>Ga0134128_10005468_pt1 | contig 15405 bp, 14 predicted proteins | sample KB31754_FD_96462 | JGI IMG/M metagenome (GOLD analysis project Ga0134128, IMG submission 96462) | Terrestrial soil microbial communities with excess Nitrogen fertilizer from Kellogg Biological Station, Michigan, USA - KB3-175-4 | ecosystem: Environmental > Terrestrial > Soil > Unclassified ... | reverse complement strand
CACAACCGGCGCTGACGATATTCCACTGCTGATCTACGGATTTAACCAAAACGGATCCCTTTCAGAACTGAATATTCTTTCGCCGGGAGGCTGCATGACGAATTGTTCGGTTCATGTTTTATCAGTTATTCATTCACTTGGAATTAAGTCTGCGCACATTAATATCCTTCATTCTTATACTTCGCGCCAGGAACTGGTTGATGCGCCACACCCGCAATTCCGACGTGGAAGGGCAGCCGCTGAGTCAATTATTCCGGTGGATATTGATCTTCATAAATCATTGAATCGTTTGATGCCTGGCTTGCGCGACAAAATAGCCACATCCTCCACGCGTATTCCTGTTGCTAATGGTGCAATGGCCAACTTTTCCATACAGTTACTTTCGGAAATTTCGGTTAGGCAGGCGAATGAATTATTTAAGAAAGCTGCACTGATGGAATACAATGGAATTATGGATTATACAGAAGACCCGATTGTTTCGCTTGATATTAAAGGCAATACGAATTCCTGCATTATAGATGGAACCCAGACTTCTGTTATTGGAAATCACCTGCGGGTTGTAGCGTGGTTTGATAATGAGTTTGGTTTCACAAGTCGCATGATCGACTGGTTGAATTATTGGAAAAATTCTTAACCTTCAGGAGTTTACTTATTTCAACTCAGAGAGCAGGTCCTCAACGTTAAGCGGTTTCGTGTACATTTCAATGGTACCTTTTTCATTTAAGGGCCATTGAGAACTCGGCCGGTCCCAATATAATTCTATTCCATTTTCATCCGGATCACTTAAGTACAATGCCTCGCTCACGCCGTGGTCAGCGACGCCTGTTAAAGAAATGTTTGCGTTAAGTAATCGCTGATAGATAAAAGCCAGGTCTTTTCTTTCCGGGTAAAGAATGGCGGTGTGGAACAATCCCGGGGAATGCGTGGCAGCGGGTTTCGCATTTTTGCTATACCATGTATTGAGTGCAATATGATGGTGATAGCCGCCGGCCGAAACAAAGGCGAGATCTTCTCCATATTTTGAAATCAATTCAAATCCCAACAGGTTACAATAAAAATCGAGTGATTTGTCCAAGTTGCTAACTTTTAAATGCACATGCCCTATTCGCGTTTGATTTGGTATTACGTATTTCGAACTCATAAATTTTTTAATTTCGGACAACGAACGGGATGTTAATATTTACCTTTCAAAATTTTCTATCACCAGCTACTTCCGCCTCCGCCACCAAACCCGCCGCCTGATGAACCACCACCACCAAAGCTGCCGCCACTGCTTCCGCTGCTGGATGGCGACGAATAAAAACTCGTTGACATCGCATTCATCGAATGGTCGAGGTTGCTCATAAACATGGCAGTATTGAAATTGCCTGTGCTATAATTTCCTGAATACCACGAAGGAGGCGGCACATCAAGCCCCTTCAATTTATCTTTCCACGTATGTGCGATATCAAACACGATGGCATAGGGCAAAATTTTGTCAAAATAATTTTCATCTTGCTTCAAAAATTCCTTCAGACGGTCTTGCTCTACTGTTTTCAGGAATTCTTTAAATCCTAATAATTTTTGATAAAGCTCAGTTCCCTTTTTTGTTTTTTTACCCATCACGAGCCCAAAAACGAAAATGATAATTGCACTCGCCATCAAAGCGATTCCCATCCAAAGCTTTTCCTGCAAATCAGCGAACAATTGGACTATACCGAAAAAAAATAATATGACGCCCAATACGGAAATCAAGGCACCGCGCCCTCTTGAGTTTTTTACATAAAAATCACTTGTATCGATTTCTTTTTCCAGGTCAGATTTCGCCTGGCTCATTGTTGAATAAAGTACATCTTTCAGATCGCTTAATTTCACTGAATCTCCTGTTTTAAAAATGCCGTTGAAAAGTGTATTTTCAAATACCAATGCAGCCTGAGGAAGTTCTTTAAGTTTCACGAATTCATAGTCTTTGGTTTTGATCAGGCCTAAAAGAGAAGACTTTTGAATCTCATTTATTTTTATGCAACCGGCCGCTCCCCAATAAGGGATAAGCGCGGTCAGGTCTCTTTTATCGAGCTTGCCATCAATGACGTATCCTGATACGCTGGGGCTTACGTTTTCAGGTGGATAAAATTCCGTTTGCACTGTTATCTCGTCGTCTTTGCCCCATTTTTTCCAGATATTAAACATGATTGTAAAAACCATAAAAGGAAGTATCAGCCAATACGAGCCCCGCATCCGGTAATTTTGTTGTTGTAAAAAATCTTTTGGAAAAACGATTCCGATGGTTAGTCCTTCGTGCGGGTGCAACTGCTGATAGGTATGTCCGGAAAGTAATTTATTTGTTTCCCATTTTGTAATGGTCTTATTTTCTTTTGAACCGGTCGCGCCGGTAGCTGCAAAGTATCCGGATGTATCAGGAAGCGCGTCATACAATTCCACCCGAAAGCTTGTTGAATCAATCGAAGTCGCCCATTGATCACCGATAAGGTTAAAATATAATTCTGAATGATCGCTAAAAAAATTGATGGCATTTAAGACTTTATAACTAATAAGATATTGTTGGTTGCCGTCAATGTAATTATCCTTTGAGCCAATCTTTATTGATACATAATTTTCTTCTTTGCTGACCTCGTAATTCCAGCCGCTCACTTTTACATTCTCAATAATGGTCCGGGTAAAATTTCCGGATTCTAATTGCCTATTGGCTTTTGCAACGCCGGCAGGTAAAGACTGAAGCTGGTATTTGTACGGAATTTTCCGGATGATCCCATGGCGCAGATCGGTAAAGTGCAGCTTGATCACTTCTGTGACGTCCAAAGAGGCATCCTTGTTGACTTTGACGTCGATATGATAATTTTGGATCGTAAACGCTTCCTGCGTGTAAGCATTGCTGTTGACAACGAAAGCCAATAAGATCAGAAATATCGCTTTTCGTGGCATAAAATTGTTTAAAACTTAACCTCCACATTTTGCGCTTCCTGCGGATTGTCTAATTCAAAGAATTCACGGGCTTTGAAGCCGGTAATATTGGCTACGATTACGCCTGGAAACTGTTGGATCGCCGTGTTGTAATCTCTTACCGTTGCGTTATAATATCTGCGGGCGTTACCAAGGTCGCCTTCAATGCTTTGCAAAGCAGATTGCAGCTCAAGGAAATTTTGGCTGGCTTTCAGATCAGGATAATTTTCAGCGATCGCTAGAAGTCCCCTGAGTGCGCCACCCAATGCCTGGTTAGCTTGTATCGTGCCTTGTACATCCCCGGGAGGCACGGCCACCGCTGCATTACGTGCCTGGGTTACTTTTTCAAATGTTTCGCTTTCGTGGGATGCGTACCCCTTTACAGTATTTACGAGGTTGGGGATCAGGTCGAATCTTTTCTTCAAAAACACCCGAATATCGCTCCAGCTATTATCCACTTTTATTTTCAATTTTACAAGCCCGTTGTACATACTGATGACCCAGATAACAAGGAGCACGATGACGATGAGAACGATCCAGACGGCCATAAGGTTGAAGTTTAGTTTTGAAAATTAGAACCAGCAATTTGTATTTCAATGCAATATAATAAAATAGAACAATGGATTAAATGGAACTCCGGAAAAGATGATAACATTTCTCAATGCCCGCGGGATTTAATCGCAGCAAGTTGTTTGGATTTATGAAAACATGATTTATGAAACAAGATTATATCGTTTAGATAAAGTCTGAGAAGCGAAAATATAGAATTAGCTATTCTTCTAAAAAGTACTTCATTTCACCTGTAACATAAAAAAATGGCCCGCGGGGAGCGAGCCATTCAATCTATAAGAGTTAATTATTTTACTTCAAAACTTACTTTTTTATTTCCCCAAAGAATGTTGACCTGTCCCGCAGGGCTTACAGTAAAGGTTAACTTTTCTGAGGCCGGACTTGCTTCAGACCCTTTCGCTTTTACGCGCAATTGATCGTCCTCCATTTTATATTTGAAGGCGCCCCATTGGCTCCATGTTTTATTGAAAATAAGGGTGACATCATCCCCGTTAAAAATGGTAAAAAAGCCATATTTTCCTGCCGGCAGAGCGACACCATTCACCGTGATGTTTTTGTCTGTTTGAAACCAGGTAGCTTCGTTGGCACCGGTGCGCCATACTTGTCCTTCCATTGGCTCAAGGTCTTTCCCAATTGTTCTGCCTTTTACGGAAGGCTGACTATAATTGATAGTTATTGTAGCGCCACTGGCTATTTTTTGAACTACCTGCGCGGGCGGACTTGGTCTTTTACTTTTATCTTCGGCGGGCTTTTGTGCATTTACCTGGGTAGCAAACAGTGCTGCGATTGCTACCATTGAAAGAATTTTTTTCATCGTCTTATTTTTTTTATGAAAGATTTTGTTTCTCTAATTCAAAGATTGAACCAAATTTAAATGAATTATTTAATATTCGAATTTGTCCAACTCATTTGATGGCAGGCGGTAAATTTTGGATGTCGCGCGGCATTTTTTATGCCGTTCGTAAATTGGTTTTATATCAGATTGCCAATCAAATTTTATTTATTTTGCATGACCAAAATTTATAAACATGCTTGAGCCCAATTTTGATCCCTTTCCGGAGATACAAACGCAAAGACTTTTGTTGCGAAGATTAAAGAAAAGCGACGCCGAAGAAATATTTAACCTGCGTTCGGATGAACGGGTTATGAGGTACATTGGAAAGGATCCCGCCGCTTCATTGTCAGACGCTGTTCAATTCATTGTCAATTCCAATGAGTCACTGATCACCAACAATGGCATTTTATGGGCCATTGAATTAAAAGAATTGCCCGGTAAATTAATCGGTTTTATCGCCCATTGGCGCCTGATAAAAGAGCATTACCGTGCCGAGGTTGGGTACATGCTTCGTCCCGATTATTGGAGAAAGGGCATTATGAAAGAAGCGTTGGCCGTGGTGGTTGATTATGGGTTTAATGAAATGAAATTGCATAGCATTGAAGCGCATATCAATCCTGGAAATAAAGCATCAGCAAGCCTTCTTGAATCCAATGGCTTTGTACGGGAGGCATATTTTAAGGAAGATTTTTTTTATAAAGGTAAATTCGAAGACACGGCCATCTATTCAAAACTTGCGCATTCATAACGAATCAACTTCGCATTTTTTCAACGCGGAATTGAATGTCCAAAATCTATAAAATGGCTTTCGAGGATTTTGTGGCTAGTTTAAGGAAGTACCTTATTCTGCTTTAGTGGCTTTTATGCGTCTTGCCATCCACCACCTTTTTCGGTTTCAATGCCATGTTCTTTTAGTAGTTCGAAAGCTTTAATATGCCGTGTGCCACCGCCACAAACTAATACAATAGGCTGTTTGATTTTTTTGATTTCGTTCAGGCGGCCTTCCATTTCCTGCAGCGGTATATTAATGCTGCAGTCTGCATGGCCTTTTTCAAATTCATCGGGCCTTCGCACATCTATCACTAATTTTTGAGACTTCTTCTTCTTCATGTTTGGGTGTGAAATTGATCAAAAAGTTTTTATGGCTTCGCTTAAGTCGAATACCTGCGAGGCACCGTTTAATTTTGCTTTGATAATACTGGCTCCGGCAGCGCTTCTATAGCCGCCCGCACAATGCACGACAAGCGGTTTGCCCGTAGGAATTTCATTCACGCGCTCTCTTAATTCATACAAAGGAATATTAATCGAACCTTCGAAATAAACATTTTCTTCTACTTCTGAAGGATTGCGCACATCAAGAACCGTGAAATTGCCGGTGTTCTCACGAAAAGTATTCAGGTTTAGCGGGCTTGTTGTTTCGCCTTTCATTTCTTTGGTAATAAAAGCTCGTAACACCTGTGGCTCATAGCCAATGCGGGCCACACGGCCGATCAATGATAAAACCTCTTCTTCACTTTCAGCTATCAGGTAGAATTTCTCTTGAGGTGCGATGATGCTTCCAAGCCAGGTTTCGAACTTGGCATCATTCATCAGATTGATGGCATTTTTAAAATGGCCTTTTGCAAATAATGATCTGTCCCTGGCATCAATAATTATATGGTCATTCAATTCTGAAGGAATTGTTTCGCTAATGTTGATCCCGGAAATGCTTTTTTTGAAATTTTCTGCGCCCTTTTTGTTCAGATCTACATCATAGGTAAAATATTTTGGAACAAAAGGCTGATTGCGCAAAAGCTCTTCTATAAATTCTTCCTCGCTTAATTTTTGCAAACTCCAGTTGCTTGCCTTTTCTATTCCGATGGTACTTGTATTATTTTCACTCAATCCCCTGCCGCAAAGACTTCCCGCGCCATGCGCAGGATAGACAAGGGTATCGTCAGCAAGCGTCATTAGTTTATCCCTGAGCGAATAATACATAGCACTGGCCAATTGCCGGCGCCCGGCGGTGATCGCGCCGGCGCTTTCCCGCAGGTCTGGTCTGCCACAATCTCCGATGAACAAGGTATCTCCTGTAAATACGGCCTCCTCTTTTTCGGCCTCATTCACGGCAATGATGCAAATACTGTCCGGGGAATGGCCCGGTGTATTTAAAGCTTTTAAAGTTATGTTCCCCATACGAATTTTATCACCCTCATCGAAGGTTGTGTGTTCATAGTCTGCGCTCAATAGTTTGCTCACATAAATAACTGCGCCCGTGGCTTTATGAATTTCGAGATGGCTGCTTACAAAATCGGCGTGTGGATGGGTTTCTAAAACGGCTACGATGTTAGCTCCGCGTTCCTTCGCCAGTTTATAATATTCTTCCGGATCCCTCGCCGGATCAACTAATGCCATCTGGCCTTCACTTATAATTGCGTAAGAATAATGAGCTAAATTTTTATCTTCAAATTGAATAATATCCATACTGTTTTTTTTAAAGGCAAAGGTAAAAAGAACCGCATATCTGCCCGCAGATCATGATACAGATCATTTGAATATATGACTGCATCATACAATTTTTTTATACATAACCGGCTTGTATGAAATTAAATCGAAGCATTTGCGTTTATAGCATACTGTTAACCTTGAAATAAAAAATAATACGAAAAAGAATTTTACGGAATTTACGATGTACATTTGCAATCTATTATATACTCCTACTTAGCAGACTGGATAATCTTCCGCACAGGTACAAGCTCATCAAGTCATAGGTTCTGAGCATATTTGAAAACAAACTTTCAAGTCTACATCGTTTTCAGGGAAGTTATCATTTACATTAAATAATTTTAAATTGACATTTAAAGAATTGCATTTAGTTGCGCCCATTTTGAAGGCGCTTGAGACTGAGGGCTATACCACGCCAACTCCCATTCAGGAACAATCTATTCCCCATATTCTTCGTGGAAAAGACCTTTTAGGATGTGCTCAAACGGGCACGGGAAAGACAGCGGCATTCGCTATTCCCATTCTCCAGAATTTATTATTGCAGCAAAAAGAAGACGCGTTTAATCATGACATTAAAGCGTTGATCTTAACACCAACGCGCGAGCTCGCCATCCAGATTGATGAGAGTTTTGACGCTTACGGCAAAAATACCGGCCTAAGGCACATGGTGATCTTTGGTGGCGTTTCACAATTTCACCAAACCAACGAATTACGTCGCGGGGTGGATATTTTAATCGCGACACCGGGCAGGTTACTTGACCTTATGTCACAGCGTTATGTAAGCCTCAATGGTATAAAAATGTTTGTGCTTGATGAAGCAGATCGCATGCTCGACATGGGTTTTATCCATGACGTGAAAAAAATAATTGCAAAATTGCCGGAGAAGAGACAAACTTTATTTTTCTCAGCAACCATGCCTCCGGAAATCACAAAGCTTTCTGCTTCTATCTTAACCAATCCTGTGAGAGTAGAAGTAGCAGCAGTTTCCTCCACCGCGGAAAAGGTTGATCAACATATTTTTTTAGTTGAAAAAAATGACAAGCGCCAATTGTTAATCCATCTTTTAAAAGATGACAAGATTCAAAACGCATTGGTGTTTACAAGAACAAAATATGGTGCGGACAAAATAGCCAAAGAACTATCGCGCGCGAATATAAAAGCAGATGCGATCCACGGAAATAAGACGCAGGCTGCAAGACAGAAAGCGTTGAATAATTTTAAAGAAGGAAAAATACGAGTGTTGGTAGCTACTGATATCGCTGCTCGCGGAATTGATGTGGACGATCTTAGTCATGTAATCAATTTTGAATTACCGAATATTCCTGAAACATATGTACACAGAATTGGCCGTACGGGCCGTGCCGGAAATTCAGGTTCTGCATTTTCATTTTGCGATATGGAAGAGCGGGCTTTTCTCCGTGACATTCATAAATTGATTGATCAGAATATTCCCGTTGTGGAAGATCATCCTTATGCGAGCACCATGAAATTTGTTCAGTCGCCTGTAGCGCAGAATAATCTCATGAACCGCAAGCCTGCATCACACAGTGGTTTCAGAAGAGCCAGAAGTTGGAGCCAGGGCAGATAAGAACTGAAAATTGAAAATTGAAAATTGAAAATTGAAAGGGCCACATGAATTTAAACAGGTTAGCCCCCAATTTATTAGAATTAAAAAATTGATTTATACAAGGTTCGTGTTTTCACGAACCTTTTTTTGTGAGGTAATAGCGGTGGCTAAATGACATGGCTTTTGCCATGATCAGCTAAATTTTGTACTTTCATTTTCATGGCTAACAAAGACAAACGCATTGATGTTTACATTGCAAATTCGCCCGATTTTGCGCGTCCCATTTTAATTCATTTAAGAGACCTGGTTCATGCGGCATGTCCGAATGTGGAAGAAACGATCAGGTGGGGATTTCCGCACTTTGATCACAAAGGAATCATGTGTAGCCTGGCATCATTTAAAAATCATTGTGCGTTTGGTTTCTGGAAAGCAAGTCTTATGAAAGATGCTGAAGTTTTAAAATACAATAATCAAAAAGCGATGGGCCACGCGGGGAAAATTCAAAGTTTGCCGGATCTTCTTTCTGACAAGATTATTATTTTACAAATCAAGGAAGCGATGAAATTAAATGAGGATGGAATTAAATTGCCTGAACGAAAAAATGAAGACAAAAAACCTGTTCTCATAACTCCGGATATTTTAAAAAAAGAGCTTGTTAGAAACAGGAAAGCGTCAAATACTTATAAGAATTTAAGCTTCACTCATAAAAATGAATACATAGAATGGATTGAAGAAGCAAAAAATGAAGCGACCAAACAAAAGAGAATTTTAACTACCATAGAATGGCTAATGGAGGGGAAAACAAGAAACTGGAAATATGACGCGAAGAATCAAAAAATTAAAATTTAGAAATGACCAGGAAAGCCAAAACATAGTTTTTTCATTTTCCTTCTTGCTCCCTGTCTGCCTTCAGGGAGGTTTGTGACCTTGTGGTAAAAAAAATTTTGCAAATCAAAAGAAAAATCATTTGAACCGCCAAGTCCGTGGGCGACTATTCTTCCGTGGAATTTTTTGAAAACTATCTTTAAAATCAACTAAATCATTTGCTGGCAACTGGGATCCTGGCGCAGATAAGCGAATAATTTTAAATATTTTTACTGAGCGTAATCCATTTCAAAATCACCTTTAATCCTTTCAATGGAAGGATTAAAATAGCCAAATTTAAGATCAGGAAATTCTTCTCTCAGCAATTCCATCATTTGCCGCACGCCCATACATTCTCCAGTATCAGTGATGCCTATTTTGCCCAAATACCAATCAGGATCAATATTAAAATTTCGCCATTGTATCATCTTTAATCCCGTGGTTTTTATTAATTCTCTTAATGCCTCATATTCTTCAACGCTATCCGTCATTCCCGGGAAAACAAAGTAATTGATGCTGGTCCAGCCATTATTTTCATTTACTACTTTAAGACTTTCTACAATGTCTTTAAATTCATAATTATTGGGACGATAGTAAGGCGTATAAATTTTTTCTCGGGCAGAATTCGTACTCACGCGAATGCTGTCCAGGCCTGCATCACAGAGCGCTTTCACGGCTTTTGGATCGCTTCCGTTGGTGTTGATATTGATGCTGCCTTTTTGTGTATGCTTTCTCATTTCAACAATAGCCTGTTCGATGGTTTTCCACATCAGCAGCGGCTCGCCCTCGCATCCCTGGCCAAAACTCACGATTGGAAAAGGGGCAGATTCCAGGTGAGGCACGGTATATTCTGTTATTTCTTCAGCGGAAGGCTTAAAGGTTAACCGGTCTTGTGTAGAAACGATCGTTTCTTCTTGGGGCTGAAAGGAAATGCACCCGATACAATTTGCGTTGCAGGCAGGCGAAGTCGGAATGGGACATTCCCATCTTCCCATAAAGAAATTTCTCGCAGCCGGGCAATGATAAGTTAAACAACAATTGTTAGCCAAATGCTGCACCAAACGGTTATGCTTATACGCAGATAATAATTCCTTAACGCCGCCTTCAATTTTTTCTTCATCAAAACCTGCACTTTCCTGGCGGATATCTTTTTCTATTCTCACCGCGGTAACGTAAAATTTTTCATCATACCATCCGGCCGCAGTGTAACAAAATAGTGGGAGCGTTTCCGCTTCCGGCAATGTCTCGTATGCAGCGAGATAAGTTCCTGTAAAGGCTGGCGGAATAAAAGCCGCGACAGCCCATCCTTTTTCGCAAAGTCGCATTTCGCCTGTCTTCACATCTATCCCGATGCCCCGCCTGCCGGGCAGTTCATATAATTGTCCGCCTTTCGGAAGCTCGATCCATTCTTCAGTATCCACGGGAAATGCATCCCAGCCACTTCTGCCGCAAACGTATAGAGAAGTGTCTTCAAAAATTTTTCCATTGCCGTCAGAAAATAAAAGAAAGGGTGAATGTTCCATAATGATAAAAACTATTTTTTGGCTTGTTTCGATGCCTTATGAGAAGGCTGCGGCCGGCGCCTCATTCATTTGAGCTTTTACAAAGGCATTGAACTGATCTTCTTTCAGCTCCTGTGGCTTTTCAATCTCTGCCTGTATTAATTTATTGTTTTTCAGGTCCAGCGTAACAATATTGTCTTTTAAAATTACATTGGAAAATGCATTCCATTCGAATTCTTTTTTAGGAAAATTTGTTTTGATGACTTTTTGAGATGTAAAAACAAACCTGATCGGCTGCATGGAAAATCTGAAAAGAAAGCCCATCAGGATCAGCAAAACCATGAAAAGATAGTTATTCATTCCAAACCAGCACATTGCAGGAATAAAGAAAACAAACTCATCAAAAAAGTGGCGGGCACCTTGTTTTTCCGAAACATACCACCTTAATAAAGTGTATAAAGTCAAAGCGGCAACCGACGTGAGGGCAACTGCACGGTAAGCTTCATAAAATGACAAAAGAGCAAACACTGCTGCGTTAAGAAGCAAATTGATAAGCGCAATCCATCGGTAGGATTTAATCTTATCATTTTTAAGCGTTAGTTCAAACTGTACCATGCTTATCATTTGAAGCAATCAAGAGATTGCAAAGTTTAAATAGCACCCGCGCGCCGACATTTTCGTCCCATTCGTTGGTGCTGATGCCCACTTCATTCAAATCAAATCCAATTAAATGCCGGCCGCTTTGTAAGATCTTTCTGAAAAGATAATAGATCTGTTGTGTCTCAAAGCCGCCCTGGACAGGTGTTCCCGTGTTAGGGCATAATTTAGGATCAAGGCCATCTATATCAAAGCTTATATAAACTTTTTGTGGCAAATGGCTCACAATCTCATCGGCGATCTTCTGCCATGTTTCACCCTCATAGCCACGTTCTTTGATTTCTTTGTCAAAATAAGTAACCACGCGGCCATTGCTGTTATTTATATAATCGACTTCACTGAGCGAATAGTCTCTCGTTCCTATTTGCACCAGCTTCTCCACTTGCGGCACTTCTTTGAGCGCATTGTACATGATGGAGGCGTGGGAATATTTAAAATTTTCATAAGCCTCGCGCAAATCACAATGGGCGTCAATCTGTAAAATGCCGTATTCGCCGTGCTTTTCAGCAATCGCTTTATAAAATCCAAGCGGAGTGCTGTGATCGCCGCCAACAAGGCCTACAAGTTTACCGGCGTCCAATAATTCTTTTGTCTGCTCATAAACCCACTGGTTCAAAAAATCGGCTCCTTCATTAATTTCCCGCGAAACCTTACACATGAATTTGCTGTCCGACACGATCTCGCCCTGGCTGATATAATTAATATATAGTTCTGCCTCTTTGCGGAGATAATCACTCTTCAACAGGATATTTTTATCTAATTCCCTCATGAAGATCCCCTGTTTCCAGCCATCCCTGATGTCATCATCTATGAGGTCTACCTGGAGGCTCGCCTTGCAAATGTGTTCTGCGGCCCTTGCTGTGCCTGCTTTGTAACTTACGCTTACCTCCCAGGGAACAGGGAGCAATACTAATTTCGAATCATCTTCTGTAAAGGGAAGTCCAAAAATTCCATTATTTGGATTGCCCACCGAATTGGGATCAAAATCTGAAAGATCTGCCATAGGTTTTATTCTAAATTTTTTTTGGACGGCAAAGGTAAATCATAATTTACAGTTGACTATTTGTGATTGAGATTATCATCTACTCAAAGCCTGCATCGTTTGCCCAACAGTGCTTTATTTAACGAATCATTTTCATTTTAATTGGAAACGGAAACGAAATTTTGTTTCCAATAAACTTTGACCAACTCTCTGATGGTTCAGCATATTTGGAATAAGGATAGAAATATGTGATGCTCATGATGACAATCATTATCAAACGCCAGATTTAGCATCCCTTTTTTGCCTAAATTTGCATTTCCAAAAAGATAGAAAAATGAAAACCTCCAGTATAATTATTTTGGTCGCCATTGCCGCTGCTATCGGAGCCTTGTTAATGTATTCCGTTGATTTTTCAACTTACGATACCATTGGTTCTGCCAAAGAAAAACAGGGAAAATATGTACATATGATTGCTAAATTGGATAAGTCCAAACCAATCCAGTATGATGCTATAAAAGATCCGAATTATCTTTCCTTCTACGCGGTTGATAGCCTTGGCGGAACTACCCAGGTAATTTACAGAAACACAAAACCGCCTGAATTAGAGCAAAGCGAAAGAGTGGTATTGAAAGGAAAAATGCAGGGAAATATTTTCGAATGTGACAACATTTTGCTGAAATGCCCTTCCAAGTACAAAGACGATAAGAAAGAATTAGAAAAAACGGTTACCCAATATTAAGACTTCGACATGACTTTTGAGAATGAACATTTGCTTCCCGGACAGGTAGGACATTTCTTTGTATTACTTGCTTTCGTAACATCCATTATATCTGCAATCTCCTATTTCAAAGCGTCCAAAGTGTCGGTTGAGGCCGAAAAGCGCTCCTGGATCCTTTTTGCACGCGGAGCTTTTTTTATACAATTCTTTTCTTTGCTGGCAGTATTTTTCTGCATTTATTATGTATGTTCAAACCATTATTTCGAATACTTATACGCCTATAAGCATGCGTCAAAGGAATTGGAAGCAAAGTATTTGCTGGCGTGCATTTGGGAAGGGCAAGAGGGAAGTTTTCTGCTTTGGTCAATGTGGCATTGTGTGCTGGGATGCGTGGTGATTTTAACCGCTAAAAAAAGGGAAGCGCCGGTGATGGGTGTTGTGAATGTGGCCCAGTTTTTCTTATTGGTGATGCTACTCGGAATCTACGTTTTTAATGTGCGTATCGGAAGTAATCCGTTTAACTTAACCAGGAATGAACTCGCCGGTCCGATCTTTGGGCAGGCCGATTATTTAAAATATATAAAGGATGGTATAGGGCTAAATGTTTTGCTTCGGAATTATTGGATGGTGATTCATCCGCCCGTACTGTTTTTGGGATTCGCAAGTACGGTAATTCCTGCGGCTTTTGCTTATTCTTCATTGAGTACAAAAGATTGGGGCGGTTGGATAAAACCCGTACTTCCCTGGGCATTATTCAGCGGATGCGTGCTCGGTGTCGGTATCATGATGGGTGGAAAATGGGCTTATGAATCGCTTTCTTTTGGCGGCTATTGGGCCTGGGATCCTGTCGAAAATGCGGCACTGGTTCCATGGATTATTTTGGTTGCCGGACTGCATTGCATGGCCATTTATAATTCTACCGGAAATGCATTAAGGGCATCTTATTTATTTACGATTCTCACCTATTTCTTTATTCTGTATTCTACTTTTTTAACAAGAACAGGAATTCTTGGCGACACTTCAGTGCATTCATTTACTGAAGCCGGAATGGCCATGAACGTGCTTATAGGTATTTATGTTTTAGGCATTACGCTGCCACTATTATTTCTTTTCTTCAAAAACTATAAAAAAATACCTTCAATACAAAAAGAAGAGAATATTTCGTCAAGAGAGTTTTGGATGTTCATTGGGTCATTAATATTGTTCCTTTCGGCCTTATTTATTATTTCTGTTACATCACTTCCGGTTTATAATAAAATATTTCATACCAATTTAGCTGATCCGCAAGATCGAGAGTTCACTTATAACAAAGTGCTCGTACTGGTTGCTGTCATTGTCGGATTGCTGACTGCCATTTCACAATTCCTGAAATACAGGCAAACGGGAAAAAAATACCTTGTCAATAAGCTGGTTGTTCCATTGAGCATAGCCGTTGTGATCTCTGTTTTGTTGGGCATCTTTTACCCGATAGAATTTCACAAAAAAGGTCCGGGCTTCCTTGCGGCGATATACCTTGCGCTCTTTGCTACCATTTTCTCTGTTGTCGCTAATGCCGCTTACCTGAAGACCGTATTAAAAGGCAATTTAAAAGCCGGCGGCGCTGCTATTGCGCATCTCGGATTCGCGTTGATGATAGCAGGCATGCTTATTTCATCGGGAAATAAACAGGTGATTAGTGACAACCGCACAACAGGTTTATTTATTCCTTTTGATAAAGATCCGACAGGCCGCAGTACGGAAAATCCGTTGGAAAATCTCACTTTGTTGAAGGGCGTACCTACTCAAATGGGAAAATATACAGTCACTTATGAAAGTGATTCTGCGTCAGAAAATGAAAAAACACGTACCTATTATAACCTTCATTTCGAGAAAAAAGATACGGCAACGGGCAAAGTATTAGAGAATTTCGTTCTTTCGCCGGATTCCTACCGGATGAAGGATAATAATCTTAGTTCTAATCCGGGCACTAAACATTATCTCAGCCACGACGTGTTTACCTATGTGTCTACTATTTCAGTTCATAATGAAGAAAAGGATACTTCCTCATTCAAGATGCACCAAATGGCGATTGGGGATTCAGTATTTTTTGCAAAAGGATTTCTTGTTTTAAATGGTGTTCTCAAAAACCCGGATAATGAAAGATTTCACTTTTCTCCAACTGATACAGCGCTGGTAGCGGATATAACCGTTTATGGACAAGACAGCACCCGTCACAAAGCTTACCCTGCGCTCACTATTCACAACCAGGAAATTAATTTTATCGATGATACCGTAATTACCCAAAAT
>Ga0134128_10005466_pt1 | contig 15406 bp, 32 predicted proteins | sample KB31754_FD_96462 | JGI IMG/M metagenome (GOLD analysis project Ga0134128, IMG submission 96462) | Terrestrial soil microbial communities with excess Nitrogen fertilizer from Kellogg Biological Station, Michigan, USA - KB3-175-4 | ecosystem: Environmental > Terrestrial > Soil > Unclassified ... | reverse complement strand
CGGATTGGAGCTCGTCGGGGATCCGGGTCTCGGCCAGGCGGGTCAGGGGGGCGCCGAAGGCCTCGCATTCGGCTTGGGTCGGGATCCACATTTCGGTCTGAGTTTTCGTCCGGCGACGGATCAGGCGATTGAGGCCGGTGCCGGCCAGGAAAAAGAGCCCGGCGGCGACGTTCTCGATCCCGTCGTGGAGCTCAGAAGATGTCGGGGAAGAGGTCGCCGAGCGGCTCGGTCCGCGGTCGGACCGGGGCGGGGCGGTCTTCGATTCCTTCGAGGGGTCCGGGCTCGGTGGGGTGTTCTCTTCCGGGGGCCATTCCGTCGTCGTCGGCTCCTCGTCGGGGTCCACCGGGGCGAACTGGGGCAGGCCCCCGAGATCCGCGGGCCTCTGCTGGTCGGGCATATCCCTGCACCTTTCGAACGGTCTTCGCGGGTTCGGCGGGGGGCGTCGGCGGGGTCGAGCTCGGGGGCGAGTCGCCGGCCCGGATCCGGCGGGCGACGATCGCCCGGCCACACTTCGGGCACGGCCCGCGCCAGGTGAGGCGATCAGGGGGGGCGGTGGTGGTGATGAGCTGCCCACAACGACATTCGGCCCGGACGGCGAGACCGGATCGCGGGGGCATCGGATGGAACAATGCTGGCCGGGCGGCCTCTAAGGGAACTGACTGGGGCAAAAAAGCGGAAGGGTGACTACAGGGATGGCGACGCGATCGCTCGAGCAGCGGTTAACCGAGGCGGCCCGACAGTGCGCCGCGATGCAAGCGGCCCTCGCTGACGAGATCGAGCTCCGAGACCGGCTCATCCTCGAAGCGGTCGACGTCCCCCATCGGTGGGACGAGGTCTCCGAGTGGACGGGCCTCTCCCACGCCCGGATCGGTCAGATCATCGCCCGGCGGGGGTAGAGGCGAGGAGCTCGAGCGCATCGGCGATCCGGAGGAGGGCCTCGGTCGGGAGCTCGGCCACGTGGCGCTCATGGGCCGCTCGGGCGTCACCCTCGGCGCTCCGGCCATATTGCCCGGACGGTGTGAACGGGAAATCTCGCCGGCACTCACAGAGGACGTGGGTCCCCGATCCGGCGAAGACCCATCCCTTGTAGGCGTGGCCCCTCACTGGCGAGCGGCTCGCACGATCGAGCGGCCGACCCACCGAGCGACGAGGCCAACGGCGAGCAGGGTGGCTCCACGGCGCACGATCTCCCGCAACTCGTAACCCCATCGGTCCCACCATGGCGGCCGCTCGGCCTCCATGGTGACAGCATCCGGATCGACGAGGTCGAAGAGCTCGTCGGCCGGCCCCATCGCCGGGAGCTCGTCGGCGTCGATCACGGCTGGACGGTGAACGGGGGAACGCCGGGGAAGGCGGTCGCCACCTCATCGGTGACGTCGATCACAGACCAGCCCCCCGGCGAGCCCGGCGCCTTGGTGAACTCGAGCAGGTGGCCGGCCGGGCTGGCGGCGTAGACGGTCGGGGTGCCGTTGACGAGGATCGCTTGCATCAGGGCCTCTTTCGGGGGGGCGGTCGGGACGACGGGGACGGAGACGGGGGGCGGCCGGGTGTCCCATAGCGGGACGCTGTCGAGGATCGTCGACTCGTCATAGGCGCCGGCGAAGACGTCCTGGGTGGCGACGTCCCCCGGGTCGACGGTCCCCAGGGTTTCCCCAGGGTGGGCATCGAAGTAGCCGTCTAGTTGAGGGTTGGACTCGAGGGTGTCGCGGGACCCGTAGGGGAGAACGAGCCAGCCCGCGGCGTGCAGGACGTCGCCGAACTGCGAGACGTACTTGGGGGCGATCGCGGTCTCGAGGTCGAGCACCGTGGCGACCCCCGGCGGGCAATCGTGGGCACGGAGCCACTCGACGAAGATGTCCGCGTCGAGGGTTCCGCTCACCCCGGCCGGGTTCGACCTGACCCACGCGGGGAGCCGGTAGCGCTCGGTCCTCGCGGCGATCTCGGCGTCGGTCCACACGTGTGGGGTATCGCCCCCGGCATAGATGATGACGACGTCGGCCGCCGGCATCGACCCCGAGGGGACCGAAGCGTCGACGACGGTCTTGGTCACTAGCGGGAGTGCGTTCCCTCGACCCCGCGGCGCTCGCGCTCCCTGGCGCGCTCGGCGAGGGCTTCGGCGGCGGCGTACAGGTGGCCGAGCGCGACGGCGTTCTCGAGGCAATGAAACTCAGAGCCCTGGTAGTGCTCGATTCGGCCGATCGCCGCGGCGATGACGTCCTCGACGAAGGCGCCGTTCGGCTCGCGGCGAAGTCCGTCGAAGGCGAGGGGACCGCGCTCCCATTCGATCCGAAGGCCGGTCGCGGTGCTGAGACCGCCGGCCGGTCGGCCCTGGTCGTCCACCCGGTGGGACTCGTAGATGGGGCGGCGGACCATCTCAAGCGGCCCGCCGCGACCTGGGCGAAGTGAAATAACCCGGAATGCGTCGCCTCACGGTATCGGGGTCGGGCAGGTCCTCGAGAATGTCTCGGTACTTCATTCGGGCGCCTTTGCTGAGGTGTCGGTCGAGGTCCCGCTGGTCGACCAGGAACCAGACGAGATTTCCGGCGACGGCGGCGGAAACTCCCACAGCGATGAAGGCCGACCGGAGGGCCCGGGGGCCGACCTCGTCGAGCAGCTCGAACCAGGCCTCCTCGCCGCGGTAGTACCGGCGAGGCGCCTTCGGGTCGTATGTCCTCACCTGGGCCATGCCGCCCAGCGTAGGCGCGGGGTGGCGCAAAGTCAGGACCCGAGAGCTCGACGGAGCTCGGCGATCTCCTCGAGGAGCTCCGGGTCAGGGGCCTCGCCCGCTCGTTCGAGGACCGAGACCTGTCGGACCTTGCGCTCGAGCTCCTGCCGGGTGATCCGGTGCTCGATGGACTCGATCGACGGAGCGTCGGTTGGCCGGGGCGCCAGGATCTCCTCGAGGAGGCCTTCGGCGATCGTCACCATCGTGACGGGCGACAGGACCCCCTTGACCCGTCCGATGGCCCCGGCGAGCTCGTCCACCCGATCGCCGGCGTCGCGAGCAATCGCCCAGAGCTTCTGTTCGGCGCCCGAGCCCGGGTAGATCTCGCGACCCGGGACCGCCCGCTCGATTGCGGTTTTGAGGGTGCGAAGGCCCTCCTCCTCCTGGCCTTCTAAGGAGGAGGTACTCCTCCCTAAACCACTAACAGTAAGGGGGGTCGATTCGGACGCTCGCTTGTCGCGCATTTCCACAACCTGCGCCCTGGTCACCGGAGCAAGCGGCGCGCGGGCTCCGCGACTGGCGCGCATATCCACAGAGAAACGCCCTGGTCGCCAGTAGTGGTCGCGCGGCAAGAGCTCGACGGATCTCGCTTTTCGAAAACGAATGATCTGCTGACCTGGGATTCGCGCGTCGGATGCGAGGACCGCGCGACACCAACAGGCTCCGATCAGGGCCTCGACGTCGCGGCCGGAGGTCTCCCACGAAACGTGCCGCCACCGCGAGAGCTCCGGGCGGATCGACCAGTGGTGCGGCCGCCGGCCGGACCCGGGGAATCGCCACAAGATCCCTTGCCCCTCGAGCTGTCGGAGGACCATCGAAGTGTGTCCGGCCTCGCCGGCGGTGACCCCGGAGTCGAGGAGGGCCTGGCGGATCGAACAGGGCTGGCCGTCGGCGTGGACCTGCTGCCAGGCCAAAGCGGCGAGCGCCCGGCGGGCGGCCTTGGGGAGCCGGAATAGCTGGCGGTCGATGAAGGGCCAGTGCTCGGCGACGTCGAGGGGCAGGAGCGGCGGGTGTGCGTTCATTGACACGCGACCCTAAAGGGTTACAAAATGTGCCGCAAGCATCCGGAGTCGGCGGGGTCCCGGGAGCACCGTAGCGCCCGGGTCTGACAGGAAGGCGGAACCTTTTTGATGGCTGGGAGATCGACGGGCGTGGACCACCCCAGTGGCGAAGATGTTTGGTCGTCTTACGATAGGTCGGCTAGTACAGAATCGGACCGGCACCGGTGGACGCTGGTTCGGCACGGGGCCAATTGCTGGGTCGCACGCTGTGACGTGTGCGGTCCGCTGCACGAACCCGCCGGCCGCGGAACGGCGGAGGCTCAGGGCCTGGTGCATTGGCGATCGCTGCGGCGCGTCGCATCGTGAGGGCGGGCATTGACCAGGCGACCATCCGGACCGAGCGCGGCGACGACGTCGTGCTGACGCTCTCATGGCTGGACGACCAACCCCGTGTCCTGATGACCATCGTCGACGCGGACGACACCCCCTTGCCCACGGCCGAGCTCACCCTCGCCGAAGTCGGCGCCCTGCGCGACACGATGCGCGAACTGTGCGAGCGGGGGGTTCGTGGACGTTGACGCCTACGGCGAAGGCCTGATCGGCCTTGGCCTCGCCCGGAAGACGATCGCCGTTTATGTGCTGATGGTCGATCGCGCCGAGCGGTGGTGCGTCGCCAACGAGCTCGAGCTCGCCGAGCTCCGGCCTTCTCAGGTGGTGGCGTTCGTCGAGACGTTGCCCAAGACCAAGAGCTCGCGGGCTCAGGCTCGCGCCGCGCTCGGCGCCTACTGGCGCCTCTGTGATCGCCAGGACGGCCCCGAACGGGCGATCCGGGTCCCCCGGCGCCCGCGGATGCGTTGTCGGGCGCTCGACGACCACACGGCGGCCGTCCTGGCCTCGCTCGCTCGCCGGCGTGGCGACCGTGAGGGCCTCGCCGTTCTGCTCGGCCTCTATGCGGGCCTTCGCCGGGCCGAGATCGCGTCGCTCCGGTGGCGACAGATCGACGGGGGCTGGCTCACGGTGTTGGGCAAGGGCGACGTCGAGCGCTCGATCCCGCTGCACCCCGTTCTCGTCGAGGCCTTGGGGGCCTTCCGTCGATGCCACCCGGCGGAGGGTCCCCACGGCCGCGACTGGATCTTCCCCGGGCGCTTCGGCGGTCCCGTCAATCCGACGACGGTTTGGGGCTGGGTCCGCGACCTGTCGCGTACGGCCGGGCTCGACCCGGTCGCCACGCATGTGCTCCGGCACACCGCGCTCGCGGTGGCGAACGACAACACCCACGACCTACGGGCGGTGCAAGAGCTCGCCGGCCACGCCCGGCCCGAGACCACGGCCGGCTACACCCGCGTCCTGGGCGCCCGGCTCGAGCAGACGGTCCGGGCGATCGCCTACGGCGGGGAGGAGTGTGCATGAGCGATCGCCCCGTCTCGCCGGCGCTCGTCGCGCAGATCATCAAGCGGGAGGAGGGCACGCGGGATCGGGTCGGTCGGCTCGAGAAAGAGCTCGCCGAGCTCCGGCGCCAGCTCGACGCGCTGCGCCGGGTCTATGCGGGGCACACGGCCTACCACGAAGACGACCGGTTGAACGATCGACTCGACGCGCTCGAGGCCCGCCAGCGCGATCACGAGCGGGGCCACCTGCTGTGACCGAGCACCGGTGTCTCTACTGCGGCGGCGAGCGGCTCACCGCGGCCCGCGAGGACGTCGAGCGCGGCTCGGTGGTGATCTGCGGCGCGTGCTCGTCGCTGATGATCGTCGACGTCCGCATGGCCGGGCGCCCGGGCCACCCGGCGCTCTACGGCGAAGTCGAGCCCTACCTTCGCCGGCTCACCTCCGAGGAGTCGCGGGCCGCCCATGCCGACCCCGAGATCCGGGCGATCCTCGACGCGTACCTACTGGCAACCCTCGAGCAGGCCGGGGCCACGAAGCCCCGGAAGAAGGCCCGATCCCTCCGCTCGCTGCGCCCGGGCGAGGAGTACACCCCCGGCCCGATGACGATCCGCGGGCCGGATGCACGATGAGCGAGCTCGCCATCGTCCACGTCCGCCGGGCGCTCGACGGGATCGTCTTCGATGTCGAGCCCCGGGTGGTCCACGTCGAAGAGCTGGCGGCGGTCTATCGCTCCGAGGAGATCGCCCCGGGCAAGATCATCAACTGGGAAGTCGAGCCGGCGTGACGGCGGCGCTGGACGTCCTATTCGTGGCCTGCGCCTTTCTCGCCGGCGCCGTGTTCGGGATGCGGCTCGAGCGGCGGGGATCGGCGTTGGTTGCTCGCGTAGAACGACAGGCCGGTCAGAGTGCTTTGAAGCCCCCGGCGGTTGTGGACCCGGCACGCATCGGGCGCCCCGAGCTCGAGCACGCCCTGGGCGAGATCCTCGACGATGACGGCCCGCGGGCCACGGTGATCGCCTTCGACTACTGGGCCTCGAGGAGCTCGAGGGCCAAGCACGGCCGCCGGCCGGGCCGATGATCTTTGGTTATTCGCGTTTCGGACTGAGATGATTTTGGGGTGACCTTCCGACAACGTCTTTCGACGGTGCTCGGCGCCATTGCGATCGCCATCGGCCTCTGGTTGCTCTTCGCTCCGGCCGGGACCATCAACCTCTGCAACGACGGCGGCATCCTCTCGCCCGGCTCTTCGCAGTGCGCCGGCGCCCACGACGTCCAGACTCTCGGCGGCGTGCTTTTCTGGCTGGGGATCCTGGTCGTTGTCGCCGCGCTCGTCGTCTGGCGGCGAGCGGTCGCGGCTCCCGGGCGATTGGTACAGGCGTCGGGTAGGCCCCCGGCGGGTTGGTACCCGCACCCGACAGAGGCCGGCCTCGTCCGTTGGTGGACCGGCGAAGCCTGGGGACCGTTGGCCCCCTCCACGCGTCAGGACCCCCCGACGAGCGAGGGGTCCTGAGCGGTCGAAGGCCGGTCTAGCCGCCCCCACCCTACCGGCGGCTCTTCCGCCGGCTCGAGCGCTTGTGCTTGTGCGAGCTCGAGCCCTTCACGAAACGGCCTTTGCTGTCGCGGCGTCGTGCCATCGGTTCACCCCCTTTCGATCACAAGAAGACGGGGGCGACGACGGTGTCGTAGGTCAGGACGCACTCGGTCGCCGCCGGCCCCCCGAACACGGTCGCGTTGAGCCCTTCGGCGACGATCTGGCCTCCGAAGTAGAAACTCTGATTGATCGCCGGGAGCGAGCAGAAGACGGCGCCGCTGCCCACCCCGACGAGCTGGGCGACACACACCCCGAGCTGTCCGCTTGTCACGGTGGCGCTTGAAAAGTTGACCATCTGCAGGCGGTAGACGAACCCGGCCGGCGGCGGCCCGAGGATGCCCATGGGGGCGCCCCCGCTTAGGTTCGCGATCGCTTTGGAGGCCCCCCCGTAGGTGAGGACGTCGAGCGGGGTCGGGTTCCCGGTCTGGCCGCGGGGATTCAGGACGAAGACCGAGACCAGCTTGTTGTAGAAGCCCATCAGAGGCTCGGGGAGATCGGCGGGCCGGCCTGGGCGCCGGCGACGGGCTGGGACTGACCGGGCACCCCCTGGAAGAGCTGATACTGGGCGCGCACGGCGAGCACCTGGCCGACGGCGAAGAGATGACCACCCGGCGAAAAGACGACGGTCAGCTGGTCACCTCCCCGGACGGTGATCGGGGCGGCGTAGTCGGCGAAGTCGGCCACGTACCAGGTGGCGGCGGTGACCACCTGGTAGACGGCGAGCTGGGTGATATCGACCGGGACGGTCGTCCCGGCGAGGTTCGAGACCTGCTGGTCGAAGACGGTGACGACCGGTTCGGCCACCTCGTTGGTCTCTTCGGCGGCGTCGGGGGCGAAGAGGATCGCCGAGAGCCGGTCGACGCGCCAGGTGTAGCCGACGGGCACCCCGGTGAACTGGAAGGCGTAGCCCCCGGTGTCGCCGGCGGTCGAGCCGATCTGGTGATAGAGCCGGACGACCGGATAGTCGAGCAGGACCTGGGGCACGGGCGCCCCCGATCAGTCGTCGCCGGCGTCGCCGGCGTCGCCCTCCGTCGCTTGCGGGCGCTCGACTCCGACGAGCTCTTCCATCTCGGCCCGGAAGCGCTCGAGCTCGCCGATGGTGACGACGTCGTCGAGGGGGACCATCCCGTCGGGCCAGCGGCCCTCGAGCTCGACGATCCGCCGGCTCGCTTGCTGGATCCACCATTCGAGGAGAGCGCCGACGGCGAACCCGCCGACGAGGAATTGGTTTGTGGGCTCGCGGTACCAGGCCCGGAGCCGGACGAGGAGGCCTCTCATTTGACCACAGAGGGGCTCGAAGGCGTCGGTGCGGTCGGCGGCGCGGAAACAGGCGCCACAGGCGCCACGGGCGCCACAGGGGCCACAGGGACCGAGTTCGTCGGAGGGGGGGTCACCCGGTCGCTCCCCAAGGCCTTGAGAGCCGATTCGACGGTCGAGACGGCGTTGGAGAGGCTCGCCTGTAGATCCTTGGCCCCGGCTGTCGAGGGCACGGCCAGGCCGAGCCCACCCGACAGGGATCCGCTGAACACGGCCCACAGCGGCGTCGGGACCGGGTCGTGGGCCAGCAGGAGGGCGAGCACGGCCCCGAGCGAGAGGACGGCGACCACGATGAACGGGATCTCACTACGCGTCGAGGTGGTCATGGTTCCTCCCGGGGGGGTTGGTCGCGGAGCTCGGCCAGTCGGTTCTCGAGGGCGCGGAGGCGGTACTCGAGCCGGCGGCGCGAGAGGCGGGGCGGCCGGCGGTTGTGCCGGCGGTTGAGCACGAAGGCCGACGCGGCGCCGACGACGGCGCCGATCGCCGAAGCGATGGACCCCGAGGCCCAGGAGTCCGACCCTGCCACGTCATATCGCGCCCGAAGAGGCGTCGCGCGGCCGCACATAGACCGCGAGGTCGTACGCGGCGGCGGCGGTGCCGTAGACGGTGAGGGCGTTCCCGCGAAGGGGGACGGTCCGCTGGATCCCGGTGCGGATGGTGAACACCCCGGCCCCTTGCGCCGGAGCGGCGCCCGAGGTCATCGGCCCCGAGGCGTGGAGGATGAGCGAGGCGGCGCTGGTGTTGCCGACGTTGACGGCCGAGAAGGCGACCGGAAAGGCGAGGGTGTCATAGCCGGCGGTGGGCATGATCCGGCTCCCGGCGAAGAGGACATCGCCCTCGGGGGCGGCCCGCATGAAGTCGAGAATCCCGCCCATCGAAGCGGCCATCTGCTCGAGCAGGGCCATCGCTTCGGTTTGGGCGAGCTCTTGGTCTTGAGCCTTTTGCTCCCACCGGTGCAGCGGCCGGGTATTGATCGGCCGTTGCACCTGGACCGAGATGTCGGTCGATTGCAGAGGCGGCGGGGCCGGCCAGAGGCGAGCCCGCGTGCGGCGGTCGGCGCGCTCACTCATGCGGCGGCCAGCTCCGCGAGGGGGGCGGCCTTTTGGGCCTCCCCTTGCGCTTTCTCCCGGGTCGAGCTCGTCGTCTTCCAGAGCCCCATGGCGATCACCCCGAGGCCGGCGAGGACGAGGATCGCTTTCACGATGAACGGTCCCACCTCGGACCAGATCGAGGAGGCGACCGAGCCCCCGATGGTCTGGGGGATCCCGAAGAGGTCGAAGGGGTTGGCGTTGAAGCCGGCCAGGGTGGTGGCGGCCCCCCGCGTCGTCCCGGGCGGCGCCGTCCCGGCCGAGCTCGGCGACGGAGATCCGGGGAAGGACGTCGTCCCCCACGGCGAGGCGGCGATGGCGGCCTCGGTGGTGGCGACCGGCGCCCCGAGCTGGAGGTCGGCCAAGATCCCGGTCATGTTGTTCTGCTCGAGGGTGGCGGCCGTGGCGGCTTCGCCGGCCTGCCAGGTGGGGAAGGAAAGCACCCCGACCGAGTTGGTCGGGGTCCCCCCGAGGGGGTTGCCGGCGGCGTCGGTGTTGCGGGTCGTGTTGAACGGGTTGAAGGCGTCGGGGTTGTTGGTCGAGCCCCCTTCAGCGGTCTGCCAGTCCTCGAGGAGGGTGACGTTCGTCGGGGTGTCGGGCGCGCCGATCGAGCCGAGCAACTGATCGGCCCATCCGGCCGGCAGGGCGGTGGGCATCAGATCTGCTCGGACCCGGCGCTCGAGCCGATCGAGCTGGCGTAGGCGGTCGGGGTGAGGAGCTCGGTGCCGGCGGGCAGGCCACTGATCGCCGATGCGTCGAGGTTGGTCTGGACGGAATTCGACCCGGGCGTCTTGTAGAAGACGGGGGCGCCGTTCCCGACGTTGTAGCCCTGGTAGTTGTGGCCCGAGGTGTAGCCCAAGAGGTCGAAGCCCTGGCCCCCCACCTGCTCGGTCCCGTAGCCCGGCCCCGAGCTCGCGGCGGCGGCGGCCGCCCCGGCGGTGCCCCCGGCGGCGCCCCCCGCACCCCCGGTCCCCCCGGCACCTCCGGCCCCCGACATGCCGAGAACGGCCTGTTGGAGTCCGAGGATCTGATCCTCGAGCCCGCTGTAGACGTCGGTCCCGGTCGTGTTGGCCGTCGCCGGCACCACGGTCGAGGACGGCGTGGTCGAGGTCGAGCTCGCGGCCCCGGTGGCCTTTCGCGACCGGACGTAGAGGGCGAGGGCGATCACGATCCCGCCGGCGCCGAGCGCGGCCTCTTGCTTGTGGGTCTTCAACCATTGGCTGGTCGATTGAGGCTTCTTGCCCTCGCCAGATCCGCCCTTGGGTGCGCCGAGATCGGCGGCGGTTTTGCTCACGTCGGGACCAACCCTTCGAGCTCGGTCCAATCCTGCAACCACGTCGGGAGGTTCTCAGGCGGCGAGGCCGACGGCAGGGCCGGGTAGTCCTGCACGCTGAGATTGCGACTCGCCCCGAGCTGGGCGGCCCCTTGGAAGGACTGGGGCGAGGAGACGTAGCCCGAAAAGGTCAGGGCCGGGTCGCCGCGCATCCCGTAGTGGGGGGCGCCCCCGAAGCGCGACCCGTTGATCGTGCCGCTCGAATAGGTCTGGAGGATCGCCGCCCCGGCCTTGCCGATCGGCTCCGGCCCGTAGGTGAGGAGCTTTTCGATCACGGCGGCCGGGGAGAACCGCGAGCGCGCCATTAGCCGCGTCCCTGGAAGGCCTTGACCAGGTTCGTGGCCCCGGTCGTCGAGTCGGTGATCAGGGTCCCGCTGTTGGTCCCGTAGCTGACAGCGAGGTACACGCCGATCAGGACGGCCCCGTAGAGCAACGCTTTTTTCACGGTCTGGCCTTTCTCACGCGAGCGAAGAGCCCGAGGGCTGGGGGGTCGTGACCGAGCTCGGGGCGCCGGGATAGAGCGCGTACGGCGAGGCGGCGGCGCCCGGCTGGTTGGGGGCGGCGCCGATGGACCCGGCCGCCGGCGGCGTCGTCGAGCTCGCTTGCTGGAATTGCACGTCGGCCGTCGTCGAGGTCTTCGAACCGAAAGCGGGCACCTTGGGCGAGAGGAACTTTTCGACCAACGTCGAGAACCCGACGACCGCGCCCCCGACGTTGGAGGTCGCCTTGGCCGAGGAGATGACGGCCTCGAGCACGGCCAGCCCGGCGGCCCCGAGGGCGATCGCTCCCCACCTCATGACTTGAACCCGATCACTTGGGCGAGGGGGCCTCTGGTCGTCTGCAAGATGACGAAGAGGCCGACGATGATCAAGGCGACACCGGTCATGGGTTCGGGTTCTTCGGGTTGAGGACGGCTTGGCGCTCGGCTTGTCTCGTCGCTTGCCGGCCGATCTTGGGTGCCCCGATGCCGAGCTGGCCCCCTACGCCAGGGCCGTTGGCGTTCGGGGTCGCGGTCGAGCTCGAGCTCGAGCTCGGGGGCGGGGCGCCGGCGGCCTCGTTCAAAAACTTGGCCTTGAACCACAGGGCCGGCCCCGACCATCCGTACTCGACGATCGAGAGCACCAGGGCGTAGGCGACCATCCCGAGGAACACCCCGGCCACGGTCTCGCCGGCCCCCGAGGGGTTGCGGATGATCGAGGGCGAGCTCGGCGTCGGAACCTTGTACGGCGAGCGCGGCGACCGGGGCGAGCTCGAGGGCCGGCGTGGTCCGCTCCCGGCTTGGCCTCCCCCCGAGCTCGGCGCCGGCTTGCCGTTCCCGTTCGATCCGTTGGACCCGTTGGACCGGGACGGTAGCGGTCGGTCGAAGTCGGGGACCCCGGGGTCCGAGCTCGAGCTCGAGCCCTCGGAGAGGCCGACGTCGGACGGACGGAGGCGATTCTGGCGGTTCACCTCATCCGAGATCCCGCGGGAGGAGGCCTCGCGGCGCGCAAAAGCCTCGTTGCTGGGTCCCTGCTCGGCGGCCAGGGCCTCGAGCTCGCGATCGCGCTGGGCGCGCGAGACCATTGCGACCCCTTAGACGGCGGCGAGCTCGTTGTCGCCGATGGCCCCGGACGCATCCGCGAGCCAGGCGACCGACGAGCGCGCTCCGACGGTCGGGTCTTCGCTGGGGTGGGTCTCGATGACGATCCCGAAGCGGGTGACGTCGCGCCCGGTGTACGGATCGAAGTAGGTGTAGGAGACGAGGTTCCCCTTGGTGTAGAGGTTCTCGGCCGCCGGTGCGGGGGCCGGGGCCGCCTTGGCCGGGGTGGCCGGGGCGGTGGCGGCCACGGCCTTGGCGACGGCGGCGTCGATCATCGCCGAGACCTGGTCGGCCGTGAAGGCGGCCGGGGGCGCGGGCGCGCTCGAGCTCGAGCTCGGAGCGGCCGGGGGCGCGGTGAAGCCGGTCGGCGGGGCCGGCGGGGCGGCGGTGACCGAGGCGGTCTCTTCGGGCGCGGCGGCGGCTGCGGTGTCGGTCATCGGATCCCCTTTGTCAGATCGAGGCCCCGGCCTTGAACGGCCCGGCCTTGACTTCGGTCGAGATGTAGATCAGGCCCCCGGCCAGCGCGAGCACGAGCGCAAACCAAAAGAGCGGGTTGTCGGGGCTGTAGAGCGGCGGGTGGACGGCGCCGGCGGTGCCCACGTTGCCCTCGACGCCCTGGGTCACGCCCCCCGATCCGCTGCCCGGGAGCGAGCCCCCGTAGCCGGTGATGGCCCCCGGTGAGATCCCTTGCCAAGTGTCCATGACGGTCACGCGGCGGCGCCGGCGAGGACGACGTCCTGGGAGTACTCACAGAACGGCGACGTGAGCGTGACCCCGTTGGCGATCGTGTAGCCGAAACGAATTTCTGTGGCGCTGCCCTCGTCCACGCTGTCTCGAAAAGCCCAGGTCCTGTCAAAATCGATGCACTCCAGCCCGGCGAAGGCCCCGAAGTCGACCCCGTAATCCCGCTCGTTCATGTAGCGAAGGTCTTGGCCGTCGAGGAAGGTCTCGGGGGTGGTGTTGGTCCCATAGCGCCAATAGGGCATGGTCACGTTCGTATTCGGCGCGGTACCGGTGGTGCCCGGGATGAGCGGGACCGGCGGGGTGCCGTTCTGCGTGCGCCAGAGCACGCGCATGAGCTGGCGCCCCACACCCTGGCCGGCGAGCACAACCTCGTTGTTGCCGTTGCTGATGCTGTTCGGCGCCCGGGTCTCGATGAAGGAGTGGAAGGCGCTGAGGTTGGGCAGGAACATGCCGCCCTGTCCGTCGCTCGGGATGGTGAACATTTCGGCTTCGACGGTCACGGTCGGGGTGAACACGACGGTGGCGTTACCGGTGAGGGTGAAGAGGTCCGACAGGTTCGCCCAGTCGAGATCGAGCTCCAACGTTGTGCTCAATGTCTGGCAAAACACGGCGCCAGTAAGCATTTTTTTCTCATATGCAACTGGAACGTAGAAGGTCAATTCGACGTCATAGGTGGCCGAAGCGATAGCCGAAACGTTCGAGCCGACCCCCCACGATTCCGAAGCCATGGCGAAGGTGCCCTGGGTTCGGGAGGTCCCGGGCGAAGCGCCCCCGATCCCGTTCGCGACGCCCCGGTCGTTGAGCTCGGGGTCGGCCATGAACTCGCGGGCGCGGAGGTGCCACCCGTCGGCGTTGACGAGGTTGGACTGGCCGTTGGCCTGGAATCGGGCGGCCCGGAGGAGGTAGTACGGCCAGCGGGCGGTCGAGGCGACGGTCCCGGTGCCCGCGGTGACGACCAGGCCACCCGAGACCTTCACGTAGTAGCCCGAGAGGATGCCCGATCGAAGGGTGTCGATCACGTCGGTGTTGCCGAAGCCCTGCCACGCGCCGAGGGTCTTTTGCAAGACGTACTGGCGGCGGGTGGCGGCGAAGAAGGCCTTGGGGTTGAGCGAGCTCCCCGGGACCACGATCCCTTGGAAGGTCAACGAGGGCGGCGGGTTTTGGGCGGTGGCGTTTTGGCCTCGCGTTGCCATGTGGTCAGGTCCCCTTGTGCGTGTAGGCGGTGAATCGGGCGAGGCCGGCTTGCGGGTACTTCTCCGCGAAGAGCTCGAGGCCGAAATTGGCGAGGATCGAGATCGCCGCGACGCTCAGGATGAAGGCGCCCCGGCGAGCAGCGACGTTGCGCTTCACTTCCCGGCGATCTTCCCGGCGCCGAATTTCTCGTAGGCGATGATCACCACGAGCGCGACGACGGCCATCGTGACGATGTGTGAACCCTTGGGCACGGTCGGCCTCCCGGTCGATGACGAACGGGGCGAAGCGTGCGCCGGGCCTCGAGCCGAAAGCGATCGGACCGGGGCCGGTTGGATCCCTGTCTCTTCGGAATCAGAGGCCCAGGTCGGGGCCTTTAGCGCTTGTGGCCGACGATGAGGTCCGGGGGCAGGGCGGGGAAGTGGGCCAGGTCGTCTTTGGCCGAGTTGTAGCGGAGGAATTCGAATTCGCCGAGCGCGTGGATCGCCTGGTCGAAGGTCCGGGGGTCGACCCCGATGCATTCGGCGACGCGCTTTCGGTCGTTGGGGTTCGGGAGCTTGAAGGCATAGACCCAATCGGCGTTCGAGATCACCAGCGGGTCGATGGTGAGGGGCCGGGGGGTGGCGTAGATGGTCGTCAGGTCGGCGTGTCGGCCTTGGCGAAGGTTGCGCCGGCTGTGCGGCGGGGTCCGGTTGGCCGGGACGAGCTCATGGGCCTCGTCGACGAGGAGACAGGTTCGGTTTCGACCCCCGGAGTGCGAATGCGTGAAGGCGACCCCGACGAGGCGGTCCATGTCGTCGAGGTAGGTGTCGCTTTGGAACTGGGGAACGAAGCGGAGGGTCTGGGGCCGGCGTTTCTCGCCTTGGAGGTCCCGGAAGCGCTCGGCCGGCCAGCGGTGCGGGATATCGGCGTCGGTGACGTCGATCACGTCGGCGGCCGGGTCGAGCTTGATATCGCCATTCGGATCGACGAGGACCCGGTCGTAGGGGTAGCTGTCGAAGAGGAACGTGGCGAGCTCGGTCTTTCCGGAGCCGCGTTTGCCGACGATGGCGATCTGGACCGATTTCCGGGGATCCGGCCCGTCGTGCTCGGCCTCCTCGGTCACTCTTTGGGCGCCCAGTGCAGGATCAGGCGCTGGCGCTCGCCGGCGGCGTCGCGGACCTTCCAGCCGGCGAAGTGCTCATGATCGCCGGCGTGGCCGACCGGGAGCCAGCACACGGCGAAGACGTCCCCCTGGTCGTCGTCGTCTTGGAGGATCGCGTCACAGGGCACGGGGGCCTCAGATCTCCATGTCGATCACAGACGGCGGCGGGGGCTCGGGGGCGACCGGTTGGTCGTAGCGGAGGCCGACCGAGGCCGGGGCCTGCTGGGGCGGGGGCTGGCGGGGCGGGGGGGCGGTCGGGGGCTCGACGTAGGGCGGGGCGGCCGCCGGCGCCGGGGGCTCGGCCGG
>Ga0134128_10005465_pt1 | contig 15407 bp, 11 predicted proteins | sample KB31754_FD_96462 | JGI IMG/M metagenome (GOLD analysis project Ga0134128, IMG submission 96462) | Terrestrial soil microbial communities with excess Nitrogen fertilizer from Kellogg Biological Station, Michigan, USA - KB3-175-4 | ecosystem: Environmental > Terrestrial > Soil > Unclassified ... | reverse complement strand
TGGGCAAAACGTTGGTCCACAGCGACTCGACGGAATTCTCCCGCCCCATCCTGGAACGCTCCGGGCTGGTCAAGGTGTCCACCACCACGCCGTATGAATGGACCCGCTGACGCCAAGGCCCTGACGCCTGGCGGCTGCCGGTGCCGAGCCGCGAAACGCCGACGGCGTGCCAGGCTGCCCGGGGCGGGTGAAGTTTCACACGCCGCCGCCAGCTTGGCACGCCGTCGGTGCAGGGGATCCTCTACTGCTCCTGCATGGGGATCCGGACGTCGCGTTCGGCGGCTACGTCAATGGCGCGCTCGTAGCCGGCGTCGGCGTGGCGGATCACGCCCATGCCGGGGTCGTTCGTGAGCAGCCGCTGGAGCTTCTCGGCCGCCAGCGCGGAGCCGTCGGCCACGGAGACCTGGCCGGCGTGGATGGAACGGCCGATTCCCACGCCGCCGCCGTGGTGGATCGACACCCAGGTGGCGCCGGAAGCGGTGTTGAGCATGGCGTTCAGCAGCGGCCAGTCGGCGATGGCGTCGGAGCCGTCCTTCATGGCCTCGGTTTCGCGGTATGGGGAGGCGACGGAGCCGGAGTCGAGGTGGTCGCGGCCAATGACGATGGGCGCCTTGACCTTGCCGTCGGCCACGAGCTGGTTGAACAGCACGCCGGCCTTGGCGCGTTCGCCGTAGCCCAGCCAGCAGATGCGCGCCGGCAGGCCTTCGAACTCGACGTGCTCCGCCGCGGCGTCGAGCCAGCGGTGCAGGTGGGCGTTCTCGGGGAACAGTTCCTTCAGCGCTTCGTCGGTGACACGGATGTCCTCGGGATCGCCGGAGAGAGCCACCCAGCGGAACGGGCCCAGGCCCTCACAGAACAGCGGGCGGATGTAGGCCGGGACAAAGCCCGGGAACTCGAAGGCACGGTTGTAGCCGCCCTTGCGGGCCTCGTCGCGGATGGAGTTGCCGTAGTCAAACACCTCGGCGCCGGCATCCTGGAATTCCACCATGGCCTGCACGTGGCGGGCCATCGCGTTCTGCGACTTCTTGGTGAAGCCCTCGGGATCGTTCTCGGCCTCGGCCGCCCATTCCTCCACGGAGTATTCGGTGGGCAGGTAGGAGAGGGGGTCGTGGGCGCTGGTCTGGTCGGTGACGATGTCCACCGTGAACTCGCCCGCCTGGTGGCGCTTCAGGATGGCCGGGAACACCTCGGCGGCGTTGCCCACGACACCCACGGACAGCGGGGTCTTGTTGGCCTTGGCCTCGAGGACCCGGGCCAGGGCGGTGTCCAGGTCGGGGGCCAGCTCGTCCAGGTAGCGCTTGCCCACGCGGCGGTTGAGGCGCTCCTCCGAGACGTCCACAATGAGGCAGGCGCCGCCGTTGAGCGTGACGGCCAGCGGCTGGGCGCCGCCCATGCCGCCGCAGCCGCCGGTCAGGGTCAGGGTGCCGGCCAGCGTGCCGCCGAAGCGCTTCTCAGCGATCGCGGCAAAGGTCTCGAACGTGCCCTGCAGGATGCCCTGGGTGCCAATGTAGATCCAGGAGCCGGCCGTCATCTGGCCGTACATCATCAGCCCCTCGGCCTCCAGCTTGCGAAATTCGGGCCAGGTGGCCCAGTCCCCCACCAAGTTGGAGTTGGCCAGCAGCACGCGGGGGGCCCACACGTTGGTGCGGAACACGCCCACGGGCTTGCCGGACTGCACCAGGAGGGTTTCGTCGTCGTCGAGCGTCTTCAGCGTGGCCACAATGGCGTCATATGCTTCCCAGGAACGGGCGGCGCGGCCCGTTCCGCCGTAGACCACCAGGTCCTCGGGCCGTTCGGCCACTTCGGGGTCCAGGTTGTTCATGAGCATGCGCATCGGCGCCTCGGTCTGCCACGACTTGGCCGTGAGTTCGGTGCCGCGGGCCGCGCGGATGGTGCGGGAGGGGTCATGCATCGTTGCCATGATGTGTTCCTTTAGTCAGCGATAGGGTTCGGTGGGATTTCCTTTAGTTCCATCCAAGCCCCACAGACACGGCATTCCTAGGCCCGCGGCAACCATGGTGTCTGTGATTCAAGACAATGGCCCCTCCGTTGATGCACGACGCCGGGATCCCTCCTTGGGCGGCCGGCAGTCGAAGGCGGAGCGGCACTGTTCAACCTCGCCGGGGTGGCGATGTCCCGGGCTACGGGCTTCTCAGTCTCTGCGGCCGTGCTGTTTCACGGAGGCGCCGTTACAGGAACGCAGCGATCCCCGTGATGGCGCGCCCGGCCACGAGGGTGTTGATCTCGTAGGTGCCCTCGTAGGTGTAGATGGCCTCGGCGTCGCAGAAGATTTTCGCCATCTCGTAGTCCACCGACACGCCGTTGCCGCCCAGGATGGATCGTCCCAGCGCCACGGTCTCGCGCATGCTCTTGGTCACGAATGCCTTGGCCAGCGCGGAGTGCTCGTTGCGCGTGGTCCCGGCGTCCTCCATCTGCGCCAGCCGCACCATCATGCCCATCGACGCCTGGGCATTGGAGAGCATCGTGACGAGCTGCTCCTGGATCAGCTGGAAGCTGGCGATCGGCTTGCCGAACTGGTGGCGCTCCACCGCGTACTTGCGGGCCACGTCGAAGGCTGCCAGCTGCATGCCCACGGCCTGCCAGCCCACCGTGGCACGGGTGGTCTTGAGCACCTTGTTGGTGTCACGGAAGCTGTTGGCCCCGGCCAGCTTGTTGAAGTGGGGCACCGCGACGTCCTTCAGGACTATGTCGGCGTTCTGGACCGCGCGCAGTGCGATCCGGTTCTCAATCAGGGTCGCCTTGAAGCCGGGCGTGGTGGTTTCCACCAGGAAGCCCTTGACCTGGCCATCCGCCACGTCCTTGGCCCAGACAATCACGTAGTCGGAGAATGTGGAATTGCCGATCCACCGCTTCTGGCCGTTGAGGACCCACGAATCACCGCGCCGCTCGGCGGTGGTCTGTGTTCCACCCGCCACGTCGGAGCCGGCCAGGGGCTCGGTGATGGCAAACACGCCGGTCTTGCGCAGCGCGTAGATGTCGGGGAGCCACGCAGCCTTCTGCTCCTCGGAGCCCAGCAGCTCGATGGAACCGGTGAACAGGCCGTCGTGGCCGCTGAAGAAGGTGCCGAAGGAGGCGTCAACGCGGTGGATGGCGGCGGTGACCATGCCGGCCAACAGGTGCGAGTGTCCCTGACGGCGGACCGGGCTGATCATGTCCAGCTTGGCAACCTCCGGGATCAGGTGCTTGGGGAATTCGCTGCGGTTCCAGTAGTCGCGGGAGATGGGGCGCACATTGGCCTCCATCCAGTCGCGGATCTCGTTCAGCCGGGTCAGCTCGCCAGCGGGCAGCAGGCTTTCAAAGAAGAAGAAGTCGCCGTCAACATAGGGCAGCGGGCGGGTTTCGCTCATGGGAGTGCTCCTTCGGAACAGGAAAAGGGAGAGGAAGGGATGTCTATCGAACATAGCCTCCGCGCGCCGGCAAAATGGACCGCGCGGCACCATTTGCCGCTTCGTCTGTGATCACAGACTAGATTAGTGGCCTGGATCACCGCGGCTCGGCCCGCCGTGCTCAGATTGATGGATTAGCTTTTGCGCCACAAATTCCATCGGAGGAACCGCATGTCACGGATTGAAACAGTAAAGAAGTCAGGGCCGGTGATAGAACGCCGCTCCATTGACTTCGTGCCGCACGGTGAGCGCCACGGCAAGCCGTTTGGCCAGTTCACGCTGTGGTTCGGCGCCAACATGCAAATCACGGCCATCGTGACCGGGGCCCTCGCGGTGATCTTCGGCGCCGACGCCTTCTGGGGCATCATCGGCCTGTTTATCGGCAACATCCTCGGCGGAACGGTCATGGCCCTGCACGCCGCGCAGGGACCCAAGCTGGGACTGCCCCAGATGATCTCCAGCCGCGCACAGTTTGGCGTTTTCGGTGCCGTGCTTCCGCTGGTCCTGGTGATCACCATGTACCTGGGCTTCGCTGCCACGGGCGCCGTGCTGGCCGGCCAGGCCGTGGGCCAGATCATCCCGACGGGCCACCCGGCCGTGGGCGTCATCATCTTCGGCGCGCTGACCGTGCTCGTGGCAACCCTGGGCTACAAGTACATCCACGCCCTGGGCCGCATCTCCACGGTGGTGGGAATCCTGGGCTTCACCTACCTGGCCGTGCAGCTTTTCCTGAAGCACGACGTCGTTGCCGTCCTGGGGGTGGGTGGCTTCGCCTTCCCCACGTTCCTCCTGGCGATCTCCCTCAGCGCCGGCTGGCAGCTGACGTACGGGCCGTATGTGGCGGACTACTCCCGTTACCTTCCGGCGAACACCCCGGCGGGCCGGACCTTCCTTTCCTGCTTCTCCGGCTCCGTGCTGGGCGCCCAGTGGTCCATGACGCTCGGCGCACTGTTTGCCGCGATCGCCATGCCCAAGGGCCACGAGTTCCTGGACGGGCAGGTGGCCTTTGTGGGCGAGCTGTCAGGCGGCGGCGCCATTGCCATCCTGCTGTACCTGGTCGTTGTGGTGGGCAAGCTCACCGTCAACACGCTAAACGCATACGGCGGCTACATGACCATCCTGACCTCGGTCAGCGCGTTCACCCGCCAGTTGCGCTTCGCCCCGTGGGTGCGCTTCGCCTACGTGATCGGCTTCATTGCCGTTTCCGTCATCATCGCCATTGCTGCCTCGGCGGACTTCATCTCCAACTTCAAGAATTTTGTGCTGCTGCTCCTGATGGTCTTCATCCCGTGGAGCTCCATCAACCTGGTCGACTTCTGGCTGGTGTCGAAGGAGAAGGTGGACGTCCCGGCGCTCTACGACCCCAAGGGCCGCTACGGTGCCTGGAATGTGCCGGCCCTGCTGACCTACCTGCTAGGCGTGGTCGTCCAGATCCCATTCCTCGCACAGTCCCTGTACACCGGGCCCATCACCCCGTTGCTGGGCGGCGCGGACATCTCCTGGCTGGTGGGCCTGGTGGTCACGGCCGTGGTCTACTACCCGGTGGCCCGGAAATTCCAGCGCCCTCCCGCGGAGATGGTCTACCCGATCGAGGAGACCGCGGCGGCCGAACCCGTCAATACCCCGTCGGCGTGACCTCGCAAACGGCGATACGTCCGGTGGTCGAGCCTGTCGAGACCCAGGACCGCCAAACGCCGGAACCCCGTGCGCTCGTAGCCGACCCCCCCGTCTATCCCAAGGCGGGCGGGACGGAGCAGCCCCGGTGGCGGGTGTCGTCCAACGAGTCCTTCCTTCCGCCGTCGGCCGCGGTCCTTGCGACCGTGCACCGGGCGGCCGCGGACCGGGCGTGGGACAGAGGTGGTGTTTGCTTGGCGGAGCCATAAGGCCTACCCCATCCTGATCCGACTGGCCGGCGCCAGCGACATCCAGGTCCCACTGGGTCCTGGACCAGGCGTGCCTGGAATTCGAGGACGACGCCGGCTCTTCCTCCCAGCGTTGCCTCGCCTTTCTGGCGGCGCACCCCAACCTGGTCATGTTGCGCACGTTTTCGAAGGCGTACGGGCTGGCCGGCCTGAAGGCCGGGGCCGGCACAGTCCACTCTGTGCCGGCCCCGGCATTTTGTGCACCCGCGGTTGGCGCCGAGACGTGTTCCCTGGCCCCCAGGCCACCTTGCCCAGCCCGTTCCGTGTTCGCCAGCACGGGGAAGGACAGATGGCCGCAGCAAATCCTCAAAGCCGCGGAGTCGTCTTCGGCTCCGGCAACATTCACGGCGGGAATCCTCCGAGGCCAGGGTCGCGGCCGGGCTGCCGCTGCGGTGGTGTAATCGCCACACTACCTACCGGCCGCGGGCCAATGACGGCATGTCACGCATCTGCCGCGGAACCTGCCGATGACTTACACAAACCATGTGCACCAGAGGCCTTATCCGCTCGGCCGCAGCCTCCGGGAAATCTCCGCAGCACAGCGCTTGACCTCGGGCAGCCACCGACTGGCGAGGTCCTCCAGCTGCACGGTGCGCTCCGGCACCGTGCCTTCCGCGGCATGGCGAGCGGCGGCCGCCGTGGACAGCGTCGGCCGGTTGGCCACAGTCAGCGTCACGCTGGCTAACGCGTAGCCGCTGCGGTCCAGCACGGGCACGGCCAGGCTCGAAAAGCCGTCCGTCACCTCGTCCTGCTCCCACGAAAATCCCCGCTCGTGGATGCGGGCCAGCAGCTCGTTCAGCGCCTCAACCGAATGGACCCCGTTCTCGTACCGCGTGGGGAACGCCTCCGGCCCCGGGTAGAGCGCCGCCAGCTGTGCCGCGGACATGGACGCCAGCATTGCCCGTCCGCTGGCGGTGAGGTGCGCAGGGAGGCGCACTCCAGCATCGGTCACCAGTTCGCTTTGGCGCTTGGCACGCTCCTCGATCACATAGATAACCTCGCGTCCGTGCATGACGGCCAGGTGCGCAGTGCGCCTGGTGCGGGCCACCAGCTGCGCAATCGGGAAGCGGGCGATGCGCTGCAGCGGCGCCTGCCGCGAGTAGCCCGAGCCCAGCTCGTGGGCGGTCACGCCCAGCGCGTACTTGCGCTCCTCCGGCAGGTGAACCACGAAGCCGTCTTCCACCAGCGCCGCCAGCAGGTGGTAGGTGGTGGAACGGGGCAGGTCCACGTCGCGCGCAATGGCGGCTGCGCCCACCGGGCCGGCCTGGGCGGCCACGTAGCGCAGCACGGACAGCACGTTCTTGGCGGCCGGGACCTGCGCCGGCAGCTGGGGCGAGTTCATCACACCATGCTACAGCGCCGTTTGTCTGTGATCACAGATACATCACGTGGACGTGAAGTGCCGCGACCCCTGTTTCGGTGGTCGGATAGTGGGTAAGCCCTCCCGGACGGCCGGGCCGCCACTTACTTAAAGGACCGCCACCATGCCCTCCCCCTCCGCGACAGACCCCCACTCCCCCGCCCTGGGACTGGGGCGCCCTGGCTCGCTTGAGGGCCTGCGCGTCCTGGATCTCTCCCGCGTCCTGGCAGGCCCGTTCTGTGCCATGATCCTGGCCGACCTGGGAGCCGAGGTCATCAAGGTGGAGAGCCCCGACGGCGACGACTCCCGCCACTTCGGCCCCTGGTATAACGGCGAGTCCGCCTACTACCGGCTCTTCAACCGCAGCAAGTTCGGCGTCACCATGGACCTTAAGGACCAAGCCGAACGCGGCCGCCTACTGGATCTCGCCCGGCGCTCCGACGTGGTGATCGAGAACTTCCGTCCGGGCGTCATGGAACGCCTGGGCCTGTCCCCAGCACGACTCCTGGAGGAGAACCCGCGCCTAATCATCGTCAGCATTTCCGGTTTTGGCCAGGACGGGCCGTTGCAGAAGGCGCCCGCGTACGACCTCATCGCCCAGGCCATGAGCGGGCTGATGTCGATCACCGGCCTGCGCGGCGGCGACCCGACGCGCATCGGCATCAGCATCGGCGACGTCATTCCGGGCCTGTACGGGGCCATCGCCGCGCTGGCCGCCATCAACGAGAGGCACACCACGGGCCGGGGCCAGCACATTGACGTCGCCATGCTGGACAGCCTGATTTCCGTGCTGGAATCCGTGGGCATGCGCGCCCTGCACGGCGAGGAGCCGGTAGCGTGCGGCAACGACCACGCCATGTCCACGCCGTTCAGCACGTACCAGACCGGGCGCGGCTCGATCGCGATTGCCATCGCCGGAGACCGCCTGTTCCCCCGCCTGACCGAGGCGCTGAACCGGCCCGAGTGGCTGGAGGACCAGCGCTTCAGCGAGCAAACCCGCCGCAACGAGTTCCCGGTGGAGTTCCGGGCCGCACTGGAGGAGGCCCTCAGCCAGTTCACCGACGACGAGGCCCTCGAGCTCATGTCCGCCCACCAGGTGCCCGCGTCCAAGGTGTACAGCGTGAACGAGGCGCTGGACAGCGAGCATTCGGAGTACCGAGGCACGGTGGCCACGGAGTCGGACGGCTTCCGGACCCTGGCCTCGCCGCTGCGCTTGACCGGTTCGGTGGCGCCCTCCCCCGCCCCCACGCTGGGCCAGCACAACAGCCTGATTGACCAATGGGCGTCCGGGCCCTTGCGGACAGGACGCTGAGTTACCCCGGTTAGAACGGTTGAATGGCTTTCCCTCCGCTTCCTCCGTGCTGGGCAGTTGCGCGGTATTCAAGCGGTGATCTTGGGTGGCGGTGTTCCCAGTTTCACGGACTAGGCTTGGTCCATGCCTTTGAATTCCCTGTCCTGGCGGATTGCTGTGCCTCTTGCCGTCGGCGCCCTGGTCGCGCTGGCCGGCTGCGCCCCGTCCGTGGAGGTCTCCGCGGCCAAGGACTCCAACAATCCTGCCTGCGCGCCCATGATGGTGGCCCTGCCCGATTCCCTGGCGGACGCCGCGCGCCGCACCACCTCCAGCCAGGCCACGGCCGCCTGGGGCAATCCCTCCCAGATCATCCTGCGGTGCGGCGTGCCGCCCCTCGGGCCGACCACCGATCCGTGTGCCACGGTCAACGGCGTGGACTGGGTGCTCCAGCAGGGCGACCCCGTCTGGACGCTGACCAGCTACGGCCGTGATCCGGCCGTCCAGGTGCTGCTGGACCCGAAAAAGACTCCGGACCGCACCGTGCTGGCCCAATTGTCCAGTGCCGTGTCCAAGCTGCCGCAGGTCCGCAGCTGTGTGGGACCCGGCGACGTCGCCCCGGCCGCCACCCCCTCAGCGGCAAGCACCGCGCCGTCAGGCACCGCGCCAACAAGCACCGCCCCCGCGAAGGGATAGGCGCTACTTCACGCCGAGTTTCCACAGCGACGTCACTTCCCGCGAACGGGCCTCAAAGAACGGATCGGCGCGGTCCATAGACCGGGGGTGCCGCGCCGGCGTGTCCAGCCTGCCAAGCACCTCCAGTCCGCCCGCCGCGATCCAGCCGAGAAGCTGCTCCCTGGTGCGCAGGCACAGGTGCTCGGCCAGGTCGGAGATGATGAGCCAGCCCTCCCCTCCCGGTTCCAGGTGCGCGGCCAGGCCGTTGAGGAAGGCCCGGAGCATGCGGCTCTTGGGATCGTAGACGGCATTGTCCAGCAGCGTGTGGGCGGTGCCGGGAAGCCAGGGCGGATTGCAGACCGCCAGGGGCGCCCGGCCGGCCGGAAACATGTCGCCGAGCACTGGTTCAACCACGGCTGAGAGTCCAAGCAGCGCCAGGTTTTCCTCGGCGCAGGCAATGGCACGGGGCTCGCTGTCCGTGGCAATGACTCGCCTTACGCCGCGCCGGGCCAGGATGGCCGCCAGCACGCCGGTCCCCGTGCCGATGTCAAAGGCCAGTTCAGCGGAAGGCAGTTCCGCCTGGGCCACGAGGTCCAGGTACTCGCTCCGAATGGGGGCAAAAGTGCCGTAGTGCGGGTGGATGACGGCGTCCAGTGCCTCAACACGGAGCCCCTTCCGGCGCCATTCCTGCGCCCCAATGGCGCCGAGCACGTCCTGCAGCGACGCAACGGCGGCCGCCTCCACGGGGCCGGACGCCGCGAGCCAGGCGGCCGCAACATCCGGTGCGCGGCGCAGCGCGACGGCGGGGCCGGCCTCGAGCGGGACCAGCAGGAGCCCGAGAATCCGCGCGCGCTGGGAGCGGGCCTGCCGGTGCCGGTAGAACTCTTCCGCGACGCCGCCGTCGTCGTGCTTCTTCCGGCTGGCGGTGCCGTCCGGCAGCCGCCGGGCCAGGGCCGACAGCAGCTGGCGGGCGTTGTGGTAGTCCCCCGTCCACAGCATGGCCCGGCCCTGCACGGCCATCCGGTACGCCTGGTCAGCCGTGAGGGAATCGTCCACGGCCTCCACGGTTTTCGGCGCCGCCACGCCCGAGGCCGGGCGCCACAGGGCTGTGCGCTCCACACCGTCCTGCGTCCAGGTGACTACTGCGGCGCCGTCCGGGGCGCCATGCTGGCCGGCGCTCAGCGCAGGCCGGTCTTCCTGGTCAGGGCCAGCTGGAGGAGTTCGTCAATCAGTTCGGGGTAGGACAGGCCTGAGGCGGCCCACATCTGCGGGTACATGGAGCTCGGCGTGAAGCCGGGCATCGTGTTGATCTCGTTGATGATGAGGTCCCCGGCAGCGGTGTAGAAGAAGTCCACGCGGGAGAGCCCCTCTGCACCGACGGCGTCGAACGCCACGGCGGCCTGTTCCCGGACGCGGGCAATGTCAGCGTCAGGCATGTCGGCCGGGCAGCTGAGGTTCACGGCGTCGCCCTGGACGTATTTGGCCTCGAAATCGTAGAACTGGTGGTGCGCGCCGTCCACCATGGCGATCTCGCCCGGCAGCGACACGCGCGGGGCATCGCTCCCCCGCCCCTCCAGCACGGCAATCTCAATTTCGCGGCCCACAATGCCGGCCTCAATGACCAGCTTGAGGTCGTGTTCGCGCGCCTCCGCGATGGCGGCATCCAGCCCGGCCGGGGAATCCACCTTGGAGATGCCCATGGATGAACCCGCCCGGGCCGGCTTCACAAACACCGGGAAGCCCAGGGCGGCCACGCGTTCCCGGACCAGCCCGGGCGAAACGGTCCACTCGCGGTCCGTCACGGCAACATACGGGCCCACCGCCAGGCCGGCGGCCTCAAACACCACCTTCATGAAATGCTTGTCCATGCCGATCGCGGACGCCAGGACCCCGGCTCCCACGTAGCGGGTGTCTGTCAGCTCCAGCAGCCCCTGGATGGTGCCGTCCTCGCCCCACGGCCCGTGCAGCAGCGGGAACACGACGTCCACGGAACCGAGCTCCTCGGGAACGGCGCTGGATTCGGACACCACCAGCTGGTGGTCCCCGCCCAGGTGGGACAGCGAAACGGACTTGCCCCCGGCCACCACCTCAGGCAGGGTGCCCGCGGTCAGGGACCACCCGGCAACCTCATTGCCGGCCAGCACCCACTGGCCGTTTTTCGCAACGCCGATGGGGACGACGTCGTACTTGGTCCTGTCAATGGCACCCATGACCCCTGCCGCCGTGACGCAGCTGACGGCATGCTCGCTGGAGCGCCCGCCAAACAGAATGGCCACCCGGATGCGTCCGGGCGTGGCCGTGCCGGGAACTGGTGCTTGAGTACTCACGCGTTAATCGCCTTCGGATTTCAGTTGGCGGGCCAGCAGCAGCGGCCCGAGGTCGTCGACAGTCAGCTTACCTTCGAGGACACCGACCACGGCGTTGGTAATGGGCATCTCAACTCCCATTTTGGCGGCCAGGTCCTTCACGGCGCGCCCGGACTTGATGCCCTCGGCAGTCTGCGTCATGCGGTTGTTGACTTCCTCCAGCGTCAGCCCCTCGCCCAGCATCCGACCGGCAGTGTGGTTGCGGCTGAGCGAGGACGAGCATGTGGCCACGAGGTCGCCCAGCCCCGCCAGCCCCGACAGTGTCTCGGCCTTGCCGCCCAAGGCCAGAGCCAGCCGCGTGGTTTCCGCCAGCCCGCGTGTGATGACGGAGGCCTTGGTGTTGTCGCCCACCTTTTGGCCCTCGCAGATGCCCACGCACAGCGCAATCACGTTTTTCACGATCCCGCCGATTTCCACCCCCACCACGTCGTCATTGGTGTAGGGGCGGAAGTATGCGGGCGTGCACACCTCGGCCACCCACTTGGCGGTGCTTTCCGCCGCGCACGCCACCACGGACGCCGTGGGTTCCTGGCGCGCAATCTCCATGGCCAGGTTGGGCCCGGAGACCACCACCACGCGGTCCGGGGTGAGGTTCAGTTCCTGTTCAATGACCTGGGACATGCGCTGGTCCGTGCCCAGCTCCAGCCCCTTCATCAAGCTCACGACGACGGCGTCCGGCGCCAGGAGGCCGGCCCACCCGCGAAGCTGCTCGCGCAAGGTTTGCGCCGGGACTGCCAGCACCACCAGCTCGGCCCCGGCCAGGACTTCCCGGACGTCGGTGGAGGCGGTGATGTTCACCGGCAGCGCCGTGGTGGAGAGGTAGCGCGGATTCCTGTGGTGGTTGTTGATCTGGTCGACAACCTCCTGCCGGCGGCCCCAGAGCACAATGCTGCGGCCGGTGCCTTCCGCGGCATCGCCGAGCACCTTGGCGAAGGTGGTGCCCCAGCTTCCCGCGCCCAGTACGGCAACCTTGGCCGGTGCCAGGCCGTCCACAAAGCTCACTTGGGGTCCCCTGTTTCCGGTGTGCCGGCGTCGTCCTTGCCCGTCGCACCGTGGGCCTTGGCGCCCCGCTCCACGAAGCGGCCGTGCGTTGACTGGTGGTGGGCCGTGGGGTCCCAGCGCTGGGCCGGCGCGCTCTCGCCGCGCAGCGGTTCCAGCAGGGCCGTGATGTCCGCCATGATGACCTCCGTCATGGCTTCCAGCGTGGCCTTGTCGCCCGTCCTGCCCATGAATTCGTCCAGGTTGACGGGGTCCCCCACCACCACATGCGTCTTCTTGCGGGGGAAAATCTTGAAGCCCTTGGCATAGCGGGGGAACACTTCCTGGGCGCCCCAATGGGCCACCGGAACCACCTTGGCACCCGTGCTGAGCGCCAGCCGGGCGGCGCCGGTGCGGCCCTTCATGGGCCACAGTTCCGGGTCCCGGGTCAGAGTGCCCTCAGGATAAATAACGACGGCGCCGCCCTCACCCAGCACCCTTTCGGCGCCTTCGAGCGACTTCCCCGCCCCGACGCCGCTGCGCTCAACGGGGATTTGGTGGGCACCTCGCAACACGGCACCCAGGACGGGCGTGCGGAACAGTCCGTCCTTGGCCAGGAAGTGGGGCATGAGGTTTTGGTTGTAGAGCATGTGGCCCACCACTATGGGGTCAATTTCGGTGCAGTGGTTGGGCACCACAATGAAGCCCTCGCCCACGGGCAGTTTTTCCAGCCCGTGCCACTCCTTGCCCGTGAGCAGGTTCATGGCCGGGCGGGCCACGCCGGCCAGGATGGCGAAGAAAACGCGGGTGCGCAGGGACATTCCAGCGGGTTTGAAGGGCCGCTTGCGATCAGCCATTCCTACACCAGCGCCTGTTTGGAGTCGTGGACGTCAAAGTCGGCGCCGAGCCCGTCCAGCTTTCCGGTGAAGCGTTCATAGCCGCGGCTGATGATGTCAATGCCGGTCACGGTGGAGGTGCCCTTGGCGGCGAGGGCGGCGATCATGTGGCTGAATCCGCCGCGCAGGTCCGGGATGTCAATGCTGGTGCCGGTGAGCGGGGTGGAGCCTGAAATGACGGCCGAGTGGATGAAGTTGCGCTGGCCAAACCGGCACGGGACGCTGCCCAGGCATTCGCGGTGCAGCTGGATGTTGGCGCCCATGCGTGCCAGGGCCTCGGTAAAGCCGAAGCGGTTTTCGTAGACTGTTTCATGGACGATGGACACACCCTGGGCCTGCGTCAGCGCCACCACCAGCGGCTGCTGCCAGTCGGTCATGAAGCCGGGGTGGACGTCGGTTTCCAGGACCAGGGGCTTGAGGTCGCCGCCGGGGTGGTAGAAACGGATGCCGTCGTCGTGGATGTCCATGCCGCCGCCGATCTTGCGGAAGGTGTTCACGAAGGTCATCATGTCCCGCTGGCTGGCGCCCTCAACGTAAATGTCGCCGCCCGTCACCAGTGCGGCCGAGGCCCACGACGCCGCCTCGTTGCGGTCCGGGAGCGCCGTGTGGACGTAGCCGGTCAGTTCCTTCACGCCCTCAATGCGGATGGTCCTGTCAGTCTGGACCGAGATGATGGCGCCCATCTTTTGCAAGATGGCAATCAGGTCAATGATTTCCGGTTCCGTTGCCGCCCCGCTGAGTTCGGTGATGCCTTCGGCTCGCGTTGCCGAAAGGAGCACCTGTTCCGTGGCGCCGACGCTGGGGTAGGGCAGGGAAATCTTGGTGCCCTTGAGGCCGTTCGGTGCGGTGATCAGGATGCCCCCGCCCGTCTTGTCCACCACGGCGCCGAATTTGCGCAGCACTTCCAGGTGGTAGTCGATGGGCCGGTCCCCGATCTTGCAGCCGCCCAGGTCCGGGATGAACGCGTGGCCGATGGAGTGGATCAGCGGTCCGCACAGCAGGATGGGGATGCGGGAGTCGCCGGCATGGGTGTTGATTTCCGAGCTGGACGCCGTCTTGACGTTGGCCGGGTCCATCGTGAGGTCGCCGGTGACGGGGTCCTTGACCACCGTGATGCCGTGGATTTGCAGGAGTGAGGTGACAACTTCAACGTCCTTGAGCTCCGGCACATTGCGCAGGATGGACGGTGCGTTTCCCAACAGGGCCGAGACCATGGCTTTTGGCACCAGGTTCTTGGCCCCCCGCACCTGCACCCGTCCCTTGAGCGGAACTCCTCCGCGGACCGTAAGAATCCTGCCCATAAATACACATCCTTTGTTGCGGCTCGGTTCCCCTGGCATGCAGGAAGCCTCAGTCAAGCATAGTTTCTTCACCGAAGATGCCGAAACGGAACAGCGGGAGGGGGCTCCGGCGTCGTCATTCCATGCAGGATGCCGATTCGGACTTTTGATCCTCATATCTCGGGATCAATAGTCCACCTCGGCATCCTGGACGGAACCGCCCCTTTCGGCCAGCCGCCGATCCGTCCTCCACATCGAGAGCCGGGGACAGGGTTGTCCACATTCGGGGCGATGGCCGGTTCCAAGCCGCCGGGACACGCAACCATTGACGCATGACCACGCTTGAATTGCCGCCCTTCATCTCCGCCCCGAGCAAGTTCGTCTCCGAGCACGGCAGCCGGCAGCTGTCCAGGCGGGCGGCGTCAGGGGAATTGGTCCGCGTGCGGCAGGGCCTTTACCTGCCCACGGAGGTGTGGGCAGCGCTGAAACCGTGGGAGCAACACCGGGTTCGGGTCCAGGCCGTTCATGAGCTGGCCGTCAGTCCGCCCGTTTTTGCCAGGGAATCCGCCGCCGAGGTGATGGGGCTTCCCGTATTCGGCGTGCCCCTCCTGGTCCAGACTCTCATCCCGCCCGGAACGCCGGGCGGGCAGAGCCGCAACGGCGTGCGGCGGATCCTGGCGGTCGAAGGGGATCCGGAACCGTGGACCATGTTCGGGCTCAGGGTGACCCGGCCCGTGGAGACGGCCCGCGACCTGGCCGCCCACCTGCCCCTCGAGCGTGCCCTGCCGGCCATGGACAAACTCCTGCAGGGCAAGATTCTCCCCGGCTCGCCCCACGGCACCAATCTGACGTTCGGGGAGGAGCACATGCGTGAATCCCTTGCCAGGCTGGGCTCCAAGGCCAAGCAGAACCGGGTCAGGCGGGTGCTTGACGTTGCCGACGCCGGCGCACAGTCAGCCGGGGAATCCAGAAGCCGGGCCGTCATGATCCTCAATGGATTCCCCCGGCCAATGCTGCAAAAGCCCTTCTTTGACGACTGGGGACTGGTGGGCTATCCGGACTTTGACTGGGAGGAATTCAAGGTCATCGGTGAATTTGACGGCTTTGAAAAGTATTCTGCCCAGCGCTACCTCAAGGGCAAAACGCCGTCTCAGGTGGTTGTGGAGGAGAAGAAACGGGAGGACCGGCTGCGGGCGCTCGGCTACACGGTGGTCCGCTGGGTCTGGGACGACCTC
>Ga0134128_10005464_pt1 | contig 15407 bp, 18 predicted proteins | sample KB31754_FD_96462 | JGI IMG/M metagenome (GOLD analysis project Ga0134128, IMG submission 96462) | Terrestrial soil microbial communities with excess Nitrogen fertilizer from Kellogg Biological Station, Michigan, USA - KB3-175-4 | ecosystem: Environmental > Terrestrial > Soil > Unclassified ... | reverse complement strand
GCAGCTGCTGCACGCCGTGCTCGATGCCCGCGACCTCGATGACGACATCCATGCCGACCGGACCGGCGACCTCTTTGACCAGATCACCCAAGTCGCCGACCGGTTTCACCGGGCCCCCGAACTGGTGGGGATGTTCACGGTCCTGCTGGTCGAGAGCATCCTTCCCGACGCTCCGCTGCACGACCGCATGCTGGCCAGGCACCGCGCCGCGACCGACATCGTCGCCGATCTGATCCGTCGCGGTCAGGCCGACGGCCAGTACCGCGCAGACATAGACCCCGCCGTCAAGGCGGTAGAAATCCTCGCCTTCGTCCACGGAATGGAAACCACATGGTTGCTCGATCCTTCGATACCGCTACCCGAGGTGTTCAAGCAGTACGCCGAGACACTGGCGCGGGACTTCGCGCCCTCGAAGAGACCCGGGACGACATGAGATACCGGCTCGACGTCGTCGCCGCCACCGTCATCGACGTGGTGAGATTCGCCGGCGGCTGGATCTTCGACCGGTCGATGGCGGGGTGGGATGTCACCGTGCTTGTCGCGGACCACCCCGACGACCGGCCCCTGCAGATCGTCGGCGCCCAAGCGCTCGACCTCGAGGATGCCCTGACGTCGGCGCAATCGCGCCCGCGTCCGCAGGCCCTGGCGGCCGCGGCCGATCTGTTCGGCTGCGATCCGCGGGTGCGCCAGGGGGTGCTGCAGGCCCTCGATCACGGCGTCACCGAGGTCACGCTGTGGGGGGAGAACTGGCCGTCCGAACTCGACGACAGCGTCGGCCTGGTGCAACACCAGCTGAGCATGGCCGCGCAGACGTTCAAGGCCAAGGCCCTGGCCGCCGCCTCGAACGTCGGACGGGTGCCGCACATCCCCGTGGGCCACGTCGAGACCTTCCGGAGCGGGCTTTTGGCGTGGCCGTCGGTCGCCGCCGATCTGGTGCCCGCAAGCTGACCGGCGTGGCCGGGGGCCGCGGCGAACGGCGAAGGCGGTCCGCACGATTTCGGCCTTCGGGAGGGGACCCCGCGTTGACGACCACCGCGCCCTATGGAAATGTAATACTCATCTGCGAGAGGCGCATTCTCGCTGGCCGAGACTCAAGGAGCAGGAGATGACGAGCGAGTTCTCCGAGTTGGACTTCTTCCGCGGCAGCGAGCTCATCGACGACCCGTACCCCTACTACGAGGCGCTGCGTCAGCGGTGCCCTGTCACGCGGGAAAGCCACCACGACGTCACCATGATCACCGGGTGGGACGAGGCGTGCGCGGTGCTCAACGACGCCGAGACGTGGTCGTCGTGCGTCTCGGTGACCGGCCCGTTCCCCGGCTTTCCGGTACCGCTCGAGGGTGACGACGTCACCGAGTTGATCGAGCGGCATCGCGACGAGCTGCCCTTCAGCGACCAGCTGCCCACGCTCGACCCGCCGACCCACACCAACCACCGTTCCCTGCTGATGCGGCTGATCACCCCGAAGCGCCTCAAGGAGAACGAGGACGCCATGTGGGCGCTCGCCGACCAGGCGCTCGACGATTTCCTGGCGCCCGGCCACGGCGAATGGATCAAGGGCTTCGCCGGCCCGTTCACGCTGCTGGTGATCGCCGATCTGCTGGGCGTGCCCATGGAAGATCGCGACAAATTCATCAAGGGCATCCGTGAGCACTCGGGTGGCGGCATCGGGGGCACCGGCAAGGAATCACTGGCCCACAGCCCGCTGGAATTCCTCTACGGCCTTTTCTCCGACTACATCACCGACCGCCGCCGCGAGCCGCGCGACGACGTGCTGACCGGGCTGGCCACCGCGACCTACCCCGACGGCTCGATCCCGGACGTCGAAGACGTGGCCCGCGTCGCCAGCAACGTCTTCTCGGCGGGCCAGGAAACCACCGTGCGACTGCTGGGCGCCGCGCTGCAGACCCTGGCGGAACGGCCCGACGTCCAGGCGCAGCTGCGCAAGGACCGCAGCCTGATCCCCAACTTCATCGAAGAGTCGCTGCGCCACGAGAGCCCGGTGAAGGGCGACTTCCGGATGAACCGGGTGCCCGTCAACGTCGGTGGCGTCGACCTGCCCGCGGGTAGCACCGTGATGATCGTGCAGGCGGCCGCCAACCGCGATCCCCGCCGGTTCGACGACCCCGCGACCTTCGACCCGGCCCGCAAGAACGCCCGCCAGCACATCTCGTTCGGCCGCGGGATTCACAGCTGCCCGGGCGCGCCGCTGGCGCGGGCCGAAACCAGGGTGGCGATCGAGCGGCTGCTCGACCGCACGACCGACATCAGGATCAACGAGGACATGCATGGCCCGGCGAATGACCGTCGCTACCAATATGTTCCGACGTACATCCTGCGCGGCCTGACCGAATTGCACCTGGAGTTCACGCTGTCATGAAGGTCTGGGTCGACGACGAGCGGTGCTGCGGTCACGGCGTATGTACGACGCTGTGCCCAGAGGTGTTCAGCCTGACCGACGATGGTTATTCGGTGGCGATAGACACTGATGTCCCAACGGAATTAGAGGCCGCCGTCCAAGAGGCCATCAAATGCTGTCCCGAGCAAGCGATCAGCGAGAAGTAACCAAACACTCAGGCGAATAGGGAGATTCTTCAGTGGCTAAAGCTGCAAAAGGATATGTCATCCTGACCGAAGCCATCAGAGACCCGGAGGGCATGAAGGCCTATGCCCAGGCCGCCGGATCAGCGATGAGCGGCGCCACCATTCTCGCGGTGGACACGGCACCCAAAGTCATTGAAGGCGACTGGCACGGCGACCAGACCGTGGTGCTGGAATTCGAGTCGGTGGATGCCGCGCGGGCGTGGTACGAGTCCGAGGGTTATCAAGAGGCGGCGAAATTGCGCCAGGCGGCGGCCGACTGCAACGCGGTCATCATCGCCGGGTTCTGAATACCTTTCGGCGAGCAGCCGATCGCTACTCCTTGATCGACAGCGCCTGCCGGGGGCATTGACGAACAGCCTCCCGCACATCCTTCTCGGTCTCCGGCGTGATTTCCGGCTTGAGAATCCTCAGCACGTCATCGTCACCGAGGTCGAAGACCTCGGGGTTGATTCCCATGCATATCCCGTTGGCCTCGCACAGCCCAAGGTCGACTTCGACCCTCACCGCAGCACCTTGACGGGCACGTTCTTCCAGCCCGCGACGTTTTGCATGTTCACCCGCTTGCATCCGGCCCAGTCCACCTCGTAGCGCGGCATGAAGTCGAGCAGCCTCTCCAGCGCGATCCTGCTTTCCATGCGGGCCAGCGCGGCGCCGAGGCAGCTGTGAATCCCGTACCCGAGACCGAGGTGCTGTGCCTCGGTCTGGTCACGCTCGATGTCGAATGTGTCGGCGTCGGTGAAGGCCTCCGGGTCGCGGGTCGCGGCGGCGCCGCACAGGAACACGGGTTTGCCGGGCGGAATCACGCCACCGGTGACGTGTGCCTCTTTGAGGGTGTAGCGGACGTTGTACTGCACCGGCCCCTCGTAGCGCAGTAGCTCTTCCACCGCCCCGGGGATCTTGTCGCGATCGTCCTGCAGCTTTTGCCATTGGTCGGGATGACGGGCGAAGATCACCGCCGCGTTGCCCATCAGCTTGGTGACGGTCTCGGCGCCCGCCCCGCCCAAAAGGGTCGCGAAGCCGGTGATTTCGATGTCGTCGAGCTTGCGCAGCTGGCCGTCGTCGCCGGGGATCTCGGCCGCGATCAGCCTGCTGATCATGTCGTCCTGTGGCTCCGCGCGCCGCTCTTGGACCAGTCCGAAGTAGTACATCGCCGTGTCGATGTTGGCCTGTATGCCGGCTTCGCTGACCTCGATCTGACCGGGTTCGTGATGCAGGCTGGTGTCGATCCAGTGGCGGACCTGCTGGCGGTATTCCTCCGGCACCCCGGCCATCCGGGTGATGACTTCCACCGGGAACGGCCCGGAGAAGTTCTGCACGACGTCGAAGTTGTCGGGGTCGACGGCGCCCAGGTACTTGTCGATCACCTCGATGACGGTCTCGCGCTGCGATTGAATCGCCCGGGGCGTGAACGCCTTGTTGAGCAGGCTGCGCATGTGGCGATGCTCCGGTGGATCCATGAAGATGATCGACTTCTGCTCGGGGGATACGCCGCGGCGCACCATCGCCAGGTCGCAGCCGCGCGCCGAGGAATACGTCTCGAAGTCTTTGAACGCGGCAGCGACGTCGTCGTGGCGGGTCAGCGCGTAGAAGTCCTCTTTTTCGTCGTAATACAGTGGCGCGTCCTCGCGCATCCGCCGGTAGATGTCGAACGGGTTGTTGAAGTAGTCCTCGGAGTACGGATCGAAGACGACCTTCGCTTTTGTCACTGCATCCTCCTCAGCGGCGAGGTTGGGCTGAAACCTTTACAGCGGAGTCCCTGACTGTAACGCTAACGGTAGCGGCTTCGGGCCGAACCGGAAAGACCAAAACGCTGGCATTTCAAACCAACTTCGCCACGGCCGGCTCAGACTCGAAGGTCTTGATGACCTCGTCCAGCGCACCCAGGCCGCTGCCCAGTTCCGCGGCGATATCGCGGACGACGGCCACGTCCTTGCCGACGAAATCGCCGGCAACCTCGATGAACGACGCGACGGACCCGCCCGCCGCGACGAGGTTCAGCACCCGGCTGGTCGCGCTGCCGTGTCCGAGTGCACTCAGCAACGTCGATTCGGGCACGCCGAGCCGCCCGCCCAGCCGGATTGCCTCCGCGAGCAGCCCGATCTGCCCCGCGAATAGGGCATTGTTGACCAGCTTCACCTTCTGGCCGGCGCCGGTGGGCCCGACGTGCAGGACCGGATCTGCGTAGCAACCCAGCAGCGGCCGTACCCGGTCAACCGCTGCCTCGGCACCGCCCACGAACAGCGTGAGCCGGCCGGCCGCGATGTCGGGCGGGCCTCCGCTGACCGCGGCGTCGACGACGTCGACGTGGTCGGCGCGCGCGGCGATGGCCTCGATGGTGTTTGGACTCGCGGTGGTGTGCACCACCAGCACCGAACCGGACGACATGGTCGGCAGCAATCCGCCGTCCAGGCACACCTGGCGCACCTGCTCGTCGGTGAACACACAGAGCACCACCGCGTCGGCGTGCGCTCCGGCGTCGGCCGCTTCGTTGACGACCCGCGCGCCCAGTTCCTCGAGTTCGCGGCCCTTTTCGGCGGTGCTTCCCAAGACGTGAACGTCGTGACCGTCCGCGACCAGACGGCTCACCATGGGGCGGCCCATCCGCCCCGCGCCGACGAATCCGACTCTCACTCGACCCTCATCGGGGATTGCCCATGAGGGCCAGCGCCGCGTCGGCCGCCTCCAGCACGGCGCCGCCGTCGGCCCCGGCCTGGTCGGCGAGGTCGACTACCAGCCGGACGTCCTTCTGCAGCAGCCCTCCGGCGACACCGGCCAGCCGGTCCAGCCCGCCGATGCCGCCAAGGGCATTGAGTGCAAAGCTATTTCCACTGCTGCGTGAGACGACCTCGGTGAGACGCTCCGGGGTGACGCCGAGCGCATCCGCCAATGACAGGGCAGTGGCCGCCGTGGCGAGGTTGGCGGTGAACAGCAAGTTGTTGAGCAGCTTGGTGGTCTGCCCGGTACCGAGCTCACCGAGATGAACCACCGGATCGGCATAGGTTGCGAAGACCGGGCGGCAGCGTTCGACCGCGTCGGTGTCGCCGCCGACCATCACCAGCAGGCGGCCTTCCGCCGCCGCGCCGCCGCCCCCGCTCACCGGCGCATCGACGATCGAAACACCGACGGCCCCAGCCCGCTTCGCGAGTTCTCGGCACGTCTTGGGGTGCACCGTGCTGTGCACCGCGATGACGCTGCCGGGCTTCATTGCCGACAGCAGTCCGTGTTCGCCGCCGGTGAGTTCGTCGATATCGGCGTCGCCGACGACGCAGAGGCAGACCAGGTCACTGGCCGCGGCGAGTTCGGCCGGCGAACCGGCGATCTTCGCAGCGGTGTCGGCGAACGCCTCGAGGGTCGCGGGCCTGCGGGCCCACAGTGTGGTGGGGTAGCCGCCCTCGACGATCCGCCGCGCCATGGGGCCGCCCTGACTACCCAGCCCGATGAATCCGACGTGCATCAACCGGCCTCCAAATCGGTGTCGTCAGCCGGCGAGCGTGACACCACGGTCACGTTCGGGCCCGAAAGTGACTGTGCCGTCACGTTCGACGAGTCGGGTGAATGCGCACGGGCGGCCACACAGTCGTCCGCGAACGCCAGAACTTTGGCGTGGTAGGCGGGCGCCGTGTGACCGAGGCTGATGTTGTGTCCCGCATCGGGCTGTCGATGAACGGTGAACTGCGGCGTTCCGGAGAACAGCGCCGCGATCTCGTCCATCGCCGAAGTGTCGTTCTGCCAAACTTTTTCGTGCTCGGCGATGCTGAACTGCACCGGCACACGTACGGCAGGGGCGAGCGCCGGGAAATCTTGGCGCGCCCAGTTCGACACCATCTGGTCCTCGTAGGACGGGGCGGTCGGAGAGACCGTCGCCCCGTTGAGAACCTCGGGCGGGTACAGGTTTTCGGGGTGCCACAACAGCTCACGCAATCCCGCGGGACGACGCTCGCGCGTCGCCGTCTTCAGGATGTCCCGGGCCGCGGGGTGATAGTGGCGGCCGGTCCCTGCCAATTCGATGCCCAGTAGATCCGCACCGCGCACGTCGGCGGCCATCCGCATGACGAGTTCGCAGCCGCCCGAATGGCCCATCAGAAACAGCCCGGCACCGAGCGGCTTCTGCCCGAGGATGCGATCCACCGCCCCGTACGCGAGATTGACTCGCTGCTCGGGCTCGGCCATCGCCTCCGGATAGGGAGCCGAACTGCCATAGCCCGGCCGGTCGAGCGCGACGACGGTGAATCCTGCTGCGGCACCGGTGCGTAACAGTGAGGACGACGGGTGGCCCGGGCAATCGAAATAGACGGCGGTGGTGCCTCCGCCGTGGATGGCCACGATGACGGCCTTGGGATCGTCGGGGTTCTCGGGTTCGGCGACAATTGCCGACATCGGCACGCCGTCCACGATGACGAGCCTCGGCCGCGGAGGGATACTCATGCTCGCCTCATTCCGAGGCCCGGAGCAGGATCACACCGCTGGGAGTGAGGCCGCCGCTGCTGACGACGCCGACGCGGGCGTCGGCGACTTGCCGGTTGCCGCCCTCGCCGCGCAGCTGGGTGACGGCTTCATGGAGCAGACCCATGCCGTGGGTGCGGCCGTGCGAGAGCTGGCCGCCGTGCGTGTTGAGCGGCAGTTGGCCGTCGCGGGCAATGTTCTTGCCGCCGTCCAGGAATTCCTTGGCCTCACCGATGCCGCAGAATCCGAGCGCCTCGATCCAGGACAGGCAATTGATGGTGAATCCGTCATACAGCTCGGCGACGTCCACGTCCGCGGGTCGCAGCGAGGTCCGCGTCCACACGTGCGCGGCTTGGCCCAGTACCTGTGGCTCGTGGGTGAGAGTGCTTTGGTCCCAGTCGATTCGCTCGATGATCTGCGTTCCCACCGCCTCCACCAGAACGGGTGGCTTGGCCAGGTCGCGGGCGGCGTCGACGGCGGAGACGATGACGGCGATCGCGCCGTCACACGGCACGTCGCAGTCGTACAGGCCGAAGGGCGTGGTGATCGGCCGCGCTCCCAGGTAGTCCTCCATCGTCATCGGAGACCGGTAAATCGCGGTGGGGTTGAGCTCGGCGTTGGCTCGCTGGTTCAACGCGATCCAGCCCAGCGTCTCTTTGGTGGTGCCGTACCGGTGAAAGTGCCGCTGCGCGTTCATCGCCAGGGTGTGCGCCGCCGACGTTGCGCCGAATGGCATCTGCCAGCCCGACATTCGGCCCCCTGATGCACCGGCCGGGGTGATCTTGCCCTGCTTCATCAGCTCGCCGTGGGTGGCCTCCCACAGGGTCCGGAAACACAGCACGTGACGCGCCAACCCGCAGGCGACCGCGAGCATCGCGGCGATCACCGAGCCGCCCGGGCCGAACGTCTCCATGGCGCCGTTGTGCCACGTCGGCCGGATGCCCAGCGCGGCCTCGAGAGCGGTGGTCCCGCCCTCCCCGAAGCCGCCGACATTGATCGCGCCGGGGTAGGTGGACAGGCCGTCGATGTCGGCGAACGTCAGCCCGGCGTCGGCGATGGCCGCCTCGCATGCCTGCACCGTCAGAGCCAGCGGCAGGTGCATCAGCCGGCGCCCGATCGGCGACATGCCGATCCCGGTGAGTGCGACCCTGTCCTCGAACTTGTCGGTGGTCAGCATCGGCCGGACGTATTCACCGAACCGTTCGGGCGCGATGTCGTCGACCGGAAGCTGACCGGGCTCGGCGTCGGTGACGGGCCGAAACAGCGGAAACCACACGTCTTCGGCCTGCTCGAAGACGACCTCGACCTGTTGGCCGAGTTCGAGCTGATCGGGATCGCATTCCACGATGTTGGTGGTCAGCCGAACCCGGGGGTCTTCATCGATCGCGACCTGGGCGACCACATACGGCGCCGGCAGCCCGGGCAGGCTGAATCGATGGTTGATGGTGAATCCGGCGAGGGTCGCCCTGCCCGAGACGGCCCGCACACCGATATCGCGGGACCGGCAGTACCGGCAGACCGGCGCGGGCGGATGGATCAGCGATTCGCAGCTTTTGCATACCTGTAGGCGCAGCTTCCCGTCGGCGCCCGAAATCCAGAAGAACTCGTTTTCCTCGGTGATCAGGGGCAGTGGGCGTCCGGATGCTGACACGTCACCTCCGGCAGTAGGACGGCCCTGGATGCAATTTGGTAGGCCCGCTATACGAATCGGAGAATTACGTTATCACTCCCAAGCAGGCGCAATCCAGACGGATTCGGCAGTCCTCGTCCCGCACGCCAGCTGGGGTGGGACGCCCGCCCGTCCCGTCACAGCGGGACCCAGACGTAGCCCACATACACGCCCCACTGGTTGAGGCCGGCGCGCCACATCGGATCCTGCGGTGCCCACGACGGCCGTGGCGGAGGCGGCGGCACATCCTGCCCGGCGAATGACGGCGCGTATGGCGGCGGGGGCGTGTACCACGCCGGCGGCGCGGGAGGCGGTTCGCACGAAAAGGTCGTCCGATTCCACGACATGTTGGGATCGCACTGCGCCGAGCTGACTCCCGGGGTGGCGATCACCGCGACCGCCAGCGCCACGAAGGTAACCGCAATGACGGCGGTCAGACGACGAATAAGGCGCCTCATGTTGGGCCTCCCAGTGGGGCCATCCTGGCTTGGGTGGCTTCAGCTTATTCCGTTCATACCGCCATGACCACGGGAAAAACCTTCGGCGGCGACACAGCACCGAGCCGGCCTCTGGTGACATCTCCGTGCGGTCGGGCGTTATGCTGCCCAACGGATATCAAGTACTTCACATTGGGGGGGCTCGTTGCTCGAAGCGAAGAAGGTCCTGATCACCGGGGTGACGGGCAAGATCGCCTTTCCCATTGCGCGCGCCCTGGCCGCAACGGGAAACGAGGTGTGGGGCGCCGCGCGCCTGAAAGATCCCGCGGCCCGGGAAAAACTCGTCGCTGCCGGCATCAAACCCGTCGCACTGGACGTCGGCGCCGGCGACTTCTCCGGCCTCCCCGACGATTTCACCTACGTCTTTCACGCGGCGGTGGACCCCGGCGCAGACGACTGGAGCCGCTGCGTCGAAACAAACGCGCAGATGTCGGGCGAATTGCTGCACCACTGCCGCGCCGCCAAGGGCTTCGTCCTGTGCTCGACCGGATCGATCTACGCGTACCAGGGACAGCGACCGTTGACCGAGGCCGATCCGCCCGGGGTGCCGCTGCGCGCGAACTACAGCTTCTCCAAGGTTGCCGCGGAGGCGGTTTGCACCTGGATCGCCCGGCATTTTCACATTCCGCTGACCATCGTCCGGATCTGTTCGACGTATGGGCCCCAGGGAGGAGCGCCCGCTGATCGTCTCGATGCGATGTTGGCGGGCAAGCCGATTCGGCTGTATCCCGACGGGCCGAACAACTACAACCCGATCTATGAAGACGACTACGTGGAACTCGGGATCCGCGCCATGGAAGTGGCCGCGACGCCGCCGGTCGTGGTGAATTGGGCCGGCAGCGAAACGGTCAGTGTCGAGGATTACTGCACCTTCATGGGTGAGCTGATCGGGGTCGAGCCGATCTTCGAATACACGCCCGACGCACACACGCCGTTATGGCCGGACGTCACGCAGATGCACGAGGTGCTCGGCCGCACCAAGGTGTCCTGGCGTGAGGGGTTTCGGCGCATGATTGCGGCCCGCCACCCCGAAATAGCGCTGCCCCAACCTGGTTCGACGCGAGTTTGAGGACGTACGTGATGCATCTACCCGGCACACCCTCGGACGACGTCGCCGAGGTCCTTGCCACCGGCGATGGCAGGATCACCACCCTGTTCGTGTCCATGGCCACTCGCCACCCCGACGGGAAGGACGCCGAGTACCTGCGCTGGCACACCCTTGACCACCGGCCGGAGCAACACCGGCTGGCCGCGGTGCGTGCCTCGTTGCGACTGGTGTCCACGCCGGCCTGCCGCTCCGCGCGTCCGCTCGGTGACGGGCCGATGGACGCGGTCGACCACGTGATGACCTACTTCTTCGCCGACGTGGCCGGACTGCACGACTTCAACGAATTGTCCACCGCGCTCGGCAATGCCGGTCGCAAACTGCCGTTGCTGCCACCGGTGGAGCGCGGCGTGTACGACGTCCAGAGCAAAGCGGCGGCGCCCCGGATCAAGGCCGGATCGGATGTCCTGCCCTGGTTGCCCGCGCGGGGAGCGTTCCTGTTGGTCGAACGGGGATCGGCGGCAATGAACCCGCTGCTCGAAGTCGACGGTGTCACCGGTGTCTGGTCCGCGCTATCGCGCCAGGTCGACGCCAAACTGGCCAGCGCTCGAGGCAATCAGTCGATCACGTATTGCTTCCTGGATGACGATCCGGTCGCGACCGCGCAACGGCTGCGGCCGGTGCTGGCCGCCCGCTGGGCCGAGCCCGACGTCGAACCCTTGTTTGCCGCACCGTTTTTCGCGGTGGTGCCGTACGAGTGGGATCGGTATGTCCCTTAGCAAGGGGAGACGAGGGGCCGCATGCGCATCGGCTTGATGGTTGGCTCCGACAAGGAGCGCTCGCGTGCTGACCGGCTGGCCGGGCTGATCGACGACGGTGCCGCGGCCGAGAGCGCCGGTTTCACCGCGTTCTGGATGCCCCAGGTTCCCGGCTACCTCGACGCGATGACCGCCGTCACGCTGATCGGGCGGGCCACCGATCGCATCGAAATCGGGACGGCGGTCGTTCCGATTCAGACGCGCCATCCGATGACCATGGCGCAACAAGCCCTGACCACGCAGATCGCGTGTGACGGGCGGTTCACGCTCGGCGTCGGGCCGTCACATCATTGGATCATCAACGGTCAACTGGGATTGCCCTACGACCGCCCGGCGCGTTTGATGAGCGACTACCTCGACGTGCTGGCAGCGTCGTTCGCCGAGCCGGGGAGCGTCGATGTCGACAACGAAAGCTATTGCGTCCATTCGCCGGTGGATGTCACGGATGCATTCGACGTTCCCATCTTGTTGTCGGCGTTGGGGCCGGCGATGCTGCGGCTCGCAGGTGAGCGGGCCGGCGGCACCATTCTCTGGATGGCGGACGAGAGGGCGATCGGCGACCACGTCGTTCCGCGCATCACCGCGGCGGCTGTCGGGGCCGGGCGGCCCGCGCCTCGGGTCGTCGCCGGCGTTCCCGTCGCGCTGTGCTCTGACAACGAGATAGGCGATGCCCGCGCCTACGCCAGCGAGGCGCTCGGGCATGCGGACTTCTCGCCGAACTATGTGCGGCTGCTGGAGCACGGCGACGCCGAGGACGTCGGCGACACCATGGCGGCCGGCGATGAGTCGGCCGTCCTCGCGCGGCTGCGCCGCTACCGTGACGCGGGCGTCACCGACCTGGCGGCGCGAATTGTGCCATTGGGCAAGGACCTTGGTGAGCGGGCCGAATCTCGACGCCGGACGCAGGTGTTCCTGGCATCGCTGTGTCCGTGGTTGTGACTAGCGCACCGGCAGGCCGAGCACCCGCTGGGCGATGATGTTGCGCTGAATCTCCGACGTGCCGCCCGCGATGGTGCCCGCGTAGCTGCTGATGTAGCGGGCGAACCAGCTGGCGGTGAAAAGATCGGGGGCGTAAGGGTTGTACGGGGCCGTCAGCGCCTTGTCGCGCAGCCCGTCGACCCCGGCCGCGTCCAGCGCGTGCCGCAGCGCACTCTGTTCGGCTTCCGACCCGAAGACCTTCAGCACGGACAAAGCGGCCACGTCGACGTCGCCGCGGGCCGCCCGCCCCAGTGCCGACGAGCCGAGCAGCCGCAGCGCGTAGTAATCCATCACGATGGTGGCGTAGTGGTCCGCGTTCACCTCGTCGGTCGGCCGGTAGTCCTCGAGCAGTTGCTCGAGCCGGTTCGCGAAAGCCATCCACATCAGGGTGCGTTCGTGGCCCAGCGAGCCGTTGGCGACCCGCCACCCACCGTTGAGCGGACCGAGCAGGTTGTCCGCGGGGACCCGGACATCGTTGAAGAACACCTCGTTGAAGTCCAGCTCGTCGCGGTCATAGACCGATGCGAAGGGGCGACGCACCACCCCCGGGGTGTCGGTCGGGATCAGGAGCGCGCTGATCCCCTTGTGCCTGGGGGCATTTGGGTCCGTGCGAACGAATGTCAGGATAACGTCGGCGTCATGGGCGCCTGAGGTCCATACCTTCTGTCCGTTGACCACGAACTGGTCATCCACCAACTCGGCCCTTGTCCGCAGCCCGGCCAGGTCGGAGCCCGCGCCGGGTTCACTCATGCCCAGTGACGCGGTCTTATCTGCCCGCAGGATCGGGACGGCCCAGCGCCGCTTCTGCTCCTCGGTCCCGAAGGACAGCAGCGACGCCGCGATGATGCCGACGCCTTGGGGATTGAAGCAGTGATAGATCCGGCGCCGCGAGAGTTCTTCGCGGTGCACGAACTGCTGCAGGATGTTGGCGTCGCGGCCGCCGAATTCCGGTGGGTTGCCCGGCAGCAGCCAGCCGTGGTCGAACTGGACCCGCTGCCAGCGGCGCGACCACTCGGGCACGTGCGACGTCGACGAAGGCCGCTCCGCGGCCTGCGCCTCCGTCGGCAGATGTTCGGCGAGGAATGCGGCGAACTCCGCGCGGAAGGCTTCAACCTCGGTGTCGAAGGTGAGCTGCATGGTCTCTAGAAGTCAGGCCCGGAGAAGTTCACCGCGTGAATCCCCACTCGGCCTCGTTCTCTTCGGTTTTGAGGTTCTCGGCCGGATCCTCGGCATCGGTGAGTGGTGGCGCAGCGGCGCGGGAGGTGCGCTGACCGATTTCGGTGATGGCGTGCACCGGGCAGTCCAGGAGCGCCCGCGTGACCGCGTCGCGGTCCGCCTCCGCGACCGTGCCGTCCTCGATGAGGGATGCGTACCCCCAGTCATCCAGCGAGAAGTAACCCGGCGCGTGTTTGGCGCAGATGCCGAAGCCATCGCAAACGGTGCGGTCCAGACGGATTTTCATGTGTGACTCACAGCCTCCGCCTCGTAGGGACGGTCGGCGCGGAATGCGCCGTTGGTGCAATCCGGGCAAGCGCCGTCGAGGTGCACACCGACTTCGTCCGGAAACTGATGGAGCAGGCTGGCGGCCACATTGGTGGCGGCATCCAGGGTCGCGCAGGCCCCGCGTCCGCGCAGCACCACCGACCAGCGGCGCAACCGCTCGACATCGTCTGTGGTCGCGGTGCCGTCGCGCAGGGCACCGGCGGCCGCGGCCATCGCCGCCGTCCCGTTGAAGCACGATCCGCACTGCCCGGCGTTTTCGCGGTCGAAGTAGGCGAGCACCGAGGCCGCCACCGCCACGGGACAGTCCTCGGTGATGACCGAAATCGCGCCGCAGCCCAGACCGCTGCCGACACGTCGCATCGTCTCGTGGTCCAGGGTCGTCTCCAGCACAGAGCGGTTGAGCAGGCCGGCGAAATAGCCGCCCATCAACGCTCCCCGCACTTGGCCGGCCGGAACACCATGCAGGGCAAGCAATTCGGTGAACGAGAACCCGTGCGGAAGTTCGTAGAGCACCGGTGGCCGCCCGGCCCCGGTGATGGTGGCCAGGAAGGTCCCCGGCGACAGCGGCGTGCCCTGCGCGCGAAACGCCGCCGAGCCGTGGCGCTGCAGGTAGGGCAGGTTGGCCAAGGTCTCGACATTGCTCACCAAGGTGGGCCGCTCATCGACGCCCGCCTCGAATGGGCGCGGCGGCTTGTCCGTCGGCTTGGCCGGGCCGCCGTTGATCGCGCGGACGGCGGCGGTCTCCTCGCCGGCCACGTAGCCGGCCGGCACCGTCAGCATCGCGATCGTCAGGCCGAGCGTGTCGGGATCCAGTTCCCCAAGCGCGGTTTCGACGCTGTGCGCCGATTCCGGGTCGGACACATAGACATAGGCACGGTCGGCAGCAACGATCGTCGCGGCCAATCGCAGTCCGTCCAGGACCAGGTGGGGCCGGTTGCGCAGCAGCCAGCGGTCCTTGATCGACGCCGGTTCTCCCTCTTCGCCATTCGCGACGACGACGGGCCCACCGGTCTCCCCCATCAGGTGTCCGTTATCGCGCACCGCGCGCAGCTTGACCGCGAGCGGAAAGGCCGCTCCGCCGCGGCCGACCAGCCCGCCGGATTCGACTTCGTTCAGCAATGCATCGGCATCGGTGAGCGGGTGATAGCCGCCGAGCTGTCGATACGACCCGAGGTCTTCGCGCGCTTGACCGGACCGCTCGGACAGCAGCCGCGGTGTGCAGCCGGCGGGGATCGCGGTGGTGGTTGCGGACTGGGCGGTGTTCAAAGCTGGCCTGCCATCGTCTTAGTTAGGCTTGCACATATGCGAACTGCGGTGGTGCGTGTCAACGTCGACCCGGCAAGCGGGCTCACGCCCGCACAATTACGTGACGGCATGGCGGCTCTGTCCGAGCTCGCGGCCGCGGCCGGCGCCGGCGTGGTCAAAAACGACCTCACCACCATGCCGGTTCGCCGCCGCGAGGTTGAACTGCTGATTGCGGCCGAAGACGGCGACACGGCCCAAATAACCGCAATCGATCTGTGCGCCAAAGCGTTCGGTGCCGTCCCCGCCCCGGGTGTGGTCACCTTTGTGAGCCGGGGTACTGACGACGACGCTCACGGGGTGCTGTCCGGGTTCGGGCTGACCGGCGACATCGAGCGGACGCCGGACGACGACGGTTTCGACATCGTGTACGTGACGCTGCGTGAGCAGGATCTCGAACGCGTTCCGGAAAGCCGGGTGCACACGGCGCTGGAGTCGGCGCTCAATTGCGAGGTCCGCATTCGCACCAGGTAGGAATCTCAAAAAACGACGTAGCGCCATTACGCACCCAGGAATTCGAGGATCGCGGGCGCCGCCTGCACCCATGT
>Ga0134128_10005462_pt1 | contig 15411 bp, 15 predicted proteins | sample KB31754_FD_96462 | JGI IMG/M metagenome (GOLD analysis project Ga0134128, IMG submission 96462) | Terrestrial soil microbial communities with excess Nitrogen fertilizer from Kellogg Biological Station, Michigan, USA - KB3-175-4 | ecosystem: Environmental > Terrestrial > Soil > Unclassified ... | reverse complement strand
GGGACCGAAGCCTTCCAGATATTTCTCGTTTCCGCCCGCGGCGATGCCGGCCAGGGTGCGGCCGTGAAAGGCGCCCGCGAACGTGATGATGCGGAACTTCTCCGGGTGGCCGCTCACGAACTGATAGCGGCGCGCCATCTTGAAGGCGAGTTCGCAAGCCTCCGCGCCCGAATTGGTGAAGAACACCGTGTCGGCGAAAGTATGGGCGATCAGCTTGGCGGCAAGGCTCTCCTGCCCCGGCACGCGAAACAGGTTGGAGGTGTGCCAGAGCTTGCCCGCCTGTTCGGTCAGGGCCTGAACCAGCTTGGGATTGTTGTAGCCGAAGGCGTTGACCGCGATGCCCGCCCCGAAATCCAGATATCGCCGCCCATCCTCGGCGAAAAGGAACGATCCTTCGCCACGGACGAATGCGACATCCGCCCGGTTATAGGTGGGGAGCAATGCGGGAAACACGGGAGACTCCTTTTGTGAAAGCCGGGGTTTATCTGCCTTCCGTGGAGTTTTTACTACCCCAAGTCTCGAAGGTTAGCCCCTCGTGACGCAGCCCCAGGCCCGCCTCCCCCGCGCATGCGGAGACGCTGGCGGGGAGGGTGAGGAAGGCGGCCAGCCTTCCGAACGTAGCAGCGCTTGCGATGCGAAGGCCGGAGGGGGTTAGAATCCATGCAATCATGTGGACAAGCAATAGTAGCCCCTAGCCAATTCTGGTAAGTTCGGGTTCCCTAGGCACGATATCTTGTGGCTTTTGGCCTTCGGCCGAGTCGAAAGGGGACACGCCATGAACGCACTCAACTGGTCCGACGACCGGGTCGAACAGCTCAAGACGCTCTGGACCGAAGGCCTTTCCGCCAGCCAGATCGCGCGCGCCCTGGGCGGGGTCACCCGCAATGCCGTGATCGGCAAAGTCCACCGCCTGGGCCTGGCCGGCCGCGCCAGCCCCAGCCGGGCCGAGCGCCCCCGGGTTTCCATGTCGCCCAAGACGCCCTCATTGCGCAGCCACCAGCCGCCCGCCCCCATCGTGGAGGAGGATCCGCTGCAGCTGGAGGACGGCAATTTCGCCACCGTGCTCACCATCTCCGACCGCATGTGCCGCTGGCCGATCGGCGACCCTTCCGCGACGGAGTTCCATTTCTGCGGCCGCTCGCCCAAATCCGGTTCGCCCTATTGCGAGGCCCATGCCCGCAAGGCGTATCAGCCGCAGCAGCAGCATCGCGGCAAAGATAAGGGCAGGATGGCGTCCTAGACGCCAGCTCCTGATCTCCTCATGCTGGTCGCACGACGCTGTCGCTAACGACTGTCGAAGCATGAGGAGCACTCCCTCATCCTTCGACAAGCTCAGGATGAGGAATTCCATGTCCGTCTATGACTTCTCCGCCCCGCGCCTCGACGGAAACGAAGAAAGGCTCGAAGCCTATCGCGGCCAGGTATTGCTGATCGTCAACACCGCCAGCCAATGCGGATTCACGCCGCAATATGCCGGGCTGGAGACGCTCTACGAAAATCTCCACCAAGACGGCCTCACCATCCTGGGCTTTCCCTGCAACCAGTTCGGCGCGCAGGAGCCCGGCAGCGAAGCGGAGATCGGCCAGTTCTGCCGCGCCAATTACGGCGTCACCTTTCCCATGTTCGCCAAGATCGAAGTCAATGGTGAGCGTGCCCATCCGCTCTACAAATATCTGAAGGACGCCAAGCCTGGCCTGCTAGGCACCGAAGCGATCAAATGGAATTTCACCAAATTCCTGATCGGCAAGGATGGCGAGCCGGTGGCGCGCTATGCGCCCAACACCAAGCCGCAAGAGCTGGAAGCGCCCATCCGGAAGCTGCTGCAAGCCTGATCGTCCCGCCGCTTGACGGATGCCGCTAGATGTGCCAAATTTTTGGCATGCCAGATTTCCACCATGGGAGGATCGGCATGACGGAAAAAGCCAAGCGCTCCGCAAAGACATCGGACGGCCATAGCCGTCGCGAGCGCGAGATCATGGATGCGCTCTTCAAGCTGGGCCGCGCCACGGCGGCGCAGATCCGCGACGAGATCGCCGACCCGCCCAGCTACACCGCCATCCGCACCCATCTCACCATCCTGGAACAGAAAGGCCATGTGCGGCACGCCAGCGACGGCGTGCGCTATGTCTATGAACCCAAGGTGCCGCGCGGCGAGATGGGGCTGCGCGCCATCGGGGCGGTGGTCAAGACGTTCTTCGACGATTCCATCGAAGATGCGGTCAGCGCGCTGGTGAGCGGCGACGAAAAACTTTCGCGGGGCGAGCTCGACCGGCTGGCGCGCATCATCGACAAGGCGCGCAAGGAGGGACGATGAGCCTTCTGCTGTTGGGCGCGGAATGTCTCGCCGCCGCCACGCTTATTCCTTGGATGACGAACGCCTTGGCGGCGCGCGCCAAACAAGCGGGCTCGCGTCATCTTGTGCGCCTCTCCGGGCTCGCGGTGCTTCTGCTCCTGCCTCTCTTTGCGGCGCTGGTCCCGTCTGAATTCGTGCTGCATGCGGCCGAGCCGGCGGCGGTTTCAACCGCTGTTTCGCCGCCAGCTTCGACGCCAATTCTCGGCTTGCTGCTGACTGGTTTGGCCGTGCTGTGGTTCGCGGGTGTGTTCGCATTGCTGGCGCGAGGGCTGGTGGGCGGCCTGGCGCTTCGGGCGCTTTTCCGTCACGGCGAATGCCATTCCTTCGATGCGGCAAGGCTTTCCTCCTGGGCGGGGCGCGCCGGGTTCAAGGGCGATTGGCGCTTTCGTCTTTCGGCTGAGATCGAAACCCCGATCAGCTGGGGGATCGTGCGGCCCACCATCTTGCTGCCGCAGCACTGCGCGGCATGGCCGGCGCCGGAACAGGATGCCGCCATGCTGCATGAGCTTGCACATCTGCGCCGCCGCGACGGCCTCGCTCAGACGCTCGCTCTGTTCTGCTGCGCGTTCTATTGGCCGCATCCGCTGGTCTGGGCAGAGGCCCGGGCCTTGCGCGCCGATGCGGAGGAAGCCGCGGACGATGCCGTGATCCTGTCCGGCGTGCGCCAATCCGATTACGCGGATCTGCTGCTGCGTGTCGCGGGCGGCGGAAGCCAACCACCTGCCTTCGCGGGGCTGGAATTTTCGATGGCCGGGCATGGCGGCCTGGAGACGCGTATTCGATCCATACTGGCATCCAATCCATCAAGATCGGGAGTGACCAAGATGCAGATTCTCAAAACTTCCTTGTTCGGCACCGCCGCCGCTCTTGTGCTCGCGCTGGCGCGGCCCAGCTTCGGCGCCGATCAGCAAGCCGCGCCGCTTCCACCGGCGCAGCCGCCCGCCTCGGTCCTGCCGGCACCGGAGGCGCCGCCGACGCCCGCACCTGTTGTCCGCTCGCACCGGTCACCTGGCGCCGCGCGGCATACAGAACGCAATCGCGTGGACACAAGGCCGGATCCGGATGTGCATATCAGCGAGAGCGTGGCGCGCGCCATCGGCGACGCGCATATCGACGAAACCATCGCCCAGGCGATGGCCGGCGCGCACATCGAAGAGAAGGTCGCCGCCGCCATGGCCGACGCCCATATCAGCGAGAAAGTGTCGGCTGCGCTGGCTGAGGCGCATATCAGCGAGAAAGTCTCCGCCGCGCTGGCCGAAGCGCATATCGACCAGAAGATCGCGGCCGCGCTCAAGGCCGCGCAGCCAGAAATCGACGCCGCCATGGCCCGTTTGCAGGCCGAGCACGCCCCGCCGCCGCCGCCGCAATAATCCATCGCGAGCGACACAGATGCCTATCGCAGGCAAATCCTTCACTAGCGGCTGGGACCGGCGGCAGCTCATGGCTCTACTCGCGGGCGCGATGTTCATGCCGATAGCGCCCGCCATCGCCTCGCCGTCCATCGACCAAACGGATTTTGTGACGCTGGGCGGCTTGGAACAATGGATCAGCATTAAGGGCGAAGACCGCGTCAATCCCGTGCTGCTGGTGGTGCATGGCGGGCCGGGCGATGTGCAATGGCCGCAAGCCGAAAAATATGCGCCCTGGCAGAAACGCTTCACCGTGGTGCAATGGGATCAGCGCGGCGCGGGCCACACCTTCGCGCGCAGCGGCCGGGAGCAGACGCCCGGGGTCAATCTTGCGCGCATCGCGGCGGACGGCGTGGAACTGGCGGCGCATCTTTGCCGCCGCCTGGGCAAGAAGAAGATCATCGTGCTGGGCCATTCCTGGGGCAGCATGGTCGCCATCACCATGGTCAAGACGCGGCCCGATCTCTTCGCCGCCTATGTCGGCACCGGCCAGGTGGAAAGCTGGGCCGCGATGGTCCAAGGCCAGTTCGACCTGTTGCTGGCCAAGGCGCGCGCCGACAAGGACGAAGCCGAGATCAAGGAACTGGACGCCATCGGCACACCCGATCCCGCCAACACCGAGCAGTTTTTCCATTTCACGCGCAATTTCCGCCAGCTTTGGACGCCCAGCGACCAGGCATGGCTCCAGCATCTGCGCGAGCAGGCACGGTCCCTCAAGGACGACAAGGATTTCCAGGATGACGAGGCCGGGCAAATATTCAGCGGAAAAAGCGTGCTGCCCGACCAGGTGCGCGAGGATCTGGCCGCGAACACCAGCCATATCGGCACGGCTTTTTTTGTGATCCAGGGCGCGCAGGATGTGGTCACGCCCACCCGCGCGGCGGTGGATTACTTCAACAAGGTCGAAGCGCCCGCCAAAGAGTTGGTGCTGATCCAAGGCGCGGGCCATTTCGCCTTCATGACCAGCCCGGACGCCTTCCTGGCGGCGCTGACGGACAAGGTGCGCCCTACCGCCATCGCGCGCGGCGCGTGACCGCGCGCGGATCGAGCATCGCCAGCCTGCGAGCGGTGCGGCGCACTCAGGGGTTAAAGGACCCGCGGTGTTTCATGGCCGAAGGCGTATGACGTTTCCGCGGTTACCTTCCTTCGCGGCGATGGCGGAGCGGACCGCGCGTCCCAATTCATTGAGATTGACTGGCTTACGAACCACCGGAAATTCCGTGCCGGCGGCGGCATTGCGGTCGTAACCGGTTATCAGCAGCACCGGCAGGGTGGGATGTTTCCTGGCCAACTCGCGCGCCAGCGCCAGCCCGTCCATGGGACCAGGCATCACGACATCGCTCAAGACCAGGCGCGGCGCCCGATCTTTCGCGATCTGTCGCGCCACATCGTCCAAGGCGGTATGCCCGTCGCCGGCGATCTCGACATCGTAGCCCAGCTCTTCCAGCATCACGCGGGTGGCGGCGGCGACGTCCGGATTGTCTTCGACCACAAGGATCCGCCCCCGCCCCTCCGTCTCTTCCACGATTTCCGGGGCGGACCCGGGGATCGCCTCCTCGCATTTGGGCAGGAACAGCGTCACCGTGGTGCCTTGGCCGAGCATGCTTGACACCATCACGGTGCCGCCCGACTGATGCGCAAAACCATGCACCTGCGACAGGCCCAGCCCCGATCCCTTGTGCACATCCTTGGTGGTGAAGAACGGCTCGAAGATGTGCAGCAGAACATCCGGCGCGATGCCGGTACCCGTGTCGGTGACATTGAGGGCCACGAACGCGCCTTCGAGGCCTGCCGCCGTTTCTTCACGCTTTAGCTGCCTGTTCTCCGCCGCGATGGTTAGGGTGCCCCGTTGTTCCATGGCATCGCGGGCATTGATGGCAAGATTGAGCAGCGCCAGCTCCAATTCATTGGGATCGGCCCGGACGGGCCAGATGCCGGGCGGGACGCTGGTAACAATGGAGAGCCCACCCATGGTGGCCGCCAGCATGGTCTTGAAGGCCTCGATCCGGGGCTCAAGCGCCACCATCTGCGGCGCCAGGATCTGGCGGCGCGAAAAAGCCAGAAGCTGGCGGGTCAACGAGGCGCCCCGGGCGATAGCAGTATCGATGGCCTCGATGGCTTTAAGCGCCCTGGGATTTTCCGCCGCTACGCGCTTCAGCATCCGGTTCTGGCCACTCACGATCATCAGGAGATTGTTGAAATCGTGGGCCACGCCGCCGGTGAGATGGCCCAGCGATTCCATTTTTTGCGCCTGGCTCCTTTGTGCCTGCGCCTCCTCCAGGTCCAGTTGGGCGTTGCGGCGCTCGGTAATGTCGCGGGTGATCTTGGCATATCCCACCAGCACGCCTTTTTCGTCCTGGATACGATCCAAGACGGCATTGGCCCAAAAGGTGCTGCCGTCTTTTCGCACGCGCCAGCCTTCACTCTCGAAGCGGCCTTCGCGGGCGGCCACGGCCAGAGCCTTGGCCGGCAGCCCCGCCGCCCGTTCATCCTCCACATAGAAGCGGGAGAAATGACTGCCGATGATTTCGGCAGCACTATAGCCCTTGATCCGCTCCGCTCCGGAATTCCAACTAATGATGACGCCGTTGGGATCGAGCATGTAAAGCGCATAATCGCGCACGCCCTCGACCAGACGCCGGAATTGCCGTTCGCTTTCTTTAAGCGCCTCCTGGGCGGCGCGGCGCTCGCTGATGTCGCGCGTGATCTTGGCGAAGCCGATCAGCCTGTGGCGTCCATCGCGGATCGGATCCACCACGACCGACGCCCAGAAGCGGCTCCCATCCTTGCGCAGGCGCCAGCCTTCCTCCTCATAATGGCCCTCGCGCGCAGCGATCTCGAGGACGCGGCCAGGCAGACCACGCGCGCGATCCTCCCGGCTGTAGAAGAGGGAGAAATGCTGCCCGACCGCCTCGTCGGAAGAATAGCCTTTCATGCGTTGGGCGCCGACATTCCAGTTGGTGACCACGCCGGCGGGATCGAGCATATAGATGGCGTGATCGGTAAGGCCTTCGACCAGGAGGCGGAAGCGGCGCTCGCTTTCCAGCAGCGCCTCCTGGGTCGCGCGGCGCGCGGTGCCATCGCGGGTCACCAGTCCAAAGCCCAAGACCGTCCCTTCGGAATCGCGCATCGGATGGAGCGTGGCGATAGCCCAGAAGCGCTGGCCCCCCTTGCGCGTCTGCCAGCCTTCGAGTTCGGCGCGCTCCTCTTCCAGGGTTTGCTGCAACAATTTGGGAACCGAATAGGGCGAACCGGCTTCGGGCAGAAACCGCGGCAATTGCGATCCCAGCGCCTCGCCGGCGGAATAGCCGGTGATCGCACGCGCGCCGGCGTTCCAGCTGCTGACGATGCCTTCCGGCGTCAGCCTGGCGATGGCATATTCTTCAATGGAGTCAATTAGCCAACCCAGGCTTTGGTCGGGGAGCGTGTCCCGCTCCTCCCTGCGGACTTCGTCTTTATGCCCCATGGACAATTGACAAGCCCCCCTGGGGAGCGCTGAAATTAAAGTCGGTTGTTGCCCAACGCGTCAAGCCTAGGAGCGGGGCGTTCCTATTTCAATGGGTCCAATGCAGACAGTCGGCTTCGAAATCCTCAGAGTTCCGCGCGCGGACATGCATTACCGGTTTGCATCCGGCGACGATCCGGAAGGTCAGGATGATCGCGCGGGAAGCGCCCGACCTTTCGCTGCCGGCAGCGAGGATTTGCCTTTCAAGGTGGAAGTGTGGAGCGAGGACCGCTCCATTGTCGAACAAACCCTGGCGATAACCGCCAATGGCAGCATCGGCTACGCGGCTTATTACGAAGCGACAAGAGAATATCCGAACCGTTACATCACGTTGCGCCACCGCAAGCGGGTTCTGGCGCGATGGAACCCGCCCGACAATTGACCACTGGCAATTAATAGCCGGTTCGGGCGGTCTGCTTGGGCAGGGAAAGCCATCGACGTGCGGGAACAGAGAAAGACCCAGGCCCCCGAGGGCAGCGACGAAGAACTGCCGTTCGCCGTCGAATTGTGGGACGAGGCAGGGGCCAAGGTGCAAAAGATCCTGGCCCGCGCGTCCCGCTTGTCGCTGGCGCGTGCCATCTATAAGGCAGCGATCGAAGAAAATCAGGAGCGGCGGATCACCATCCGCCATGACGGCAAGCTCGTCGCCGAAAGCACCGGCGCCGTTCCTTAAGCGTGAAAGCTCGCACCAAGCCCGTGTGCCCGCGCCTCAGCTTCAGGACGCTGCCTTCACCGCGCCAGTGGCGTTTTCGTCGAGGGAGTAACCCGCGGAGCGCACGGTCCGGATGGGATCGCTGACGCCTTCGATGTTGAGCGCCTTGCGCAACCGTCCCACATGCACGTCCACGGTGCGGGCCTCGACATAGACGTCCGAGCCCCACACCGCATCCAGCAATTGCTCGCGCGAGAAGACGCGGCCGGGATGCTGGATCAGATGGTCCAGCAGCTTGTATTCGGTGGGACCCAGATGCACTTCGATGCCGGCCCGGCGCACGCGATGGGCGCCCCGATCCATCTCGATATCGCCCACGCTGATCACGTCTTCGGCCAGGCTGGGACGGATGCGGCGCAGCACCGCGCGCAGCCGCGCCAGCAATTCCGTCATCGAGAAAGGCTTGGTGAGATAATCGTCGGCGCCGGTATCGAGGCCGCGGATGCGATCGGTTTCCTCGCCCCGCGCCGTCAGCATGATGATGGGGACGTTGCGCGTCTCCTGCCGGCCGCGCAGGCGGCGGCAGACTTCGATGCCGGAGAGTTGCGGCAGCATCCAGTCCAGCAGCACCAGGTCGGGCTTTTCCTCGGCGGCGACCAGCAACGCCTCCTCGCCATCCTGGGCTTCCAGAACGCGATAGCCTTCCCGCTCCAGATTGTAGCGCAGGAGAGTGATCAGGGCGCCTTCGTCTTCGGCGACCAGGATGGTGGGTTTGCTCATGCGTTGCCGGCCTCAAAGGGTACGGATGTCTCGCTGGTGATGTCGGCCTTGGGCCGGTTGCTGGAAAGATGGTCCGCCCTGACCATGTGATAGACCACTTCGGCGATGTTGGTGGCGTGGTCGCCGGCGCGCTCGATATTCTTGGCCACGAACAGCAGATGCGTGCACAGTCCGATGGTGCGCGGGTCTTCCATCATATAAGTGAGAAGTTCGCGGAACAGGCTGTTGTAGATCTCGTCGATCTCGCCATCCTGGTTCCACACCTGCTCCGCCAGTTCGGCGTTGCGGCTGGAGAAGGCATCCAGCACCTGTTTCAATTGCGAAAGCGTGACGCGGCCCATGCGGGCCAAGGATTGCGTGAGACGGATGGGCGGCTCGCGGTTCAAGACCAGCGCCCGCTTGGCGATGTTCTTGGCCAGGTCGCCGATGCGTTCTAGCTCGGCCGCGGTCTTGATCGCGGCCAATGTCTCGCGCAAATCCACCGCCATGGGCTGGCGCAGCGCCAGCAATTTCAAGGCGCGATCCTCGATCTCCTGCTGCACGGCATCGACGCGGGCATCGCCGCCCACCGCGCTTTCGGCGGCGATGGAATCGCGCCGGGCAATGGCTTCGATGGCGGCGGCGAATTGCGCCTCGGCCAGGCCGCCCATCTGGGCCACCAGGGCGGAAAGCGCCTCAAGCTGCTCTGAGAAAGACTTGACGGTATGATCGGTCATGCGCGACTCGCGGCCTGTCGTTAGGCCCCCGGGATAGGGGCTTTCCGCCAATCCTATGCGACGGTTTTATAACACTTCCGTGACAGCGGCGGGGGCCGGGATTTTGGCTGACAAATCTGTGCCAATCGCGGGCAAAAACACGGTGAAGGTGGAACCCTCGCCCAATTTGCTTTCGATGGTGAGCCGCCCCTGATGGCGGCTAACAATGTGTTTGACGATGGCCAGCCCCAGCCCCGTACCGCCCCGCTCGCGCGAGCGTTTCACGTCCACGCGATAGAAACGCTCGGTTAAGCGCGGCACCGCCTGGGGCGGAATGCCTTCCCCGTCATCCTTCACCGCCACGAACAATTGATCCTCGGGTTCGGCAAGGCCGACCGTGACCCGGACATGCCCGCCCTCGCGGCCATATTTGATGGCGTTGTGGATCAGGTTCTGGAACAGCTGGATCAACTCGTCGCGTTCGCCCGTGACGGCGGGAAGGCCCGGCTGCGCTTCGATGGCAATGCCGATGCCGTCGGGACGGGCCAACGGCTCCAGCGCCGCCACCGCTTCGCGCACCACGCCTTCCAGCCCCACGCGGCCTTGCGGCGGCACATGCTCGTTCAATTCGATGCGGGTGAGCGAGAGAAGATCGTCGATCAACCGGCTCATGCGCGCGGTCTGCACCCCCATGATCTGGAGGAAATTCTCCCTTGCCGCCTCGTCGTCCTTGGCGTGGCCGCGCAGCGTGTCGATGAAGCCGGCGACCGCGGCCAAGGGCGTGCGCAGTTCGTGAGAGGCATTGGCCACGAAATCGGCACGCATCTGTTCGCTGCGCCTTATGGCGGTCAGCTCATGCAGTACCAGCACCGTGACTGTGGGATCGTTGCTGACCCGTGCCGAATAGGCTTCGTAATGCCGCTCGATCGGCACCGCGACGGTGAATTGCGCCCGGGCCGGTTCGCCATCGGCGCTGGTTTGGCCAATGGCAGTGAGAACTTCCGGATTGCGCAACACCGTGCTGATCGGCTTGCGGTCGGATGACGGCCCGACCACGCCCCGCATCGGCTCGTTGACGAACAGCACGCGGGAGCCGGAATCCAGCAGCATCACAGGCACCGGCATCTGGCCCAGCACCTTGCGCACCAAAGGCGAGAGAATGGCCAGGCCTTCGTCGCCGGGCTTGGGCCCCGCCACGGGCAGGCGCGCGCGCGCCTCCGGCACCACGAAGCGCACGGTGACGGCGGCGGCCAGGATCAAAGTGAGCAGTCCCCAGACCGCGCCCGGGCCGATCATGATCAGAAGAACGCCGGACAGCGCCACGCCCAGGGTGATGGCCCAGACCCGCTGCCGCAGAAACTCGAACACCGGCGTCATGCTTTCCTCCGACGACTCACTATAACGCCGATTGCGAAGCTTTTTTGAGCGGTTTCGAGCGGCACGCAAAGCGAGTGAGCAGGTCCGGGGGACCTGCGAAAGCGAGAAACGCCGCGAGCCTTAGCGAGCGGCCATGCTATTGCATGATCGCAATCCCGCGCTTGGTTAATCCACCGTTCAATCGAACGCAGGCCGCGCGCGATCCTTCTTGATCCGTCCACGGCGCGTCTTGCTGTCGGTCCGCTGCTGGCGGCTGGCCCGGCTGGGCTTGGTGGCGCGGCGAGGCTTTTTCGGCGCGGTCGCGGCCCGGATCAGTTCCGCCAGCCTGGCACGCGCGTCGGCGCGGTTTCGTGTCTGCTCGCGAAAGCGCCGCGCGGTTACGGTCAGAACGCCGGCCTTGTCCAGCCTTGTATCCGAAAGCGACAGCAGCGCGGCGCGGACCGGTTCGGACAGGCTGGAGCTGGCCCGGACATCGAAGCGCAACTGCACCGCGCTTGCCACCTTGTTCACATTCTGGCCGCCCGGGCCGGAGGATTGAATAAAGCTTTCTTCAAGCTCGCCTTCCGGAATGATGAGGCCGTGCCGGATGAAAATGCCGCTCATATCCCTGGCTTTAGCCAAAGCCGCGAAGCCTGTATAGCATGGGCCGCGCGCGACCTACGGACCCCACGCATATGAGCACTCACGGTTTCGACCCTGCCCGGCTGCAGCGCATCAATGACGTGATCGCCCGCAATTATGTGGAGACGGATGCCATTCCCGGCGCGCTGACCCTGGTGTGGCGGCGCGGCGATGTGGTGTGGAGCGGCATGAGCGGCCAGATGGATGTGGGCAAGAAGCTCGCCATGCGGGAAGACGCCATCTTCCGCATCTATTCCATGACCAAGCCCGTCACCGCCGTGGCCCTTCTGATGCTGATGGAGGAAGGCAAGATCGCGCTGGACGATCCCGTGGCGCGCTTCATTCCAAGCTTCGGCAATCTGGGCATTTTCGCGGGCGGCAATCTGGGCGCGTTCCTGGCCAGCCCCAACAGCAGGCCGATGAAAGTGGTGGATCTGCTGCGCCACACCTCCGGCCTCACTTACGGCTTCCTCAATCGCACCAATCTCGACGCCGCCTACCGCAAGCTTCATATCGCGGAGGCCAATAGCGAAGGCGGCCTGGCCGGCATGGTCGCCGATCTGGAGAAGCTGCCTTTGGAGTTCACGCCGGGCGAGATGTGGAACTACTCCGTGGGCCTGGATGTGGCGGGTTATCTGGTGGAGAAAATCTCCGGCCAGCGCTTCTCGGATTTTCTGCGCACGCGCATTCTGGCGCCGCTTCAAATGCACGACACCGATTTCGTGGTGCCCGCCTCCAAACAGGATCGCCTCAGCACTTGCTATTATGTCCGCGAAGGCAAGATGGCCCTGTTCGACGACGCCCAGAACTCGGCCTATGCCCAGCCGCCGCAACTGGAATCCGGCGGCGGCGGGCTTGCGGGCACGGCGTCCGACTATCTGCGCTTCTGCCGCATGCTGCTGAATGGCGGCGAGTTGGACGGCGTTCGCCTGTTGAGTCCCAAGACGGTCGGTCTGATGACCAGCAACCATCTGCCGGGACGGCGCACCATGACCGAGATGATGCCCGCCACCGGCGCCTTCAATGAAAGCGGTTATGCCGGCGTGGGCTATGGGCTGGGTGTGGCGGTGACGGAGGATGTGGCCGCCACCGGACTTCCCGGCACGGCGGGGGAATATTCCTGGGGCGGCGCCGCGGGCACCTACTTCTTCAACGATCCGAAGGAAGAGCTGGCGGTGGTGTTCATGACCCAGATCCTGTTCGCGCCGGATCGCATCAAATTGCGGCGAGACTTAAGAAGCCTGGTCTATGGCGCGATGACGGAGTCGTTTGCGTGATCCGCGAGGAATTCGATTTCACGTCGTGGGAAGGCCCGTTCGAGCCCGAGACCCGCGCCCGCGCGCAAAGAGCGCTGGAACATGGCAAGCTGCTGTATTTTCCCAAGATGCCGTTCAAGCTTTCCAACAGCGAGACGGAATTCCTGGACGGCCAGCTGACCGACGGCAAGGCCAAGAATATCAGTCTCGACCACATCAATGGCCGCTTGCAGGGCACGTCGGCGACCGGCGAGCGGGCCGAACGCCTGGCCGCCATGATCGAGCGTTTCGGCGCAGGCGCAACCCGCTTTGTGAAGGATCTGCTGCCCAATTATGCCAGCGTCGAACGCGCCCGCACCTCCTACCGCCCCGTGGAAGTGGAAGGCCGTCCCTACTCCGTGATCCAGGACGACCGGCTGTTGCATGTGGACGCGTTTCCCTCGCGGCCCATGCAAGATGGCCGGCGCATCTTGCGCTTCTTCGCCAATGTGGCGCCGCGAAAGCCCGATGGAAGCGGTTCGCGGCATTGGGAAGTAGGCGAACCTTTCCCGGATTTCGCCGCCAAATTCGCGCCCGGCATCAAGCCGCATCTGCGGGGGCAAAGCTGGCTGTTCGAGAAGCTGGGCGTCACGCGCGGACGCCGCTCGGCTTATGACGAGATGATGCTGTCCTTGCATGACGCAGCCAAGCGCGACGCGCAGTATCAGAAACATGCGCCCCACACAGCGCTGGATTTTCCGCCGGGCAGTTGCTGGCTGGTTTATACCGACCAGGTGCTGCACGCCGCGTTGAAAGGCGAATTCGCACTGGAGCAGACCTTCCATTTCGATGTCGCCCGCATGGGCGAGCCCGACACCGCGCCCATCAGGGTGCTGGAGCGCATCGCCGGCAAAACCTTGGCTTGAGGACGCAGGCCTTGGCTATACCAAGGTAAGCGAGCGCTCTTCCCGGCCCGCTATGAGCGCGTCCGCCACCATGGTCACGGCGGCATCCAGCCGCGGCTCGGAGAGATCGCCGCCCACGCACAGCCGCACGCCGGAAATCAGCGCGGGATTCACGATCGGCGCGTCCGGCGGCGTCAGCTGCACGCCATGGCGTTGAGCGCGCGCCGTCAAGCGCTCGGCATCCAGCTCCGGCAGGGGCAGCCAAAGATGCGGGCAGCGCCGATCCGCTTCCGGTTCCAGCAGCTTATCCAGCTTGCGCCGGACAAGCGTATTTCTCGCCCGGATCTCGGCGGTCACCGCATCGGCGATCTCATCGGCGGTGCCGTCATCGATCCACTGGCTGGCGATCAGATGGCCGACGCCGCCCAGCGACAGGCTGGTGGCGCGGATCGCCTGCCCGATCTTTTCCCGCATGTCGTCATCGAGCGTCTGCAGATAAGCGGTGCGCAAGCCCGGCGCCAGAATCTTCGACAGGCCACTGATATAGACCGTCTGCTCCGGCGCGAAGGTTGCGAGCGGCGGCGGCGCATTGCCTGCCGCGAAGGCGCCGAAAGTGTCGTCCTCGATGATCCAGAGCTTGCGCTTGCGCGCGATTTTGGCGATGTCGGCGCGCCGCTGTTCGCCCATGATGCGCCCGGTGGGATTCTGCAGAGTTGGCAGCGTGTAGAGAATGCGCGCCTTGCCGGACGCGGCCGCGCGGTCCAAGGCTTGCGGCAGAAGGCCTTCGCCATCCATGGCAAGGCCTTGAAGCTTGTAGCCGACATGATGCGCCAGCGTCTTCACGCCGAAAAAGGTGGCGGCTTCCGTCAGGATGGTCTCGCCTGGCTTGGCCAGCGCGCCCAGAACCAGGGCCGTCGCCTGTTGCGCGCCGCAAGTGATCATCATGCGGCCGGGATCGGCCAGCGCAAATCCGCAGCGGCGCTTCAGCCAGGCCGCGGCCGCGCCGCGATGCGCCTCCAATCCCGCCACCGGCACATAATTCAGCGCGTCCAGCAGATCGCGGCGTGCGCGCAGGCTCTTGAGCGCCGCCGTCAGATGCCGCGCTGCCGGCTCCAGCGGTGGAACATTGTAGGAAAGAATGACGTCGCCTTTTTCCTCCGCCGCCGAAGCGGCCAGAACGAAACTGCCCCGGCCGACGCGGGCTTCGATCAACCCTTGCTGCACGGCTTGCGCGTAAGCCGCCGTTACCGTCCCGACCGCCACGCCCAGGCGGTGCGCCAGATCGCGATGGGTGGGAAGCCGCGAGCCCGGCTCCAGAACACCCGCCCGAATGTCCCGGCGCATCGCCGCCAGCAACTGCCCGGTGAGGGTTTCGGCATCGTCGTCGAGGGCGGGTTTCCACATGGCAAGCCGGATTTCTAAGCGCCGCCGCAGTGGACAATAATATTGTCATAATGACAATACTATAATTGACTCATGATCATATCAGATACAATTTGCCGCCAACCCTGGGTCAATCGCCGCTGACCTGGGCGGGCCACGGGGCCACCAAAACGCGGCAGCGCGGGAGGCTTCATTGGGTCAGGATATGCCGCAGGATCGCCGGTCGTTTCTCAAAAATAGTGGTCTCGGCACCAGCGTGCTGGCGCTGGGGCCCTTACTGGCGGGTGCCGAAGCTGAGGCCGCGGCTACGCAATCAGGAGCATTTGACTTCAACACGCCGTTCAACCGGCTTGGCACCGACAGCGTCCATTGGGACGAGCCCATGCGCGACGAAAAGATGAGCAAGATTGTGGCCGGCATGGGCGTGGCCGACATGGATTTCCGTTGCGCGCCCGCGATCATGGCGGGTCTGGCCAAGCGCATGCGGCACGAGAAT
>Ga0134128_10005461_pt1 | contig 15412 bp, 12 predicted proteins | sample KB31754_FD_96462 | JGI IMG/M metagenome (GOLD analysis project Ga0134128, IMG submission 96462) | Terrestrial soil microbial communities with excess Nitrogen fertilizer from Kellogg Biological Station, Michigan, USA - KB3-175-4 | ecosystem: Environmental > Terrestrial > Soil > Unclassified ... | reverse complement strand
TTCGCGCGACAGGCGGGCGATGCTGACGGCGATCTGCTTGGCGTTGTTGCTGGTCAGCGAGGCGATGCGGTTGCGCACCATCACCCAATCGATGACGCCGCTGTCGACGATGCGCCGCTTGCGCCGCGCCTGCAACACCAGATCGGCGTAATGGGCGACGCCGCCGCGCCGCTCGCGATCGTGATGCACGCGCGAGAACACATCTACGTCGATGTAGCTGTCGTTGAGCGGCGAGACCAGCGTATCGGCCAGCGAATGGGCGAGCCGCATCAGATAAGAATCGCTCGCCGGGGTGTCGATGACGACGAATTCGAAATCGTGCTCGACGTCGCTGATCGCCTGCGCGAAGGCGGCAAATTCCTGTGCCTCGTTGGCGCGCACGTCGTTGTCCTCGCCGCGCCCCATGGCGCAATGGCGCGGCAGTTCGATCGGCCAACTCGAATGCTGCGACCACGAGGCGCGGTTCTCGAAGAAGCGCGTCATCGTCTGTTGGCGGGTGTCGAGGTCGATGCAAGCGACCTTGTGTCCGGATTTCAGCAGCGCCACGGCGATGTGGATCGACAGCGTCGATTTGCCGGCTCCCCCCTTTTCGTTGCCGACGACGATGACGTGGGCGCTGCGCAGGTCGGGGCTTTCGGTTTCGAAGTCCATGTGGCCGCGATTCGGGAGGAAGAGACGATGAGACATAGAAGCTTTGCGCACGGCGGGCAAACGCCGCAACCCCCTCATCCGCCCTGTTTTTCGCCTGCCGCAGCGTAAGCGGGGTCAGCCGGGCTCGGCATGGCCGATGATGCGCGCGATCTGCGGAAATTCCGCGCGCACCGCCCGCTCCAACCGATCGACCTCGTCATGGACGGCCTCGACCGTGGCGTTGGGGTCGGCGCGGCAATGGAATACGCCATAATATCCGGCGTCGGAGGCGCGCACGCGCACGTGATGCACGTCGCACAACAGCGGCGACCCGCGCGCCTCGCGTTGCAGGCGCTCGGCGACCGCGTCGGTGAGCGCCGGCTCGGCGTCGCGGCCCGGTAGTTCCCGCGTCTCCATCGGCTCGATATGGGTGTCGACCTCGACGCCGTCGCCGCATTCGGCGGCGATCGCCTGTTCGAGCCGGCTCGCCACCTCGTGGGCGGCGCCGAGCGGCGTGCGGCCGTCGACTTCGAGGTCGAGCGACACCGTAACGCGCTCGCCGACGCGCTGGATCGTCACGTGATGCACGAACAGCCGCCGCCGCGCCGCGATCAGCAGCACGCGCTCAAGCAGCGTCTCGTCGTCAAGCGCTCGCGGATTGGCGGCGATGGTCAGCTTGAGCCGCGGCCAGCGCTGGGCGATGAGGGCGGCGGCGCGCTGCTTGATTGCCGCCCCGCTTTCCAGCGACTGCGTGCGCGAGACGAACAGGCCGAGTTCGCCGACCGCCCCCGCGCCGCTGCGGCGCAGCCTGAGATAATCGACGCCGACGACGCCGCCGACCTCGCCGAGCGCTGCGCGCACGTCGTTGGCGAGCCCCTCCGGCGCCGCGTCGACGAGGGCTTCGACCGTGCGCTTGCCGAGGCGGAAGCCGGAGAAGGCGATGAAAACAGCCACCCCGATGGCGGCGAGCGCATCGCCCGCCGGCAGGCCCGCCCGCGTCGCCGCCAACCCGACGAGCACCAGTGCGGAGGCGACGAGATCGCTGGCATAGTGCAGCGCGTCGGCGGCGATGGCGTCGCTGCCGGTGGCGGCGGCCACCCGGCTCAGCGCGCGCCAGCGCACGATGTCGATGACGATCGAGGCAAGCACGACGAGGAAGGCGAAAGCGCCGGCCTCGATCTCGCCCGGCGCGCCGATGCGCCGCAGCGCCAGCGCCGCGACGCCGATGGAGAGCGCGAAAAGGAAGGCGGTCTGCGCCAGCGCCGCGATCGCCTCGACCTTGGCGTGGCCGAACGGATGGCCTTCGTCGGCGGGCTTATCGGCGATGCGCACGGCGAAATAGGTCAGCCCGCTGGCGGCGATGTCGAGGGCGTTGTGGACGCCCTCCGAAAGCAGCGCGAGCGAGCCCGACAGGACGCCGGCGGCGACCTTGAGCAGCGCCAGGCCGGTGCTGGCGGCCACCGACATCAGCGCCGCGCGCCGCTTGAGCCTGCCCTCGTCCATCATAGCCCCCGTGCGCGCCGGGCTTTATAAGGGCTGGAGGGCAAAGCCAACAGGCCCGGGAGTTTCGCATGCGCTACTTGCATACCATGATCCGCGTCACCGACCTCGACGCCTCGCTCGCCTTTTTCATTGGTAAAATGGGGTTTATCGAGACACGCCGTCACGTCGACGAAAAGGCCCGTTTCACGCTGGTGTTCCTGGCCGCGCCGCAGGACGAGGCGGCGGCGCGCGAGCACAAAGCGCCGCTCATCGAGCTGACCTATAACTGGGACCCGGAAGTCTATGGCGGCGGCCGCAATTTCGGCCATCTCGCCTATGAGGTGGACGACATCTACGCCTATTGCGCCAAGCTTCAGGGCGCGGGAATCCTCATCAACCGGCCGCCGCGCGACGGCCGCATGGCGTTCATCCGCACGCCCGACAACATCTCCATCGAGCTTTTGCAGAAGGGCGAAGCGCTGCCGCGGGCGGAGCCGTGGGCGTCGATGCCGAACACCGGGGTGTGGTGATCGGGCTGTTGACGAGGGGGCTTAGAACCAAGTAGGGAGGCGCGTCGGCTGCGAGGCCGGCGCGGCTCGTTCGCAAGACGCAGCGGCGACGGGTGGCCATCGTCGGATAGACCGAGGCGGATGGCGGGGGTAGATTGCGTAGGGCGCGAGCCCGAACAGATGCCGCAATAGCTCAGCTGGTAGAGCACATCATTCGTAATGATGGGGTCGGGGGTTCGATTCCCTCTTGCGGCACCAATAAAATCAAGCGCTTACGTGAGATTTTTGAGGGCGATTTGATTAACCCGGCGGGCTAGCATGAGGGTGCTGGCGGCAATTGCGGCTGTTCCGCAAAGGGTCGAAGCGGACATCGCAAGTGACCGGCGGCTGGGCGCCATGCGCCAGATTTGAACCACTCTAGTGAGCCGTGTGAAGCGGACGCCAAAGTTGACCGCCGAAAGCAAACCGTCGTGGGAGGGAATTCAGAGGCTTGTGGTCCTTGACCCCGTGCCGATCGGTGTCGGGACCCCACGCCGATACATAAGAATGCGCGTCGATGAACTCTCGATGGGAGGGGGATCAGGCAACCCGCAGGCGGACGACAGCGAAAGCGTCGAGTTCGATCTCGCCGCCGTCGAAGGCCTGCTCAAGCCGATCAAAAGCGTCGGCCCCTCGCGAGGCTGCGCCAAAACTCCGCGCGTCGAGCCGCGCGAGGCGCCCGGTGATTGGGACCCCCAGTTTCACCTGCCTGACTTCTCGCGTGAGATTGGCGAGCCAGAGTTCCTGTGCGACCGCGAAAGCCTGCGCCTCGCGCGGCGCCGAGATCTCGAGCGCGCGCATCGGCTGGCCCTTCAGCCGCGCCAAGCCGCGCACGACGTGATAAACGGGGAAGAAGCCGCCGTCGCCGTCAAAGCCGGGCTGCGGGTAATCGGCCGGCGTGCGCAAGAGGCCGAACGGTCCGACCGCGCCTCCAAGCGCGATTTCGCCCGCCCCGCCGCGCGCGAAATGCGCGAAGTAGGCAAGGTTCCAGGCTGCGCCGAGAAGTCCGCGCTGACGGGGATCGTTGCGGTTCATCGCCTGACGGATGTTGCCGGGATTGGGCGCCGTCGCTTGCCCATAGGGATTGTCGCGCATGCCGATGGCGCTGGGGCCGACCGCGTAAGGCTTGCCGGCGACGATGGCGCGCGCGCTGCGGGCGATATGGGGCAGCGATTCCAGACCCTCCGCCACGGACCGGTCGTCGCCCGCATGGACCAGCGCCGAGGTCGTGAAGCTGACGAAGTCGAGCTCGGCGAGCGGCGGCCGCTTGCGGTTCAGTTCGGTGAAGTAGCTGAACATGCCGCCGCCCAGTCTGGCGCCGGGAAAGGCGCGGCGCGCGGCGCGATAGAGTTCAACCGCCGGCGGGCATGGCGGCCACGCGCTGCCCGGCAGCGTGCATTTGAGATCGGGCGCTGGCGAGACCAGCACGACAGGGAACGGCGACCCGAGAGCCCTGACCATCTCGCCGAGCGCGGCGACCTCGGCCTCGAACCCTTCGACCTTTGCGACAACCGCCTCCAGCCACGGCGCAGCGCCGAGCGCCGTTGCGACTTCGACCGCACGGGCCAGCGTGTCGCGGCCGTGGCCGCGGCGCGGATCGTGGTGACAAATGAGGTGCGAGGCGCCGACCCCGCGCAGCGCTTCAAGCTGCGTCAGCGCGGCCGTCGCGTCCTCCGGGTCGAGGCCGAGCCCGAGCGCCGGGACGCTTCCTTGCGTCTCGCCGAGACGAACCTGGATGGTCCCGCTGGCGCCGGCGCGAGCCGGCGGCGCGCCTGAAACCTTCAACGTCACGGATTGATCGAGCGTCTCGCCCTGCGGGAGCGTGTAGGGCCAGGGCAACGCGAGCGGGCGCACATAGGTCTTGTAGGAGGCGTCGGTCCAGTTGCGCTGATCCTCCATCTCGAACGTGTCGCCCTCCATCCGGCATTCGACATCGGCCCCTTGCGTGAACTCATGGCGGATCGCGCGCAGGTTCATCATCGGCTGGACGGGATCGATCAGATCGGGAAAGGCGGTATCGACGATCTTGCCGGTGGTGTCGGTGACGCGTGCGGGCCGACCCGCGACGCCCTCGATGGGGTGCAGCACGACGAAGCCGGTGCGGTTGGTGAGGAAGGCGGTGACGGCGCGCCCGCGCGCGGCAAAGCGCAGCGTTCCGTCGGCGCGCCCGACGATTTCTGCGCTGTAGGCGAATTCCTGCGTCGCGTCCTTCGCCACCGCGTCGTAGGAGACCCGGAAGCTCTCCGCCATCTCCTCGACGTTGAGATTGCGGATGATGGGGTTGTAGGTGCCCCAATTCTTGTCGCGGACGATATAAGAGATCGCGCGGATCATTTCGGCGCCGTGGTAGCGGACATAGCGCAGATTGCCGGCCTCCAATTCCGCGCTCAGCGCGCCCGCGCGCAGCAACCTCGGCGCGGCGACCGGCTCGTCGGTCCCATAGAGGACAACGGCTTGCGATGGCGTTCCAGACATGCGCTGCTCCCGTTCCTTTTTTTAGCGTCGCGCGCGCGGACTGAGCAGGCGCTCGGCCAGCACCGCCGCGATGATGATCCCCCCAATCGCCGAGCCCTGCCAGAACGGCGAGACGCCCAGCAGGTTGAGCCCGTTGCGGATCATCACCATGATGAAGACGCCGATCAGCGTGCCGATGATGGTCCCGCGACCGCCATAGAGGCTGGCCCCGCCGATCACCACGGCCGCGATGGCGTCAAGCTCCAAGCCCGTTCCCGCCAGCGGATCGATGGAGAGAATCTGCGCCGACATCAGGGTCGCTGCGACCGCCGACGCGGCGCCGGCGACAACATAGGGCAGCACGCTGTAGAACAGGACGTCGAGCCCCGCGGTGCGCGCCGCTTCCCGGTTGGAGCCGACGGCGTAAATGGTGCGGCCGCCCTTGGTGTAAGTGAGATAGGCCCAGGCCAGAGCGTAAAGCGCGAGCAGCGTCAGCACATTGGTCTGCACGCCAAACACCGTGGTGTAGACGAGATCGTTGAGGCCGGCGGGTATGTCGGAGATCGAGGTCTGCCCGGAAAATATATAGGCGAGACTGCGCCCGATCGCCATCACGCCGAGCGTGATGACGAAGGCGGCGAGATCAAAAAAAGCGATCAGGAAGCCGGAGAACAGGCCAATGGCCGCCCCCGAAAGCACGGCCAGCGCCACGGCGATGGGAATGGGGAAGTGATGCAGGCAAAGGCCGAGAATAACGCCGGTAAGACCGACAACCGAACCGACGGACAGGTCGATGCCGCCGATCAAGATCACGAAGGTCATGCCAATGGCGACGATGCCGATGGAGACGGATTGATCGAGCAGGTTCAGGAGATTGTTGGTCTTGAGGAAATAGGGCGACATCAGCGAGAGCGCGATGGCGATTGCAAACGCGAGCCCCAGCATCCGCAGTTCGAGCGGCGCCGATCTGAGGCCCCAGGCTCGACGCGACGGGGGTCGATTGGAAGCGGAGAGTGGGGTCTGGCTCATCGTAATCTCATACCGTCCCGCGAAAACGCTCGACGATCGTGGCTCGCAGCTCCGCCGGCGAGGGCGCGGGGCGGCCCGGTCCCAGGACGAGGCCGATCGATCCCAGATCATGACCGCGGTGACTTTTCACGTCGACGAGCAGGGTGCGCAGGCCGCTGTCGGCGTCGAGCACGAAATCGGCGGAGCGCGCGCGCAGCGCCGCCGCGATCGGGGTTTCCTCGAAGCGCGGCGTGGCGCCCGCCTTCAGCGCCGGATCGGCGTTCGGGTTTGCCGTGGCCGCGTTGAGGCAAAAAACGCGGTCCTCGTCGAGAAGGGCCCAGAACGCCGATCCGTCGTGCTCGCTCGCGAGTTCCAGAAGGACGCGGCGGTTGCGCTCCATCGAACTGCGCGGCGCCGCCAGTAGCGTGAGCTTTTCCTCGTCGAGCACGGCGCTTGGCGCTTCGGCGAACGAGACGCCGTCGCTCATCACCACGACACGGTCGGCCAGACCCAGCAACTCCTCGAACTCGGAGGAGATGACCAGGATCGCCGTCCCGGCCGCCGCGATCTCCCGCAGCACCGCATAGATCGAGGCGCGCGTGCCGATGTCGACGCCCTTCGTCGGCTCGTCGAGGATTAGCACCTTCGGCTCAAGCAACAGCCATCGCGCGATGATGATCTTCTGCTGCATGCCGCCGGAAAAGTTGAGCAGACTTGAATCTGCAAGCCGGTCGCGCGGCAGTTCGAGCCGCGCCATCAGTTCGTCGATCTTGCGGTTGAGCTTGGAATAGCCGAGGCCAAAGCCGCGATGGGCGCCGAGATGCCCAAGCAGCAGATTCTCGCGCACGGAGAGATCCGGCACGATGGACTGCCGCCGTCGGTCCTCGGCGACGAAGCCCAATCCGGCGCGGATGGCCTCGGCGGGGCCGCGCGGTGAAAACGGCCTCCCCTCAAGTTTGACCACGCCGCTCGCCCGCGCGCGCAAGCCGAACAAGGTCTCCACGGTTTCCGAGCGACCGGCGCCGACCAATCCGCCGAGCCCCAGAATTTCGCCGCGATACAGATTGAAGGAAACATCGCGGACGGCGGGCGGCGCGACGAGGTTGGCCACCGACAGCACGGACTCGCCTCGCGCGGCCGCCCCGCCGACGCCGGGCGCGTAGATCGTTCCGAGGTCGCGCCCGACCATCAGGCGCACAAGCTCCGTCTGGTTGAGGCTCGCGGTCGGGCGCGAGGCGGCGACCGTTCGCCCCTCGCGCATGACCGTGATTTCGTCGGAAATCGCAAACACTTCCTCCAGCCGGTGCGATACAAACACGATCGCGCACTGGGCCGCTTCGAGGCGCGAAATCACGTCGAACAGGCGCTCGACTTCGCTAGGGCTCAGCGAGGCTGTCGGCTCGTCGAAGATGATCAAATTGGCGTTGAGCGCCAGCGCCTTGGCGATCTCGACGAGTTGACGCTGCGCCGCCGAAAGATCGCGCGCCTCCGCGTCGAGCGCCAGCGAATGTTCCTGGCCGAGGTCGGCGAGGATTTCGCTGGCGCGAAGGCGCATCGCGGCGCGCGACAAGCGCCCCGGCTTTCTGAGTTCGGGCAGGAAGATGTTCTCCAGCACCGAGAGATCGGGCGCCAGGCTGGTCTCCTGCATGACGATCGCTATGCCGGCGTCGAGCGCCTCGCGCGGCGAGCGCACGTCGAGCGGCCTGCCGCGATAGCGGATATCGCCGCTATCGCGGCGAATATGCCCGGAGATGACGCGCGACAAGGTCGACTTGCCGGCGCCGTTGGCGCCTAGCAGCGCGTGGGTCGCTCCGGCGCGCAGGCGGACGCTCGCGCCCGCCAGGGCGCGAGTCTGCGCGAAATTCTTGGAGATTTCGCGCGCCTCCAGCAGAATGGACCCCGCTTCGCTCATCGCTCTCCCCGGTTGGGCCGGCGCGTGAGGCGCGCCGGCCCGCGTTTATCACTTCAGTTCGTTGGCGAACACCGTTTGCTTGATGGTCGGCAGAATCTGATCGATGTTCTTGCTGGTGGCGACGACGATGGGCACCAGGATTTGCTTTTCCGGCGTGCCGCCCTTCAGCGCGGTCACCAGCGCCTCGCCGGATTTCTCGCCCATCAGATAGGGCTGCTGCATCCCCGAGGCGACGATTTCGCCCTTCTTCAGGAGATCGACGAACTCCGGGATGCCGTCGAAGGCCGCCACCAGCAAGGTGCCATCGCGATGCGCCGCCTTGATCGCGCGCAAGGCGCCGAGCGTCGGCTGGTCGGTCTGGATGAACATGCCGCGCATGTTCGGGTTGGCGGTCAGCATGTCCTGCGTGAACTTGAAGGTCTCGTCGGCGGTATAGGACTGCATCTGTTGCAGGCCGGCTTCCTTCGTGATGCCCGCCTCCTTCATCGCTTCGCGGAACCCGGCGGTTCTCGCCTGGCCGTTCTTGCGCGCCTGCGAAATCGTGACGAGGCCGATGGAGCCGTCGGTCCAACCCTTCTCTTTCAGCGCCGCTGCGAGCGCGACGCCGACGCCGTGCGCGCCTTGCTTGTTGTCAGAGATGATGAACGAGACATATTCGCCGCTGTTTGTGCCGATGTCGGCGACCACGGCAGGGATCTTGGCGCGCGCCGCGAGCGCAAGCACGCTCGGCGCTGTGGAACTATCGGTAGGAGAGATCGCGATGCCGGCGACGCCGCGGGCGATTGCGTCCTGCGCGTTCTTGAGCTGGGTCTGGGCGCTGTTGTGAGAATCGAGCGCGGTATATGAATAGCCCTCCTTCTTCGCTTCGGCCTCGATGCCTTTCGAGAGATAGCGCCAGAAGGGCAGGTCGAGACCCGGAGTCAGGTAGACGATCTCCTTGGTGGCGGCGTGTGCGGGCCCCGCGAACGATAGGCCTGCGGCGACGGCGAGCGCCGCGACGGCGGATATGAGATGGCGACGATTCATGATTTACTCCTCCCTGGCGCCGGACATCCGGCGGTGAAGTGCGGCCGCGTTCTCTGAGCGGCTCTCCTCGCGAACAGCTACCCTGTCTTCTTTTCGCATGGCCTTTCGGCCAAAATCTCGAAAGTGGTCGCGTATATGCGCTCGATATGACGACCGAACGCCTCTGTCACGGCATCTGGATCTCCCGCGCGCAGAGCCTCGTAGATTGCGACATGATCGCGATAGCTTCTCTCGATGGCGCCCGGTTGCGAGACGGCCACGCGCCGGTGATCGAGCATGAAGGTGTAGAGGTCGGTCACGAAATCCGCCAGCAGCGGGTTGCCGGAGCTTCGGTAGATCGCGAGGTGGAATTCGCGGTCGCAGATCAGGAAATGCACGGGATCGCGCATCGTATGTTTCTGGATGGCCAGTGACTGCTCCAGCCGCGTCAGCGTCCCCTCGTCGATACGCAAGGCCGCTTCGGCGACCACCGCGCGCTCGACCAACCAACGCGATTTGTGAACCGATTCCAAGTCGTAACTGTTGATCGCGCTGGGGCTGGTGACTCCGATCTTCAGCGTGTCGATCTTGGCGCTGACGACGCGGGTGCGCGCGCCTTGCGCGATTTCGACGACACCCTTCGCCGCCAGGGTCTGGATCGCGCCGCGCACCGTCTCGCGGCTCACCGAGAACATCGAGGCGAGTTCGCGCTCGCTCGGCAATTCGTCGCCGATCTGAAGAATGCCGGAGACGACGAGCGAAGCCAGTTTGTCGGAAATGCGCTCGCGCACGGTGCGCCGCGCCAACTCGCTCCTGAGGTCAGGGCCTTGCGCGAACAGGCTTTGCGGCTTGGCGCGAGACGCCACGTTTCCATCCCTTCGCCGAACTCTTCTATTGGTCCAACAACCAGACCAGTGACGATAGACCCGCCGCGGGAATTGTCAAGCGCTTGCGGCCTTCAGCGCAGATTGTAGCGTCGCCGCAAGTCGTCCACCTGTTCCGCCGTCAGCGGGCGGATCGGTTGATTGCGCAGCATCAGGAAAAGTTTGGCCGTTTCCTCCAGTTCCTCGGTCGCGTATTGAGCATTGGCGAGCGAGGTCCCCGCGACGACCGGACCGTGGTTGGCGAGCAACACGGCGTGATGTTCGCCGGCCAAGTTTTCCACCGCTCGCGCGAGGGCCTCGTCGCCCGGCGGAAAATAGGGCGCTAGCGGCAGGCGGCCAACCCGCATGACGAAATAGGCGGTGAGCGGCGGCAGCGCATCGCGGGGGTCGATGTCGGCGAGCAAACTGACGGCGACAGAATGGGTGGAGTGAAGATGCACCACGGCGCGCGCGTCGCCGCGTTGGCCATACATGCAGAAATGCAAGAAGGCTTCCTTGGTCGCGGCATCGCCTCCGAGCAGAGTGCCCGTCGCGTCGAACCGCGACAGCTTGCCCGGATCGAGCTTGCCGAGCGAGGCGTTGGTCGGCGTCATCAGCCATCCGCCGTCGGATAGCCGCACGCTGATGTTGCCCGTCGAGCCGAACGTGAGGCCGCGCGAGAACAGCGACAGCCCCACTTCACAGATTTCGTCGCGCGCGCGGGTTTCCTCGTTCATCTCTGTTTCCTTCACTGCGTCATCGCCAGCGCGCGCGCGAAGAAGTCGCGGCCGCCGAAATTTCCGGATTTCAACGCCATCTGCAATTCGCCGTTCGCGCGCCCGACCGTGCGCATCAGCGGCACGCCCGGCGCGATCTCCGGGCCGAGGCGGAAGGCGGCGACGCCCAGGCGATCGACGGCCGCTCCAGCGGTCTCACCGCCCGCCACGATCAACCGTCGCACCCCGGCTTGCACCAGCCCCGCCGCGATCTCGGACAGCGCACGCTCTATCGACTGGCCTGACGCCTCGCGCCCGAAGCGGGCCTGCAAGGCGGCGACGCGCTCGGGCTCAGTGCTGGAGGCGATCAGCACCGGCCCGACGCTCAACCGCTCTCTCGCCCAGGCGAGCGCCTTGGCGACCTCCGCGTCGTCTTCGAGGAGGCGCGCGGCGTCGAGGCGCAGCGTCGGCATGTCGGCCTCGGCGACGGCGATCTGCTCCAGCGTCGCCTTCGAGCAACTCCCAGCCAAAATCGCCGCGTGTCCGCCGACGGGGTCGAGCGGCTTGGCGCTCGCCCCGCCTGCGCGCCGCAGGGCGCGGGCCAGGCCGAGCCCGAGGCCCGAGGCCCCGGTCGAGATCGGGCCGCGCGCCGCCGCTTCGCCGATCGCTTCGAGATCGCTCTCGAAGACGGCGTCAACGATGGCGACGCCGCATCCCTCGCCCTCCAGCGCCCGCAACCGCTCCAAGATCGCCTCGGCGCCTCGGGCGACGGTCGCAAGATCGACGAGCCCGACGCGCGCGCTTGATTGTCTTTGCAGGACGCGCGCCAGATTGGAGTCGCGCATGGGGTTCAGCGGATGGTCCTTCAGCGGACTTTCGTTGAGCGGAACGTCGCCGACAAAAAGATGGCCGAGATAGACCGTGCGCCCGGTCTCCGGAAACGCCGGCGTGACCAGCGCCGCGCCGCTTCCGGCGCGCGCGCGCAACGCGTCCGTGACGTGGCCAATATTGCCGGCGTCCGTGGAGTCGAATGTCGAGCAGATCTTGTACATGACATGGCGCGCGCCGCGCGCGGCGAGCCAATCGTAGGCGGCGCCGGCGGCGCCCACCGCCCGCGCGGCCTCCACCGAGCGGATCTTCAGGGCGATGACCACCGCCTCGACATCGTCCAGGGCCAGATCGGCGGCGGGCACGCCGATGGTTTGGACCGTGGAGAGGCCGTTGCGCGTCAGCGTGTTGGCGAGATCGGAGGCGCCCGTGTAATCGTCGGCCACGGCGCCGAGCAGCAGCGCCATCACGATCTCCGATAAGGCTTGAACCAGCCCAACCCGTCGCGCGTGGCGCCTCGGGGATTGTATTCGCAGCCGAGAAAGCCGTCATAGCCTAGCCGGTCGAACTCGGCCAACAAATAGGGGTAGTTGAGTTCCTCGCCGTCGGGTTCGTTGCGCGAGGGGACGGAGGCGATTTGCACGTGGCCGATTATCGGCTGCATCGCCCGGAACGCCATCGTCACGTCGCCGTGCAGAATCTGGCGATGATAGACGTCGAACTGCAATCTGAGATTGGGCAACGCGAGTTCGGCGATGAGATCGCGCGTGTAGTCGAAATCGTTGAGGAAATAGCCGGGCATGTTGCGGGCGTTGATCGGCTCCAGCAATAAATCAACCCCGCGCGCCGCCAGCACGGGCGCCGCGTGGCGGATGGCGCGGCGATAGCTCGCCTGCGCTTCGTCGTCGGCTCGGCTGGCGTTGCCCGACATCATGTGGACGCGCTTGACGCCCGTCGCTTCGACATAGGCGAGCGCGCGATCCACGCCCGATTTGAATTCCTCGAAGCGGCCGGGCAACGCGGCGATTCCCCGCTCTCCGGCGCTCCAATCGCCCGGGGGCAGGTTGAACAGAGCCTGCGTCAGGTCGTTGCGCCGCAACCGATCCGCGATCGCGGTCGGCGGATGATCGTAGGGGAAGAGAAACTCCACGGCCGAGAAGCCCTGCTCGGCCGCCGCATCGAACCGGTCCAGGAACGCGTGCTCGGTGAACATCATGGAGAGATTGGCGGCGAATTTCGGCAAGTCGTTACCTCCCGTACACACGACGGCGTTGGAACAAAGATCTGGCGGCGCTCACGCGGTGGCTCCCGTTATGAGTTCGAAGCCAACATCGATCTCGGCGGCGACCGAACGACCGCTGAGCCGGTCCACCACGGCCTGACCCGCGGCAACGCCAATCTCGAAACGTTTGGTTCCGACGGTGGTCAGGGGCTGAGGCAGGCACTGGCCCATGCCGAGCCCATTGTAACCGACGATGGCGAGATCGCTGGGCGTGCGGATGCCGCGGGCCATGCAATGAAAGACGCCGCCGATCGCCATGTCGTCATTCGAAAAGTAGACCGCGTCGCATCGCGTCGCCTTCAACGCGAGGAGGGCGGCCAGCGCATCGCGGCCTGCTTCCACCGAGGAAGGTCGCGGCGTGACGATCTCTCCCGCCAGCGGCGCCCCCGCCTCGCAAAGCGTCTGCGTGAACGCCCCGTAGCGCTTGCGGGCGCGCAGGTCCCGAGTGAGGTCGTGGCCGATGTAGCCAATCCGCCGATAGCCGCGCTTGATGAGATACGCCGCGGTTTCCGCGCCGGCCGCCTCGTGACGCATGCCGACTTGAATATCTATGGGCGCGCCGCCGAGATCCATAATTTCGACGATCGTGATCCCGGCGCCGCGCAGCATCGCGCGGGTTTCGTCGCTGTGCTCGCAGCCTGTCACGATCAGCGCCGCCGGGCGCCAGGCCAAGAGGGCGCCCACCAACTCCGACTCAACGTCCTCCCGGTAGTCGGTGACGCCTACGACGGCGCGATAGCCGTGTTTCGAGATGACCTCGTTGACGCCCCGCAGCACGTCGGGGAACACGATGTTGGTGAGCGAGGGAATAATCACGCCGACGAGGTCCGAGGTCGCCGAAGCCAAGGCGCCGGCGACGCGGTTCGGGACATAGCCCATTTTCCGGATCGCGCTTTCGACCCGACGGCGGGTGTCCGCCGCGATGGGGCCCTTCGCCCGAATGACGCGCGACACCGTGATCTCGCTGACGCCCGCCTCGCGCGCCACGTCCGCCAGCGTGAGTGCAGCCTCCCTGCGACGACCGCTCATGCGTTCCCCCTGTCGCGCCGGCGCCTATTTTCTCCGCCGCCAGACTTGACCCGTTCCAGAGCGCCGGCGCATCATAGGCGTGACAGCGCTGTCATTGCAACCACAATGACGGCGCCGCCAGTGGCGAGCGGGTATCCGTTCGCTCGAACACAGAAGAGTGCCGGGGAGGAAACTATGAAGACTCTGAATGTTTTACGTATCGGCGCCAGTGTCGTCGTCGCACTGGTGTTCGCCGCTGCCGCCGCACAGGCGGCCGACGCCTACAAGCCTGGATGCTACGCACCCGCGCCGGACAGCCACGGCCTGATCAGCTACAAGGCCAAGAGCGGCCCGTTCAAGATCGCGCTCGTCAACGGCTATGTCGGGAATGACTGGCGCATCACCACGATTCAGGCGGCCAAGGCCTGGGGCGCGCGCCCCGTCAACGCCAAGTCGCTTAGCGATTTCAAGGTGATTTCGGTTGGCAACGATTCCGCGGCGCAGATCGCTGCAATCGATAGCTATGTCGCCGCCGGCTACGACGCCGTCGTCATCGACGCCGTCAACCCCACCGCTTTCGACGCCGTGGTCAAGCGCGCCCAACGCGCGGGAACTATCTTGGTCACGTTCGACAATGTTCTCGACTCCAACAAGATCGTGCAGATCAACGAAGATCAGGTCGAGCTTGGGCGGATGAAGGCTGAGGCGGTGGTGGCCGGCATCAAGGCCGCAAAGGGATCGGTGACCGGTCAGGTTCTCGAAGTGTCGGGGCTGCCCGGCAACAGCGTCGACCGTGACAATCACTTAGGCATGCGACAGGTGCTCGAAGCCAACAAGGGCCTCAAGATCGTCCAGGTCGTCGGCAACTGGGACGCGGGCACGGCGGCCAAGGTTGTCGCCGACGCGATCGCCACCCACGGCAAATTCGACGGCGTGCTCGTGCAGGAAGGCGCCGTCGGCGCCCTGGAGGCGATGGCCAACGCCAAGCACCCGATCGTGCCGATTGGCGTCGACGCCGGCAACGGCACGCGCATGGCGATTTACAAGTATAAGTACCCCGGCGTGAGCGCCGCACAGGCGCCGGCGATGTCGGCCGTGGCGCTTGAGGCCGCGGTCGATCTGCTGCACGGCAAAGCGCTGCCGCAAAAGGTTTATCTGCCTATTCCGCACGCCAACAATGCGGATTTAGTCGAAGGCAAGGACTTCTTTCCCAATCTGCCGCCCAACTTCTACACGGCGACCGGCTATCCCGAGTGCTTCCCGGTGTTCACGCCGGCCGAACTCATGGGCCAGACGGCGAAGAACAAGTAAAACCGCACCGAGTGGGCGAAGAAACGCGGCCCGGCCGAGCGCCCGGCCAGGGAGAGGCGCCATGTCGGGTTCGCTTGTGGAGTTGTCCGCCGTCTCGAAGAACTACGGCGGCGTGCCGGCGTTGACGGATGTCGACTTCCGTTGCGAGGCCGGTATGGTTCACGCGGTGCTCGGAGAGAACGGCGCGGGCAAATCGACGCTGATGAAGCTGCTGGCCGGCGTCATCCAACCGAGTCGGGGCGCTTTGAAGGTTGATGGAAGGATCGTGTCGTTCGCTTCGCCGCGCGATGCGATCCGCGAAGGGATTGTCTGCATCTTTCAGGAGCTGTCGTTGGCGCCGCATCTGTCGGCGGGCGACAACATTG
>Ga0134128_10005460_pt1 | contig 15416 bp, 16 predicted proteins | sample KB31754_FD_96462 | JGI IMG/M metagenome (GOLD analysis project Ga0134128, IMG submission 96462) | Terrestrial soil microbial communities with excess Nitrogen fertilizer from Kellogg Biological Station, Michigan, USA - KB3-175-4 | ecosystem: Environmental > Terrestrial > Soil > Unclassified ... | reverse complement strand
GCGCCGCTTTGAAATCGCGATGCCTTCGCCATCGGTGACGATGAGCAGCGCGTCACGCACTGACTCGAAATTGTATAGCGGCTCGCCCATGCCCATCATCACGATGTTGGTGATGCAGCGGTCCCCGCTCGGAACGACGCCATCGGTCGGCCGCGTCGCGCCCGGCCAGTCTCCGAGACGATCGCGCGCGACCATGATCTGACCGACAATCTCGCCGGCGGTAAGATTCCGCACCAATCGTTGGGTGCCGGTGTGGCAAAATGTGCAGTTGAGAGTGCAGCCTACCTGGCTCGATACGCACAATGTCCCGCGCTCGGTGTCGGGAATATACACGCACTCGACTTCGTGCGGCCGCTCATCATGTCCTGCCCCCTCACCCGGCAGCCGCAACAGCCATTTGCGAGTGCCGTCGACGGAGACCTGTTCGGCGACGACTTCCGGCCGCGCCAAGGTGTAATGCTCGGACAAAGTGGCCCGCAAATCCTTTGATATGCTGCTCATATCGTCAAACGATGTGAAGCCGCGGAAATAGATCCAGTGCCAAAGCTGCTGCACGCGCATCTTGCGCTGCGCTGGCGCAACACCGACTGCTGCGAGGCAGTCGGCCAATTGTGCGCGCGTCATGCCAACGAGCGACGGCTTCTCGGGCGCCACATAACGCTCGAGCGGCGTCTTCTCGATGATATCGGAAGCGGCGAGCGCGCTATCGCTTATAATCGAAGTCATTGAGCCTCAATGTAGCATGCCCGCGCCAAATGTTCGCTTCCGCTTCCAAGCGGAAAGGAAAAGGCTGCGGCGCAATCGTTATATAGGATCGAGAAATCTTACTTGCACTCTTCCGCAACCCTGTCGAGGGCTTGCGCAATGCCTTTGAGCGAGTACGTATCGGTCGTTTTGGTGCCGCGCGCCGACTCGCTCTTGACGACCAAGTCCGCGCTTTTGCGCATCGTTTCCACCATCTGCGCCTCTTCAGCCGGGTTCTTGACCCACGCGCCGTCATTTTGCGTGTACATGGAGTATGTAGCCTTGCCGATAGCAGCCGTCGCGTCGAGGCCGGGCTTTTGCGGATAGCCCACGATCACCGAGACCTCATTCTTCACTTTCTCCGCCGGCCGCGTGGAAACGAATGCGTAAGCCGGATCGCGGCTGCGGCCCGCCGGCTCCGTCTTCGCGGTCGTCGGTTTGGAAAGCGCGAAGCAGATCTTCTTGCCGCCGGGTGTCGCCGTATAGGCGCCCCAGTCGCCGAATTGGCCGAGCAGCACGGCCTGATCCGTCGGACTTGCGGCCGCTTTCTTCTGTTGCGCCGACGCTGGGGCGCTAAAGGAACAAGCCGAGGCGAGGAAGAGGAGAATGAAGGCGCGGAATATCGCAGTCGTGTGCATCGGGCCCTACCGGTATCGATCGTAACTGGCTTTGATCTGCCTCTGCCGACGCCGCTTCTATTCGACTTCGGCCGCTCGAATTCCCAAACCCGGTCAACCCGAGTCTGAGCGGGTATAGGTTGATACTAGCCCATTACCGGCGAAAGCCGGCAATGTGAAGGCGGCAATCCGCCGCCGTGGACACATTGGGCTCGACCGCCATCTGGCGGTCCCCAACGACGTGCTAGAACCTCGCCCGCATGCGTACAATTCATCCACAGGATGGTCATGAAAGCCCTGCTCTGCACCCGCCACGGAACGCCCGACGATCTGACGATTGCCGATATTCCCGACCCCGTTCCGGCAGCGGGCGAAGCGGTCGTGCGCGTCAAAGCAGCCGCCTTGAACTTCTTCGACACATTGATCATCGCCAACAAATACCAGACTAAACCGCCGCTGCCATTCTCGCCTGCCGCCGAGTTCGCCGGCACGGTGGATAGTGTCGGGCCCGACGTGAGGACGGTTAAAGCCGGCGATCGCGTCATGGGCTATGCCGGATATGGCGCTGCGCGCGAGCGTATCGCAATTTCCGCAAACAGGCTCATCAGGCTTCCCGACGGTCTCGAATTTGATCGCGCTGCAGGCCTGTGCGTCACCTATGGCACCACGCTTCACGCCCTTAAGGACCGCGCCAAGCTCAAAGCCGGAGAGACTCTCGCGGTGCTCGGCGCCTCCGGCGGCGCGGGACTTGCCGCGGTGGAACTCGGCAAGCTGATGCACGCACACGTGATTGCCTGCGCGTCATCACCTGAAAAACTTACCTTCGCGCGTAGGCAAGGTGCCGATGACGGCATCGACTACGCAAAAGAAGATCTCAAAGAGGCGCTGCGCCGCATCACCCAGGGCCGCGGCGCCGATGTTGTCTACGATCCGGTCGGCGGCTCCTATGCGGAAGCGGCACTACGTTCGATCGCCTGGCAGGGACGTTTTCTCGTTGTCGGCTTTGCAGCCGGCGAAATCCCGAAGCTGCCGCTCAATCTTGTCCTGCTGAAAGGCTGCGACGTTCTCGGGGTTTTCTGGGGCTCATGGATCGAGCGCAATCCCGAGGGACACCGCGCCAACACCGAGCAATTGCTCGCATGGTGCGCGGAAGGGAAACTGTCGTCACACGTCCATGCAGCCTATCCGCTGGCGGAAGCGCCGGCGGCGCTCAAGGCCATTGCGGCGCGGCAGGTGATGGGCAAGGTGATCTTGCGGCCGTGAGCACCTTCGGAGAAGCCTGGCCAGCGACCGTTAAGACTGAAATTCCGTGAGCTTGTTACGTGCCGCTGCGCGATGTTCCGGACGAATATGGTCAGTTACCAATTTGACAGCGCCTGCAAGTATGGCGGCGTCGTCAGTAAAGCCGATCAAGGGCAGGAAATCCGGAATGGCATCCGCCGGCAGTACAAAATAAACAAGCGCGCCGACCAGGGTCGCCTTGACGGACAGCGGCGTTTCCCTATCAAAAGCGCAATAATACGCCGTGAGGAGATCTTCGACAAAGGGAATCGCTATGGCGGCGCTGCGCAGTTTGCGCCAAAAGCGACGACGAAAGGCGCTTTCATCGTCCTTGGATTGCCAAAAGGCGGAGTATGCGGACGCCATGCGTAGCGATGTGGGTAGCGATTGCGGCGGCTGCAAGGCCGCCAAATACAGGTCGCTATTTTCCCCGCAAAGCAAGGCTTACGCGGCCGCGATTTTATCCATTGCCTCGGCAAGCTTCACATCACGTTCGGTCAATCCGCCCGCGTCATGGGTGGACAGTGTGACTTCCACCGTCTTGTAAACGTTGAACCATTCCGGGTGATGATCCATTTTTTCCGCTACAAGCGCCGCACGTGCCATGAAGCCGAAAGCCTCGTTGAAATCCTTGAATACGAACTTTTTTGAAACGGCATCACGACCGGCGACTTCCGACCAGCCGTTGAGTTTCGACAGTGCAGTTTTGCGGGCATCTCCGGTCAATTTCGTCGCCATCGTGACCCTCTCCGTGCGTCGCTTGGTTCCGGTTATTCGCCGGGCGCTCCGTCCTCGTCCGGCGTTTCCAGCCGTGGTGCTTTCCCCGGAAGTGCCTGCATCACTTCGTGACCCGGCAACGCCGCCTGCTGCTCAACGCCATGCACGGAATATAGTTGCGGGGCGGCACGGTTGACGTGCAGATGAAAGATATCGGGGCGATTGTAGTGGCCCGCAAAATCGTGCCTGAGCTTCATCTGGATCCCGAGATCGAGATTGCAGTCCGCGTACAGAATTCCTTCTTCGGCCCCCATCGGCCCTGCGATGATGCGACTCAAAGGATCGACGATCAGCGAGCCGCCGCAGCAGTTGGCATCGCGCAGGAATTTTTCGGCGGCCGGTCCCGCTTCCAGCATCTCGATCATGTTTTCATCGACCGTGCCGCATGCCGATATTACAAAGGCCTTGCTCATTTGTGCGAAAGCCTGTGAGTCGATGGCGACGCGATTGCGCAGCGGATCGCCACTGGTGGGGAAATGGTTCGGCCAGCTCATCACATGCATTCGCGTGCCTTCCGCGATCAGCGCGAAGATTGCGAGCGGATTGGAATTCTCACCGCAGATGAGCCCGCTCATCGGCCCGAACTCACTCGCAAATGCCCCAAACGTATCGCCGTGTCCGCCGGTATGGACCAGACGCTCGCCAACCGTCGGCATGATTTTCTGGTGCTTGCGGATAAGCGTGCCATCGGGGCCGATATAAACTTGCGTGTTGAACATCGTCCCCGTGGTTTGCGGAAGTTTCTCGCAGACTCCGACCACGACGTAGGCGTTGACCGCGCGAGCGGCGGCGCATAATGCATCGGTTTCAGGACCGGGAATTTCGACCGCATTCTTGAACAGCTCGACCGCGAGCCTGTTCGCGACCGCACCCGTCGCTACGTGATGGTGGTACCAGACCGGATGCGCCGGAATAAAACCTTCCGGAAATCCGATCACGCGCGCGCCGTTTTTCCCCGCCTCGAGGATCAGGCGGCAAGCCTTGTCTGTCGAGCCCTCACGGTCGAGAAACACCGATGCGGCCTGCACCGCCGCCACTTTCACTCTGGCGTAATTGTCGCCCATTGCCGGAATTACCCCTTGTCGAACGCCGCGCCCTCGCAATGCAACGGAATTGATACTACCTCAGGGACGTAGGTACCGACCATACGAGGCTTCCATGTCCTGGTCCTTGAACATCGGCAGAGTCGGCGGCACCGTGGTCCGCATTCATCTGACGTTCCTTTTGTTTCTCGCCTGGATATTCGCGGCAAGCTACGCCGACGGCGGCGCATCGACGGCCTGGGCCAGCCTCGCCTTCATGGTTCTGCTGTTCTTGTGCGTCTTGCTGCATGAATTCGGTCATATTTTCACCGCGCGAGCCTTCGGCGTGCCAACGCCCTATGTGACGTTGTTGCCGATCGGGGGCGTCGCGCAGCTCGAGCGCATTCCCGAGGAACCGTGGGAAGAATTCCTCATCGCGATAGCAGGACCACTGGTCAATGTCGCGATAGCGGTTGTACTCGTTTTTGTTTTCGGCGCAAATTTGCAAGTGGGCGCGGCAGCCGCCGTCGACAATCTGAGAATTCCATTGGTTGACCGCCTTGCGGCCGTGAACCTGTTCCTCGCGCTATTCAACATGATTCCGGCCTTCCCCATGGACGGGGGTCGCGTGCTGCGAGCCTTGCTGGCAAGCCGTTTCGGCTACGTGCGGGCGACCGGGATTGCGGCTGCGATCGGGCAGTTTGTCGCCTTCGCGCTCGGATTCATCGGCCTCTTGTTCAATCCGATCCTGATCTTCATCGCTATTTTTGTCTACCTCGCCGCCTCATCGGAATCGCACATGGTGGCGCTGCGCGCGGCCTCGCGGGGCGTGCCGGTGAGCTACGCAATGATGACACAGTTCGCGACGCTTTCGCCCGAGGCGCATATCGATGAAGCCGTGCACACATTGCTGCAGACGAGCCAGGGCGAATTTCCTGTCATCGATGGTGCGGGCAAGCCGGTCGGGGTGCTCGGGCGCGGCGACCTGATTCGCGCCATCAAGACCCGCGGCACGGATGCACGCGTAGCCGATGCCATGGCGGGCGAATTGCCGACCATTGGTCATCGCGCAACGTTGGAGAATGCGTTCAGGCTTTTGCAGCAGAAATCCGCGCCCGCGGTCGGCGTTACGGATGCGGGCGGTAAACTCGTCGGGCTCGTAACCAGCGAAACCATCGCCGAAATGATGATGTTGCAGGAAGCACTGCCGCGCGGCGTCCAAATCGGGCCCTGGAGTCGCGCAACCGGCACTTAACCCTGGTTCCTGCCAGGGCTCGGCCGGCGGTTGCATCCGCGCCATCTGTGACTATATTGCGCCGCAGCAGCGTCGCGTCGCGGGCCTTATGGCCCGCGCTTTACTTTCTGGAAGCTTGAATGGATCTCCGCAACGTCGCCATCATCGCGCATGTCGATCATGGCAAAACGACCTTGGTCGACCGGCTCCTGCAGCAATCGGGCGCGTTCCGCGAGAACCAGCGCGTGATGGAGCGCGCCATGGATTCCAACGATCTCGAACGCGAGCGCGGCATAACCATCCTGGCCAAGGCGGCATCCGTGGTGTGGAAAGATACCCGCATCAATATTGTCGATACGCCAGGCCACGCCGATTTCGGCGGCGAGGTCGAGCGTATTTTGAACATGGTGGACGGCGCGCTGGTCCTGGTCGATGCCGCGGAGGGTCCACTCCCGCAGACCAAGTTCGTCGTTTCGAAAGCACTCAAGATGGGACTAAAGCCCATCGTCGTGATCAACAAGGTCGACCGCGCCGATGCGCGCGCCACTCAGGTGGTGAACGAGGTGTTCGATCTCTTCGCCGCGCTCGATGCAACCGACGAGCAACTCGACTTTCCCATCCTCTACGGCTCGGCCAAGCAGGGCTGGATGGCGACGAGCTTGGACGGATCGCACGGCGATAGCATGAAGCCGCTGTTCGATCTCATCCTGAGGCATGTCAAACCTCCCGTAGTGGAAACCGGGCCGTTCCGGCTGCTCGGGACTATTCTGGAAGCCAATCCCTATCTCGGCCGGATCGTCACCGGCCGCATCACTTCCGGAGCGGCAAAACCAAACCTGCCGGTGAAAGTACTCGATCACGACGGCAAACTGATCGAGACCGGCCGCATCACCAAGGTGCTTGCATTCCGCGGACTCGAGCGCGTGCCGGTGGATGAAGCGGACGCGGGCGATATCGTCGCCATTGCCGGACTTCCGAATGCGACCGTTGCGATGACAATTTGCGACCCGTCGGTGGAAGCGCCGCTGCCCGCTCAGCCGATCGATCCGCCGACGCTGGCGATGATTTTCCGCGTCAATGATTCGCCTCTTGCGGGCACTGAAGGCGACAAGGTGACCGGCCGTATGATCCGCGATCGGCTTTTGCGTGAAGCGGAAGGCAATGTGGCGTTGCGCGTACGCGAATCCGACGAGAAAGATTCCATGGAAGTTGCCGGCCGCGGCGAACTTCAGCTCGGCATCCTGATCGAGACCATGCGCCGCGAGGGCTTCGAGCTTTCAGTATCGCGGCCGAAGGTGCTGCTGAAGGAAGACCCCGCTACCGGCGAAATGCTCGAGCCGATCGAAGAAGTCGTCATCGATCTCGACGAAGAGCATTCCGGGATTGTCGTGCAGAAGATGGCGGAGCGCAAAGCCGACATGATGGAGATGAGGCCTTCCGGCGGCGGCCGCCTGCGGCTTGTCTTTCACGCGCCGACGCGTGGTCTCATCGGCTATCAGGGCGAATTGCTGACCGACACGCGCGGTACCGCGATCATGAACCGCTTGTTCCACGCCTATGCCCCCCACAAGGGACCGATTCAGGGCCGGCGCAATGGCGTCCTGATATCCAATGACAAGGGCGACGCTGTCGCTTATGCCCTCTGGAATCTCGAGGACCGTGGTCCGATGATGATCGAGCCGGGTTGGAAAGTTTACAATGGAATGATCGTCGGCGAGCACACGCGCGGGAACGACCTTATTGTCAATGTGCTCAAGGGCAAGAAACTCACCAATATCCGCACGACGTCAAAGGACGAAGCAGTCCGGCTCACTCCGCCGATCCGCATGACGCTGGAAAAAGCGCTCGCCTATATCGAGGATGACGAACTTGTCGAGGTGACGCCGAAATCGATCCGGCTGCGCAAAAAGCTGCTCGACGAAAACGAGCGCAAGAAAGAAGAGCGCAAAAAGGAAGCCGAGACGGTTTGACGCGGCCAGATTCGCGCCGCGCGGTGATTCGAATCAACCGGCCGAATCAGCTGCGACCTGCCCTCGCCATTGCTCGGAACATCACGGAATCGGACGCAATTCGTACGGATGATGATGTCCCAGCCATCATTTTCTGGCGGCTCTGCCGGAGTTTTTCGGGCGTGTTGCCAGTAATCCACACCGTTAACCCATCATTAACGATAGGGCTTGAAGGCCGGAAAGTTCGTTGCTTCTATCGCGAAATGAATACGACCCTCATAGAGATTCGCCGGGCGAAGTCATCGGACGCACTGGACGTGGCCGAGACGCATGACGAGGCGTGGCGAACGGCCTATCAGGGAATCATTCCCGGAAACGAACTCGACAAGCTGATCAATCGCCGCGGGCCGGACTGGTGGGACTCGGCTATCCGTAAAGGAAGCCGCATCACAATTCTGCAATTCGGCGAGCGTGTAGCGGGCTATGCCAACTACGGGCGCAACCGTGCGCGCAGCCTTTTCTATGACGGCGAAATCTACGAGCTTTATCTGCGGCCTGAATTTCAGGGTTTGGGGTTTGGCCGCCGGTTATTCTCCGCGGCGCGCAAGGACCTCAATCAAAGCGGGCTGAAGAGCCTCGTGGTGTGGGCGCTTTCGGACAACGAGCCGGCGATGGAATTCTATCGCGCGCTTGGCGGCCGCGCCGTGGCCCGCTCTTCGGAGCGTTTCGGCGCCAAGACGCTCGATAAAGTCGCCTACGCCTGGCAGGCGTAATCAGAGCTTCGGTTCAGGCAATGCGTTCTGCGCGCAGGACGCACGCAGCGTATTCAACAGCAGGCACGCAATCGTCATCGGACCGACGCCGCCGGGAACTGGCGTTATTGCACCGGCAATTTCCGCCGCTTCCGCATAGGCAACGTCGCCGACGATGCGCGACTTGCCGCCATCGACAGGCACGCGGTTAATACCCACGTCGATAACCGTTGCGCCGGGCTTGACCCAGCTGCCGCGGACCATTTCAGCGCGGCCAATGGCGGCAACGAGCAGATCGGCACGGCGGCAAACGGCCGGAAGGTCGCTAGTCTTGGAATGAGCGATGGTGACCGTCGCATTTTCCGCCAACAGCAGTTGCGCAACCGGCTTGCCGACGATGTTGGACCTGCCGATCACCACCGCCTCGAAACCGGCCAGCGATTCGTGCACGCTTTTTGCCAGCAGCACGCAGCCCATCGGGGTACATGGCACCAGTGCGGGCAGGCCGCTGGCGAGCCGGCCCACATTGAGCGGATGAAAACCATCGACATCCTTGGCCGCATCGATGGCCGCAATAATCTTCTGCGCGTTGATTTGTTTAGGTAACGGCAGCTGCACCAGGATGCCGCTGACATCGGTATTGGCATTGAGCTTGGCGATGAGCGACAGCAGCTCGGCCTCGCTCGAGTTGGCCGCCAATTTATGGTCGAAGGCATGCATGCCTGCTTCAGCCACGGCCTTCGACTTGGTGCGGACATAGACTTCGCTTGCGGGATTCTCGCCGACGAGGACGACCGCGATACCCGGCACCACGCCGCGGTCACGGCGCAACCGATGTACGGCGTCCGCGATTCTGCCGCGCAGGTCTGCGCCGATAGTCTTGCCGTCAATAATACGTGCGCTCATTTCGAAGTCACCGCTCGTCACAATAGCCGTTATTTCGTCTTGCTCAATCTCTCGAGCGCGGCGACGAGTGTTGGGCCGTCGCCGGATATCATGAGCCGCTTGAGGCGGGCTGTCGCACCGGAAATCAGGGCAACATTCCGAGGTGGGACGCCTATAGCTTTCGCGAGCACCCGGATCAGGGCCGTGTTCGCTTCACCCTCGCTCGGCGCTGCGCGTACACGCGCCTTAAGCGCCGCATGCCCATCTGCGAAAGTCTCGATTCCTTCAATTGCGTCGCGGCCACCCTTGGGCGTCAGCCGTACGGTGAGCACAATTCCGCCGGCGGTCCTCGACCATGGAATTGCCGGCATCAATCAAAATACGTTTGGATAGATATAACGGACAATGACGTTTTCGAGAAAAAGGATGATCAGGATCAGGATTACCGGCGAAACGTCGATACCCCCCAGATTGGGAAGCATCGAGCGTATCGGCCGTAGCAACGGCTCGGTAATACGGTAAAGAAATTCACCGATGGTCGCCACGACCTGGTTGCGGGTATTGACCACACTGAAGGCGATCAACCAGGACAGCACCGCGGCCGCGATCAAAATCCAGATATAGGCTTGCAGGACCAGTAGAATAATATCGAGAAGCGCGCGCATGAGTGTCCGCCTGTTCGAAAGCCGGGCGCAAAGTAGCGGGTCGAACGCCGCCGAACAAGCCGATCTCCGGCATCGCTGCCATTTGCGCGTCCTTGACAGGCCAGACCCCGGGCCCTAAATGGCGCCCACTCGCCGCACATTTCGCACAACGATATTATCGTTGCCGTTTGGCGGGGCCGTAGCTCAGTTGGGAGAGCGCCTCGTTCGCAATGAGGAGGTCAGGGGTTCAAATCCCCTCGGCTCCACCAGCCACCACGTTGGCGGGAAATCCTTTTCCAACCGCCATAATTTTCAACAGGCAGCGAGGATTTCTCAGGGCGACCTTGAGATTTTGCTTTGAGAGCCAGCGTGCACGCAATCGAATTTTTTCGTCCGAAAAAAATCATGTCGTGCCGGTAACGCGGCACAAACGATCGACGCCTGTCACAAAAACTGCTGTGCGTGAGGCAGGTAAGCGACGCGTTGCTTGACTGCTGGGCCGACCGGGGCCGCCGCCGCTTGATGGCATATTCAGCCCCCTTCCAGTGTTCTAGTCTAAGCCAGTACGATGGACTGCGGGGGCGGAAGCAATGAAGCGGCGCGAGTTCATTACACTTCTCGGGGGTGCGTGGGCGGCATGGCCACTCGCAGTCCACGCGCAGACCGAGCCAACCAGCTTGCGCGTCGGTACTGCGTCGCCGACGCCACGAAAGGCGAATACGTCTTTCCTATTGCCATTCGAGCAGCGGATGGCCGAGCTTGGTTACGTCCAGGGTAAAAATTTCAAGCTGGAATTTATCGATGTTGACGCGCCAGGTCACTACGACGAGCCGTTTCGGGAACTCGTTCGGCGAAAGGTTGACATCATTCTAGCCTATGGCGCGGAAGGTGCGTTGAAGGCGGCTATGGCCGCCACCCGCACAATTCCAATTGTCATGGTGGCGATTGATTATGATCCGCTCCGGCTGGGTTATGTGACGAACCTTGCCCGCCCGACGGGCAATGTGACAGGTTTGTTTTTTGAGCAGATCGAGCTGGCAGCGAAACGAATACAGCTTTTGAAAGATGCCTTTCCTGCAACGCATGCCGCTACAGTTTTCTGGGACGCGATATCGGCCGATCAATGGAAAGCGACGCGCGACAGCGCCGCAAAATTAGGCTTGCAGGTTGCTGGCATCGAACTCCGCACTTATCCCTATGACTACGAGCGGGCTTTGGCGCAGGCGCCACCCGATCATCGGCGTTTTCTGATCGTTATGACGTCGCCATATTTCGCGCGGGATCGCGAACGGATTGTTCAGTTCACCACTGAGCACCGCGTCGCGTCCATGTTTGTGTTCCGCGAATATGTCGACCTTGGTGGCTTGATGTCTTATGGGCCGGGCCGGGAGGTAATGTCGCGGCGCGTCGCCGACTACGTTAATCGGATTGCGCGTGGCGCAAAGCCAGGCGATTTGCCGATCGAACGCCCGACGCGTTTTGAGCTGGCCATCAATCTTAAAACCGCGAAATTGCTTGGCCTTGAATTTTCACAGGCAATGCTGCTAAGGGCCGACCAGGTGATCGAATAGGCTGCGGACAGCGGCCTTTTACAAGGCGAGCGCGTCTGGCCGACCAACGGTACCGTCGCGTCTTTTCGGCCGCGATAATGCCAAGCTTTCGATGGGCGCTGTCATGCCGCCTGTTTTTCACTTGAGCGGACGCGCCGCCGTAATGTGCACCCGCATCCGTAATCTTAGGTCAGGCGTACTCTATGACGCATCCATTCTTCACCATCGGCCATTCGACCCGAACACTCGACGAATTTGTCGAACTTTTGCAACGTGCGGAGGTGACCTTCATCGCCGACGTCCGTACCGTCCCGCGCTCACGCACAAACCCGCAATACAATCGCGATGTTCTGCCTCAGAGCCTGGCGGAATTCGATATGCAATACGAACATCTAGCGGCCTTGGGTGGGCTACGCGGTCGGCAACGCGATGTCGCACCCAGCCTCAACGCATTCTGGACAAACGATAGCTTTCACAACTATGCCGACTACGCCATGAGCGAAAGCTTCCGCAGCGGTCTTGCCCGCCTAAAGACGCTCGGCAGCGCACAACGGTGTGCCATCATGTGCGCCGAAGCGGTGTGGTGGCGTTGTCACCGGCGAATTATTGCCGATTACCTTATCGCCACAGGCGAAGCCGTCTTTCACATTCTTGGGCCAAAACACATCGAACCGGCGCACATAACCGATGCGGCGCAAATCCAGCCGTCGGGGTCGCTCGCCTATCCCGCGTAAAGCGCGCGGGTCGTCATTACGACGCGAGGCACGCTGGCGGAGCCGAGGGGTTTGAACTCTGACCGCCTAAACCATCTGATAAATCGCGAATCTCACTTTAGTCGCTGGTTCGCGTGACACGCGTTGTTCGCCTGATCCTGTGCGGATGCCGATACTGGTCCATCACCGTGCGGCAGGCCTCGGTGAGCAGATTGCGGTTCTTCATGAGGCACACAAAGACATCGTGGCGACTGGGGATAGCACTCCAGCACACTTTGAACGCATCGCCGAAACAGGCGTCGCGCTCACTCGAGGTTTCGGCGGCGGCGGGCGACCACATGAATAAAGCGGTCAAAGCCAGCGCAACTGGATAAAGCCTGCGCGCGCGATCCGGCATGTGTTCCTCGATTTTTTTGGCAAGGAGGAGGCTGTGCCCGCCAAATTGATTTTGGAATGCCAGCCTGATAATCGCGCCCCCGGGCTGCACTGGATGATAAGCCCGAGATTGTCTTCCTCCCTATGACCTCTGTGCAACTGTGGATAACAAATTCAAAAAGTTCCACGGATAATTTGAGTTGCGGGACGCGACGACTATTTTAGGTCGGCGGTTCATCGTCGCCTTTTGCCCTGATACTGATCGCTGCCATTTCCATCGGAACAACAATCTCGCAACGCAAGCCTTGCGGTTCAAAACCAAGGCGCGCCTCGCCGCCAAGTTCCGCGGCAATGCTTCCTTCGATCAGCTTGGAGCCAAAACCGCGCTGCTCCGGCTCCGAAACCGGTGGCCCGCCATGTTCAGCCCAGTCGATGCGCAATTGCACACGCCCGCTATCCGCCCGTACCGGTTGCCACTGGATTTCAATGCGGCCGCCGGGAACGGACAAAGCACCATATTTCGCGGCATTCGTCGTCAGCTCGTGGATCGCCATCGCCAACGTCAGAACCGCGCGCGGCCGCAGAACGATATCTTCGCCGCGCAGTACAACGCGATGGGGAGCCGGTCCGGCATAGGGCGCGAGGCTTCCCGACAGCAGATCCCGCAAATCCGCACTTTCCCAATGATGCATGGTCAGCTGATCATGCGCCTTGGAAAGGGCGATCAAACGTCCTTCAAACCGCTCGCGGAACACCATGGGCGTGGCGCCGGCGCGCGCCGTCTGCGCGGCGAGCGACTGCACGGTTGCGAGTGTATTCTTCACACGATGATTCAATTCGTCCATCAACAATTTTTGTCGCTGCTCCGAGGCCTTGCGCTCGGTGATGTCCTGCACCACGCGAACAAGATACAGCAGCCGGTCGTCGGCATCGCGCACCGGAGAAGACCGCACCGACAACCATATCACCCGGCCGTCCCTGCGGATAAAACGCTTCTCGACCGAATAAAAATCAAGCTCGCCGGCAACCTGCTTTCGAAACGCGCCACGATCAGGATCGGCATCGTCAGGATGCGTGTGCGTGAAGAGTTTGTTCGTAAGCAGATGCTCGCGACTAAAACCGGTGATCGCACAAATTGCTTCGTTGACCCGCAGAAAACGGCCGTCCGGAGCGATTTCAGAAATTCCAATAGCGGCGTGTTCGTAAGTGGCGGCAAATCGTTGTTCCTGTTCGAGCGCAAGCAATCGCGATCGCTCAAGTGCGGAATCCATCCGCTTGCGTTCAGTGATGTCCAGGAAACAATTCACTGCGCCGACCAGATTGCCCTTCGCGTCGCGCAGGGGATCAACGTTCACGGAAACAATGAGTCGTGTACCGTCGGCACGTTCGACAATCCGCTCGACGTCGCGCACCGGATTGCCGGTGGCCAGAACTTCGGACACGATCGAACGTGCTACCGGTGCGCCATCGAGTTCAAAAAATCGGGCGCTTTCGTGGAATTCGTCGTGTGATTGGCCCCCTTCAGGCGCGCGGCCCCAGATTGCCACAGCGTGGCGATTGTATTGAAGGATCGTGCCCTTGGCGTCGCAGATAAAGGTCGCGATAGGCAGAAGGTCGAGAATACCATCGGATGCGCGCAACATCGCATCCAATGCGGGCGGAATCGGTCGCACCGCAGAAGAAGCGTGATTTTTCGAACCCGCCATCCGCACGCCTCCGCGTGGACATCGACCCCGAACCCCTGACGCAACGATCAGATTGAATGGCAATTTGTCAATGGCGCGATGTGGTCGACCGCATTTTCGATAAACCACGAAAGATTTCGCCTAACTCGCGCTTTCAACCGCCTGATCGGCCGGCGTGCGGCCGATCCAATGTTCTATGAACGCGGCGAGCCAGTTTCGTGATGCCAGATCGTGAACCGCGCGATCGGCAATGTGCTCGTGCCGTTGTTTCGCCCCTGGTAATTCCATGCGATGGGCGCCGCGAACAAGCCATCGATACATCATCGCGTGCGTGACTTCGGGGTGAAATTGCAAGGCATAACCAGTGCCGTACCGGAAGGCTTGAACCGAAAACGCATCGCCTTCGGCCAGCAACTCGCTGCCCGACGGTAAGTCGAAACCTTCGCGATGCCATTGATAAACATGGTCCGGCCATTCGGGGCAGATCCTGCGTCCCGCGTCTGTCGGCCGGATCGGATAATAGCCGACTTCGGCGTGACCTTGCGGATGAGGATAAACTCGAGCGCCGAGTTGGCGAGCCATCATCTGCGCGCCCAGGCAGATGCCAAGGTAAGGTTTTTTGTCGCGCAGCGGCACGCGGATCCAGTCGATCTCCCGCTGCACAAATTCCTCGTTGTCGTTGGCGCTTTGCGGGCCGCCGAAAATTGCCGCACCGGCATGCTCGTCCATCGTCTCCGGGAGGGGATCGCCGAATCGGGGCCGGCGGATGTCGAGCGGATAACCGAGTTTTGCCAGCGTCTGGCCGACCCGGCCGGGCGAGGAGTGCTCCTGATGCAGGATGAGAAGAATGGGCTTCATATGATTCGCGCGCTCAAGCGGGCGCTCACTACTAGCCGCTCCTTCAACGTTTGCAAATATGGCCACCGGAAAGCCGCTATGCCCCCTGCGCGGACCTGCGCCTGCTTTGCCGCGAATCAACGACCGCCAGAATGATGCGGCGCGGAATGAGGCGTATCAATACCGTGATCAATTTATTAAGGAGGCCCGGCACGATCGTCCTATGCCCATCCATCAGGCCGCGATAGCCCGCTTCCGCCACTTGCTCCGCCGACTGGGTGAGAATACTCGGCGGCAACCCGCCGCCGCTGACCCCGGCGCGCTCGGCAAACTCCGTCGGAACCGGACCCG
>Ga0134128_10005457_pt1 | contig 15419 bp, 14 predicted proteins | sample KB31754_FD_96462 | JGI IMG/M metagenome (GOLD analysis project Ga0134128, IMG submission 96462) | Terrestrial soil microbial communities with excess Nitrogen fertilizer from Kellogg Biological Station, Michigan, USA - KB3-175-4 | ecosystem: Environmental > Terrestrial > Soil > Unclassified ... | reverse complement strand
GAGATTTACAAGATAGCCACCGATGACCGATATCCCTACTGGATATACGGGAGCAAGCAGGACAGCGGCACGTTTGCGATCGCAAGTGGGGGCGCGGTCGGAGAGATCACCGATCTCGATTGGTTTCCATTGCCCGGCTGGGAGTCGGGTTCAGTGGCGATTGATCCTGCCCATCCCGACATCATTTTCACAAACGGTCCCTGGGGCTTTCTGCAAAAGGTAGATCGCAAGACATGGGGCGCGCAGAGCGTCGATTTTGGCGTGGGCGCCATCAGCGCGGTCAGCGATACGGATTTTCGACGCGCAGTCTCCGCGCCGATCGTCTTCTCGCCACAGAACCCGAGACTGTTGTATTACGGCACCCAGAACGTTTGGCAGAGCCAGGACGGTGGTGATCACTGGCGAAAGATCAGTCCGGATCTCACCGCCCATCCGGGGAAACCACCATTGCCCAATCCGAAAGGAGTCCATCATGGCGACGCACTCGTGGCGTTGTCGCCCTCAACCAAGCGGGCAGGGGTCATATGGGCGAGCAGCAACAATGGCGTAGTCTATGTGACGGAAGATGGCGGCAAGCGCTGGCAGGACGCGACTCCGCCGGGCACGTCGATGTACTCGGCCGTAGATGTTCAGGCGTCGCAAGTCAATCCGGGCGAGGCCTACGCGGCGGTGCAGAATGATGCGATCGGAGACTATTCACCGCATATCTATCGCACGCGCGATTTTGGCAGGTCGTGGCAAAGCATCGTTGCGGGGCTGCCGACCGATCAACCAACAGGCAGCATTGTGCGGGTAGTGCGCGAAGACCCCCACAAGGGAGGTTTGCTGTTCGCGGGCACGGAAACATCCGTGTATGTGTCATTCGATGACGGTGATCGCTGGCAGCCGCTACGGCTGAACCTTCCAACGACCTCGTTTTATGACCTGGAATTCCACGGCGGCGATCTGATTGCCGCAACTTACGGGCGCGGTATATGGATTCTGGACGATGTATCGCCGCTCGAGCAACTGACCGCGGCTCTCGCGGATCAGCCCGTGCATCTGTTCCGCTCGCAAGCGGCGATCCGGGTCGAGTCGAACATCAACCAGGACACGCCTTTCCCGCCTGAAGTTCCCCACGGGAAGAATCCACCCAAGGGTGTAGTCATTGATTACTATCTGAAACAGCCTGCGCACAATGTGCAGCTGCAGATACTCGATGCCAACGGCAGCCCGGTGCGTTCGTATTCGAGCGCTGCGATGGCGCCCCTCGATCAACCCCTCCCGCCGACGCCGGCCTTTTGGGCAGGGCCCTTGCAGCCACTGCCGACGACGGCAGGTGGGCATCGCGTGAGCTGGGACATGCGCTATCCGACGCCGGCCGCCCTGTTTTTCGATCAATCCATGGAGGCCGTGCCGGAACACACGCCCTTCATCCCTCAAGGGCCCCTGGCATTGCCCGGCAACTATACGGTCAAACTGACCGTGGATGGAGTTTCATACACTCAGCCGGTGCTGCTGAAACAGGATCCAAGGCTCGATGACTCGCCCGCAGCAATGGATGGCATGCGCCGGCAATTGGCCCTTTCGCAGCAAATCATGACGGTCATGTCGGCCAGTAAGGACGCCTATGAACAGGGGAAGGGGCTGGATGCGAAACTGACGGCGCCGCCTGCACATGTGGCAAGCAAAGTGGCAAAGACCCTGCGCAAGGAAATCGCCGACCTGGCCGGTGCCAGCAAAGACGCGTCCATCGGCCTCTCGGGCGGGTCGTACGCTGTGCCGGCCGTCAAAGGCGCCACCAGCTTCAGCCGCATCAATGGCCAGGCATCGGCTCTGCTCGAGATGGTCGAATCCAGCAGCGATCAGGCACCCGTGCCATCGTTGTACCGTACGTACGCGGATCTCTGCAGGGATTTCAATGCGACTCTAGCCGCTTGGCAGTCGTTGCAGGCCAAGGTTGGTCAATTGAATGTTGACGGGGAGCGCGCCGGCGACGGAACCCTTGCACCGGCCAGGTGCCAGGTGTCGCGTGTGCCTCAAACTGCGGCAAACTATCGCTGACCGTGAACCACGGTGCCCTGGAGCCGAGCAAGATGTGCTTGCTGGGCCGTTTCTAATATGGAAAAGTCCCATCCGAAGTGATTTGGACATCGGGATGGCGGTACGATCCGACACGCGTGAACTCGACTCGTTCATGGCGACGATGGTTGCCCAGTCGATTCCCCTGCCGACCGAAAGGGCCGTTGCGCTCGCTCGCGAGCGCTTCGGCCTGGATGCACGCGCCTCACGGCTGACCGGCGAGCGGGACGAAAACTTCAAGCTCACGCTGCCCGGCGGGACGGAATACGTCCTCAAGGTCGCCAACGCCGCCGAGAGCGCGGCGGCGACCAATCTGCAGATCGCGGCGCTCCTGCATCTCGAGAGAACCGAGTCCGAGCTTCCCGTTCCACGCATCCTGCGCACGCTCGCGGGGGATGTGCAGGTACGCTTCCAGGACCCCTCCGGGATCGAGCGAACGGCACGTATCCTGAGCTTTCTGCCTGGGCGCTTGCTCGAGGATTCCGCCCGCTCATCACCGCAGCTCGTTGCCTGCGGCCGCTTGGGAGGGCGTTTGAGCCGAGCCTTGGGCACCTTCGAGCACCCGGCCGCCCGACGCGCGGTCATCTGGGACGTGCGCCACGTGGGTTACCTCTCGCGACTGCTCACGCAAATGCCGCATTTCGCATTTCGCGCCCGCGCCCTCGAACTGCTCAATCGGATCGTGCCCGTCGTCGATGGGCGATTCCCGATGCTGCGCCGGCAGGTCGTCCACAATGACCTGAACCCGCGCAATATCCTCGTCGATCCGCAGGACGGGTCGCGCATCCTAGGCATCATCGATTTCGGCGATCTGACTCATACCGCGTTGATCGCCGATCTGGCGGTTGCGGGGGCGGAGCTCATTCCGCGGGAGTGCGCTGATGTGACGATGGCGCGCGACTGCGTGCTCGATGTGGCGCGTGCCTATCACGAGTGCATGCCGTTGCTCGCGGCGGAGCTTGCGATTCTCGCGAGTCTCGTCGCGACCCGCCTCGCCATGAACATCGTGGTGCACGAATGGCACGTGGATCACAATCCTTCGAACCAACACTTCGCCGCCCTCGATGCGGGCTTCATGAGCGCGCGGCTCGACCTCGCCAATCGATTGCTGGACGAGGAGTTCAGGCTATGACGACGCAACGCCCTGATCGCTCCTCCCTCCTGGCGCGCCGTGCCCGGGTGCTTGCGCCGACTTATCGGCTCTTCTACGACCAGCCGCTCGAGATAGTGCGTGCCGAGGGTGTGTGGATGTACGACGAGCAGGGTCGCCGTTATCTCGACGCCTACAACAACGTGCCCGTCGTAGGTCATTGTCATCCGGCCGTCGCGCAGGCGATCTGCAATCAGGCGAGCATCCTCAACACGCATACGCGCTATTTGAGCGAGGGGCCGCTCGCGCTCGCCGAGGAACTGCTGGCGACGCTCCCGCAGGAGCTCGGGAACGTCATCCTCACGTGTACGGGCAGCGAGGCCAATGATCTCGCGGTGCAGGTGAGCAAGGTGGTGACGGGCGGCACGGGTTTCATCATCACGGATTTCGCCTACCACGGATCGAGCGACTCACTCGCCGGCATGTCTCCGGAGGAGGGTGCTCCGCTTGGTGCAGGCGTATACACGGTGCCCGCACCGGTTCGCGTGCGGGATGCCGCGAGCTTCGGCGAGCAGGTCCATCGCTGCATCGAGCGCATGCGCGCCTCGGGCGTGAAACTCGCGGGCTTGCTGCTCGATACGATCTTCTCGAGTGACGGGGTGATCGCGGAGCCTCGCGGGTTTCTCGAGCCTGCCGTGCGGCTCGTGCGGGAGGCCGGCGGCCTTTTCGTTGCCGATGAAGTGCAGGCCGGCTTCGGGCGCCTGGGTGACTCGATGTGGGGCTTCGAGCGCCACGGGGTGCTTCCCGATCTGGTCACGATGGGCAAGCCCATGGGTAACGGACACCCGATCGCGGCCGTCGTGGGGCGGGCGAGCCTGCTCGAAGAGTTTGCCCGCCGCAGGCACTATTTCAACACCTATGGAGGAAACAACGTCTCGTGCGCAGCGGCGCGCGCGGTGCTCCGGGTGATACGTGAGGAAGGTCTGGTCCAGAACGCTCAGCGTACCGGCAACTATCTGCTGAGCGCGCTGCGCTCGCTCGCCGAGCGCCATCCGGTGATCATCGAGGTGCGCGGTGCGGGACTTTTCATCGGGGTCGAGCTCGGTGCTCCGCAGGAGGGCGGAGCGAGCGCCAGAGCTCAGACCCGGCGCGTTGCGAACGCCATGCGCGACCGCGGTGTTCTGCTCGGGGTCACGGGCCGCAACGGCGAGGTCCTCAAGATTCGACCCCCGCTCACCTTCGGAGTCGAGCACGCCGACTTCCTGTTGCAGGAGCTCGAGAGGACGCTGTTGGCGCTCCCAGGGGGTGCGAAATAAGCGCTTGGCCCGTGCACAATTGAACCGGTAACGCTCAGGTGACGCTGGCCGAGGTCCGCAGAGTCGGGTAGAGTGTTGCTGGCCGGCGCGCAGGTCTCGGAAGGCCTGCACTCGCGGCGCCAGCGCTCAAGAGCCCTGCAACGCATCCGTCCCCGATCCGCATCGACAGAGGAAGCCTCGTGCCCCAACCGTACTATCGCCAGGCCAAGAAGCTGAAGGAGGCGAGCAGGATGGCGCGCCAGCTCGAGAAACAGCAGCGCCGAACGGCTCGCACCACCGGTTCCGGCGAAATCCTGACGCCGTTGCCAGGTCCGGATGTCGGTCCGAACGACCCGAAATTGAGTGCCGGAACATGAGACTCGGCGCCGCCCGCGGCACTGCCATGCGTCAGGACCAATCATCGCAGCTGCGCCGCGACCAGCAGGCCGCACCCAAGCTCAGCGTGATGTTCCCGGCGGTCGAGCAACTGCGCATTGAGCTCAGTTTCGAGGGCGGTGGGGCGACTACGCCGGTGCCTCAATCCCGCATCCTGCATCCCCCGGCCCGCGCGCATTTTTCCTTCCCGTGTCCGTACGGCGACTGTGACGGCCGGTTCGAGCTGGCCGCGGCCGTGCACGCAGCAGTGGAGGGCCCGTCACATCGGCTCGAAGGGGTACTTGAATGCACAGGATCACGTGCGAGTGACGTCGGATCGAAGTCGCCCTGTCGCCTGCTTCTCCACTTTACGCTCACGGCGGCGTGCTCGCCGGCTCACTGACCCCGCCGAAGCCAAAAGTCCGGCAGGCTCCTCCCGAATCCTGTAGTCTACCGAGCGGCTCGTACCTTTCGGCTTGTCTGCCTTGGCGCCATGCGCCGCCTCTTGGCGCGCCTTCCGGCCAATGTCTGCCACCCTCGGAAAGCTCCGCGAACCAGTAGGCAGGATGTACCTGCCGCTCGATACTTTTTCTTTTTTACGAGTACTCTGCAGTGACGAAACTATACGTTGGTAATCTCCCCTTCACAGCCACCGAGGACGCCGTGCGCGCCCTGTTCTCCAAACATGGAACCGTGGAGAAAGTCTCTTTGATCAATGACCGTGACACCGGTCGTCCCCGCGGCTTCGGTTTCGTGGAGATGTCGAACGCCGACGCTTCTCGAGCGATGCAGGCGCTGAACGGCGTCGACTTCGACGGCCGCTCTCTCAAGGTGAACGAAGCGCAAGACCGTGAACGGTCTGGCGGCGGCGGCAACCGTGGTGGCGGCTCACGCCGGTACTGACGTCTCGCTGATAGCGCCGCTCCCGGCCCGATGGCCGGGAGCGGCAAGCGGGCCTGCCGCAGTCGTGAGGCCCGACTCATGGCGCAGGTAGGACGCCAAGCACGGTGACTATTTGCTCCGTGAATGCTCGCGCGGCCAGCCATCCGCACGCGCGACCGCTTCCGGCTCGAGCCCCCAATGGACTTCCTGCTATTGCTCGGCCGGCTGCACCTCGCCTTCGTCCCAGACGTTCACCTTGAGCGAAACCCGAATTACCTCCGTGCAGGCGCTCGTCGCCGATTCCACTGCACTCATGCGGTTGCTGGCGGAGGTGCCCGATGCCGGGGAGATTTGCCCAGAGCTGGCCAAACCGTACTTCACGCGACGCTGGCGGCACTCCGATCAGCAGAGCTTCTGGATCGCGAGCGATGGCACGACGGTCGTCTGCCATACGCTTACCGGCCTCGAGCTCGACGAGGTCATCGCCCTTTGGCTGAGCTTCGACGATTATCGGCGGCGGCCTGGATTCACGCTGACGGCGAGCTCGCTGCGCAAGATCATCGAGACCGAGCTGCACGTGACGGTGGAGCTCGACCAGGTTCGCGCTTAGATTGCGGATAGCGTCTGCAGGGTACCCCTGCCTGGACCAGGGCCTGTGCCACAAAGCCCGCCAGCCCAGCTACTGTCGTTCGAACACGAAGATCCGCGGCTGGTCTCGAGCCGCGGAGTAGGGGGTCATGGTCAACGTCTTGAGATCCGGGGTAAGCGCAAGCCGCTGGTCGGCATATAGTTTGCCGTCGCTTTTCCGATCCCTCAGTTCCAGCGTGTGTTCGTCTACGCTGCGTAGCGAGGAGGCGGTGATCATGGCCGCACTCGCGCCCACGTTCGGATAGTACTTACCGTCCAGTTTCATCTTTCTCGTGAGCTGAGAAACGGAATTGATGATCGAAATCCCATCTTCCTCATACGGCCTGATCTTGAGCACGAAAGCGAAGTTGACCTTCATGTCCGTGCTCACCCAGGTGCCCGCGAAGCCCGTCCCGCGTTGCGTTCGCTTGTAGACATACTTGATGTTGGATGGCGACCCGTCCTGACCAAAGCTCCTGAAGTCGTCGGTGAGGGAATTACCGTCTCTGGAAAGCGTCCAGTTAGCGACCAGGAGCGTGTGGCCGTTCTGATGGCGGGTCACCCTCCAGGCGTCAGGCCCCTCGATGCTGACGGATAGCGTGGTCCCGTTTACTCCGGGCTGATCTGTCCCATCGACCTTGATTACCTCGGCGCCCCCGCCGAAATCGAAGGCGTACTTCTTGCCGCCCAGGCTCTGCACCTTCATCTGATCGGACAGGGTGCTTTTGGATGAATCGAGCTTCCAATCGCCGACGAAAGGGTTGTTCGCCGCCCACAATGAGCTCGTAGCCAGACCGGCCGCGACCAGGAGCAACGAAGAAATTCGGTTGAACATTTGAGTCTTTTTCGAAGTCGATTGACTTTGCGAGGCGACCCACTGCGGGAGCATTTTCATACGACCCTCGACGGTAAGTATCCGTCAGGGCGTCCCTCGGTTCTAGTGCCGCTTCCTCGAGCTGCTGTGGTCGTAACCGGACGAGCGTATGCTCTCCCACTGCGTCTGCACAATTGGCCCTGGCTCTTTGGGCGAGGAGTCCCATGGGTAATCTATTGACGGTGCTCGAGGTGCGGGCTGCCGGTCGCGCTTTCCGCCGCAGACAAATCGCTCGGGTGCGTCACCTAACCGGGGGGCAGGCAGATGCCTCGTGAAATTACCTGGTACTTTGATCCCATATCACCGTACGTTTACTTGCAGCTACCGGATCTAGGGCGGCTGCCGCCGGGAATTGATGTCCGGCCGGTGCCGGTGCTGCTGGCCGGTCTGCTCAAGCACTGGGGAACGAAGGGCCCGGCGGAGATTCCGGCGAAGCGTATCCATACCTATCGGCAGTGTGCATGGCTCGCCCGGTCGCGCAATCTCGCGTTTCGTATGCCGTCCAGGCATCCGTTCAACCCGCTTGGCGCGCTCCGACTGCTATGCGCTTTGGGGCCAACCCTGGAGCAGGCGCGGATCGCCAGTCGATTCGTGTTCGAGCGCGGCGGGGATCCGTCAACCCCGGAAGGCCTTATGGAGCTCGGGAAGGAGCTCGCAGTCGCGGAACCGGAAGCGCTCGTCAGAGATCCGTCGGTCAAGAACAAATTGCGAGCGAACACGGACGAGGCGCTCACTCATGGAGTCTGGGGCGTTCCCACGTTTCTCGTAGGTGAGGAGCTATTCTGGGGCGCCGATACCTTCCCGATGATGCTTGATTATTTGAAAGATCCCGGCATTTTTGGGACATCCGAAATGAGCCGGATGATGACCCTTCCGGTTGGGGCGTCGCGCGAGTAGCAGGACGGGGCACTACTCAGCGTATGCGCCGCAGGACGATGTGGTCCCGTTCGTCAACGGCCTCGATGCCCAAGGCACTACGGAGGCTCGCGACCCATCCGGTTACGTTTCCGTCCACGACGGTCCCGGTAACTTTCATTCCAGCGATGCCCGGGTCGGCAATCACGATCGGCTTGCTCGAATACCGGTTGATCCGCTGCAGCACGTCTCCGAGCGGCTGCATTCGAAACGCCAGCCGACCGGACTGCCAGGAGGCGGCGTCCGCGGGGTCGGGGATCTGCGAGGGCGGCTCGATTTCCACGCTGTCGACGGAGGTCTGTTCGCCCGCCCCCACGGAAACGGCGGCAAGCCTGGGCCGGAAAGCGTGCAGCAGGGTGATTGGAAACACGGACGAGCGCGGCAGCACGACGACTCGGCCTTCGACTACATCGACAATCACCTGGTCGGTATCGCGACGGACATCGAACTGCGTGCCGACTGCGACGACTACTGCGCCGCCCGCGGCCACTTTGAACGGACGCTGCGGGTTGTGCGCCACTTTGAAGAATGCCTCTCCACGCAGGAGGTCGATGTCGCGCTCCCGCGGACGAAAACGGACCGCGACACGCGAGTCGCCCCCCAGCGTCACGATCGAGTCATCGGCCAGGCGTACGACGCGGTTCTCGCCGATCCGGGTCGCAATCACCCTGGTGCCGGCGCTGCCCCAGCGACCGATCGAGGCGATCACGAGCAGCGAGAGCGCAACCGCTGTGACGAGCGCGGAAGCCGCGAGCGCCCAGCGGGGCACGAGCCGATCCGGACGACGCCAGAGCCGAATCGGCACCGAGCCGTCGTAGGAGTCCCGAGCCATCTCCCGGGAGGTTGCGTCGGGCGGGTGCGGAACGCTGCGCAAGAGCTCGTCGAGCTCCTCCATGCGCCGAAAAGCCTCGGTGTGTGCTGGATGCTTGCGCATCCACGATTGCCAGGCGGCGATGCTCTCCGGAGTCACGTCCGGATCGTGCACGCGCACGATCCATTCCGCTGCAGCGGCGAAAACCGGGTCGGTATCCGCGCGCACATCAGGCGATGTGCCAATCTTCTTGCGCATCATCTTTCGTCCCTCCCTCGCTCCATGTTGGCCGCTGCGCCTCCGAAATCGAGTTGGGCACGGCAATGGAGAAGTGCCCGCACGACGTACTTGCGGACCATCCTCTCGGAAATGCCCATGCGCGCGGCGATAGGGGCGAATTCCAGGCCCTCGAACTGGTAGAGAATGAATGCCTGCCGGCACTTGGCCGGCATTGCCGCGATCAGTCGCTCGAGACGCTGCACCGTCTCCCGGCCGGCCGCCCGCCGCTCTGGCGTGCGCACGTCGGCGAACTCATGGAACAGAGGCAGCTCGGTTGCCCGCAGATGGGCGGCCGCTCGCCGCTGCCGGTCGGTCGCGAGGTTGGCGGCGGTCTTGAAGAGGAAGGCGCGCAGATAGCTGACGGCGCCGGGTTCATCCAGGCTCAGGAGCCGCACATAGGCCTCCTGAGCCACTTCCCGGGCGTCCTGGTAAGACCGCAGCCGAGCCATCAGGAACCGAATCAGCGCCTCGTTGTGCTCCCGAAAGAGCCGTTCGACGAGCTCGGTGCGCTGGCTGCGCGCCGAGCCATCCGGCTCGGCATGCTTGCGTTGCTGTGGCGCCTCGGTGCTCATCGACAGATCTCTGGAACACTGACCCGTTTCTTAGACGAACAGAGCCCTCGATTTTGAACTCTTTTCGTCCGCAGGCAATTTGGGTTCAATCGCAGGCGGCTGCCTCGTCATAGGACTGCTTCAATGCGGCAGACGAGCCGCTCACACGGGGGAGCGATGACAACGAAACTCGAATCCATAGCCCGTCGACTCTACGTCGTGGTCACGCTGACAGTCCTGGCGGGCATCCACCCCGGGATTGCGGCGGCCGACCTGGCGTCGGTGAAGGCCTTCGACATTCCTTCGCAGCCGGTGCCGTCCGCGCTGCTTGCATTCTCCAGCCAGTCGGGTGTGCAAGTGACGAGCTCGGCAGAGATGCTCGAAGGCAAGCAATCGCCCGGTGTCGTGGGCACCCGCAGTGCGCGGTCGGCGCTCGATGAGCTGCTCAGAGGGACGGGCCTGCAGTACGACGTCATCGACCGGAACACCATTGCAATCAGAGGAGCGGGAGTCGGCCGGAGGTCCGAAGCGGAGACGGCAAGTCCTCGATCCGATGGAGCGGTCGTGCAATCGGCCTCTGCCCAGTCGGGTTCTCCTGCCACACCTTCGAGCGATCAGCCGTTGGCCGAAGTGGTCGTTACCGGAAGCCTGATCGGTCAACGGCAGAACACGCCCACCACGCCGATCGTGACGATGGGTAGTGCCGCGATCAAATCAACCGGTGCGGTCACTCTGGAGGGCGCGCTGAGCGAGCTGCCGCAGTTCGGCGCGGGGAGCGGCTCGACCACGAATGGATTCTTCGCCTCGGGTCAGGCGAGCCTCAACCTGCGCGGCCTGGGACCCGCCCGAAATCTCGTGCTGCTGGACGGACATCGCATGCAACCGGATGCCATCGACCAGAGCGTCGACATCAACATGATTCCCCCCGCCCTCATCGAAAGTGTGGATGTCATCACTGGAGGAGCATCCGCGGTGTATGGATCGGACGCCGTGGCTGGTGTGGTCAACTTCAGAACCAAGAAGCATTTTTCGGGCGTGCAGCTCGACGCCGAGTACGCGCCGACGCAATCCTACGGAGGTGCGCCGCAGGAATACACGCTCACGGCGGGAGGCAATTTCGCCGACGATCGGGGCAATGCGGTCGTGTCGATGGACTATACCAAGCGCGGTGCCATTCCGTTCCTGGCCGTGCCCTTCGACCGCGCCTTTCCCGGTTATACCGAATTCCACAGCGGGCAGGGGACCTACGAGCCCGCGGGAAACGCTCCGAGCCAAGCTGCCATTGATGCCTTGTTCTCGAGCTATGGAACGACGCCTCCGCCGAACACCGCGTTGCTCGGCATAAATCCGGACGACTCGCTGTTTGCTGCGACGGATGGTCTTGCGAACTTCAAGGGAGGCCTCGCGCTGCGCCCTGATGGTCAGCAGATCGCGTATACGCTGATCGATTCCACCGTCCAGACGCCCCTGGAGCGTTACATCCTGTTCGGCCGGTCGACGTACGAGATCACGGACGACATTTCGGCGTACGCTCAGGTTCACTTCGTAAACTACACGTCCGATACGCTCGCCGAATCCGGCAACACCACCCTCACCATACCGGTCACCAATCCGTTCATACCCGCGGATCTCGCATCGCTCCTGGCCAGCCGGGCCGATCCTACCCAGCCGCTTTCCTGGGACAAGCGCTTCTATGAAGCGGGTCCGCGGGATTTCAATCGAACGTTCAACATGTTTCAGCTGGAGGCCGGGCTATCGGGAACCGTTCGACCCATACACGCGGAATGGGACCTATATATCTCTCGAGGAACGACCAATATACAAGAGAAGGTCTCGGGCTCAGTGGTGGGGGACGCACTCAATACGCTCTTGAACGCTCCCGACGGTGGTAACAGCATCTGCGTCGGCGGATACAACCCGTTCGGGCTTACCACGCTCTCGCAGTCGTGTCTTAGCTATCTCACGCGGACGCCCCTGCAGACCACAAAACTGACGCAAGACATTGCGCAGGCGACGCTGCGCGGGCCTCTCTTCAAGATCCCTATGGGCGAAGTGCGTTATGCCGTCGGCGTGGACTACCGGAAGAACGGCTTCGAATACAGCCCGGACAGCGACATCTCTCTCGGTACGATCGTCGGCGTGCCGTCCGCGGGCCCGAGCGACGGCACGACGAATGTCAAGGAGGAATACGCGGAGGTTCGCGTGCCGCTGCTTACCGACGAGCCGTTCGCCAAGGAGGCCGACCTCGACGTCGCTTACCGGCACTCGGATTACAACCTCGCGGGTGCCATCAACGCATACAAGGCGGACTTCACCTGGACGGTCTTCCAGCCGGTCCGTTTGCGCGGCGGGTACGAGCGAGCCGTTCGAGCCCCCAACGTAGGCGAGCTCTTTCTTGCGCCCAGCTCCGATTTCGCGCAGATCGGTGAGCCCACCGCCGGCGGAGGAGACCCCTGCAACTACAACAGCTCGGCTCGCCGGGGTGCGAACGCCGCCCGGGTGCGCGCGCTGTGCCTCGCGCAAGGAATATCGCCATCGCTGATCGACTCATACTATTACGGCAACACCGATGTGCCATCGGTCGACCAGGGCAACACCGAGCTGACGCCGGAAACGGCCGATACCTATACGGCCGGGGTGGTCTTGGCGGCGCCTCCCGGGCATCCGCTGCTCAGCCGCATGCAGCTGTCTCTAGACTATTACGATATATCCGTGAAGAAGGTGATCGGGGTGTTGCCGGGCGGCCTGTCTCTCGACAAATGCTTCAACTTCGACGGCTCGAATCCAGACTACTCGAGTAGCAATCAGTATTGCCAGCTCATGACGCGGGACCCGATGACGGGCGGAATTACGTCCTTGTTGCAGGAGACGGCCAATCTGGGCGCGTTGAAGACCCGGGGCATCGATGCGGAATTCGATTGGAGCTTCGGGATGAGCTCCCTCGGGATACCGCTCTCCGGAGTGGTCGAGCTCAAGACGATTGCCAGCCGGCTGATCGACTACGAGGTGCAGGCGCTCCCCGGCGGTCCGTTCTCCGATTACACCAATTCGGTCAGTCCGCCCACCGGCGGCTCGTACGGCTCGTTGCCGAAATGGAAGGACGTGACGACGCTCGGGTATCTGCAGGGGGCCTGGAGCACGGGAGTGCGCTGGCGGTACATCGGTGCCATGAGGTCCCTGGATACCGTATCCGATCCGCAATCCACGACACCCGGCACGACGGCCTACAGCCTCATCGATCTGTTCGGATCCTGGAGCGTGAACGACCACCTGACACTCAACGGCGGCATCAACAATCTGATGAATCGCGAGCCGATGGTGGTGGATGGCATTCCCGGGAACACCGAGCCGAGCACCTACGACATCCTCGGCCGCTCGTTCTTCATTTCCGCGAGCGCACGATTCTGAGCGACAGCATCCTTGGAGCTACGAAACATGAACAAGCTGCTCAAGACGGTCTCGGTCCTGATCACCTGCATGGCCCTTTCTCCGGCGGCGTTTGCCCAAGCCGCCAACGGCAATGGCGGCTGCGCCGAGCGGGTGGACATAGGCTACTACAAGATCGAGCGCGGGCGGCAGGACGAATGGCTGGCGCTTTACCAGAAATGGCATCGCAGGGTGATGCTCTATGAGATCGCTCACGGCATGGCGATCAGCTCCAGGCTGTATGAGACGGCGGCGCATTCGCCGGGCATGCCTTGGGATTTCGCGATCATCAACGTGTATCCCGCCAAGCCGCCGGCTGACGCGATTTCCCGACCCGAGCTTCTGCGCAAGCTCTACCCGGATCTCAAGGCGTACGAGGCCGCGGAGAGGCAGCGCTGGGCATTGACCGTCGATCATTGGGATGAGGCGCTGCTCGAGATGAACATCAACGAGCCGCTGTCCGTTTACGCGCCGGTGGATGGCTTCTGCAAGTCGGCGGCGTCGCGCTGATCGCGCGACAGAGACCACGAGCGAAGTAGGGGCAAAAGATGAAAGCAGCCATGGCATTCTGTGCGACGGTGATTTTCGCCTCGAGCTTTCGCCCTGCCCTCGGCGGGCAGCCGCCTCTCGTGGACGCCTTCTCCTTCGAGAAGGCGATGGTCATTGCCGGCGTGCCGTGGGGGCCGTACTCAGACCATCTCGCGGTAGATGCAAGGCGGGGCCGGCTATTCGCCACCCCGCAGGCCGCCCATGAGGTCGCGGTGCTCGATACCAGGACATCGAAAGTCATTTCGATCATTCATGACATCGGCAACCCGCATGGAGTGTTCTACAGCGACCCGTTCGACCGGATTTTCATCACGGACGGAGCGGCGGGAGCGATCAAGGTCTTCGATGGCACCAGGCTCACGCTGGAAACCAGCATCCCTGCGGCCGGCGCGGATGGTCTTGCTTACGACCCGTCGACGAAGCTGCTCTATGCGATCTATGGGGGCGATGACGCAGGGATGAAGCATGCATATCTGGCGATCATAGACACGGCGACGTCACGGAAGATTGGCGACATCGAGATGGAGGCGACGTCGATGGACGGGCCCGTCGTCGACTCGGTTCACCATCGACTCTACGTCGAGATGTCCGACAGGAACGCCGTCGCAGTGATTGACCTCACCGGCAGACGCGTGATCGCAACCTGGCCCATCGAGCATTCCCGACACAACATGGCGACCGCGCTGGATCTGCAGCATCGTCTCCTCTACGTTGGCTGCCGTGACGGTGATATGAGAGGCTCGATCGCGGTTCTCGACCTGTCGAGCGGGAGGGAGGTGAAGAGATTGGCGATCGGTGGCTGGGTCGACTCCATGGACTATGATTTGCGACGCCAGCGCATCTACCTGTCGAGCGGTATCGGCTATCTCGAGGCCTATCAGGTGCTGCCGGGCGGAGTCTTCCGGGAGCTCCAGCCGGCGGAGACCGCGGTGATGGGCAAAACCTCCTTGTATTCACCGCAGCTCGATCGCGAATTTGTTTCGGTACCTCACTTGGGAGACACACCGGCAAAAATTCTGGTGTTTCGGCCCCGCTGACTCGAGCTCTGCCCGCGGTACCTTTACAGAGCGAGCAAACAGGCATTGAATGCGGTAATGGCCCGGATACGCAAATCATGAGTCCGCTCCCGAGGGGGCACGTCCATCGCCGCCTCTGGTGGCGCCTGCTTCTTGCTCTTCCCGTGATTGCCGTCCTGTGGGTGCCGTGGTACGCGCGCGCTACTCCGACGCTGTTCGGCGTGCCGTTCTTCTACTGGTACCTGATGCTCTGGGTGCCCCTCAGCGCGGTGTGCTCAGGTGTGGTCTATCTCAAAACCCGGGATCTCATCTGAGGGCGCTGGCGTGCAGGCATCGGCGCTGATCGTCTTCCTGTTGCTCTTCGGCGCGGTCACCGCGCTCGGCTTCGTCGCCGCACGCTGGCGCAAGGCTGACCTCAACCAGCTTCATGAATGGGGGCTCGGGGGACGCCGCTTCGGCACCTGGGTGACCTGGTTCCTGCTGGGCGGCGACCTCTACACCGCCTATACCTTCATCGCGGTTCCGGCGCTGGTCTTCGGGGCCGGTGCCATCGGCTTCTTCGCGATGCCGTACACCATCATCGCCTATCCGCTGGTGTTCGCCGTCCTGCCTCGGCTGTGGCGCATTGCGCGCCGGCACGACTATGTCACGGGCGCTGATTTCGTCCG
>Ga0134128_10005456_pt1 | contig 15421 bp, 16 predicted proteins | sample KB31754_FD_96462 | JGI IMG/M metagenome (GOLD analysis project Ga0134128, IMG submission 96462) | Terrestrial soil microbial communities with excess Nitrogen fertilizer from Kellogg Biological Station, Michigan, USA - KB3-175-4 | ecosystem: Environmental > Terrestrial > Soil > Unclassified ... | reverse complement strand
ACATCTTTCACCGCCGGGGCCTCGCGCCGGATATCAAGATAGTCCTTGTAAGTAAGGAAGTAGGGGCGCCCGCCCTGATGCTGCCCGGAAACAGCGGGGATCTGGCCCGGCCACATGAAAATTACGTCCTCGCCGATGTCGGCCATGTTCTTGCGCTGGCCGGAGCGGAAGCCCTCGCCCACGCCGATCAGCATGAGCAGGGAAAAGACCCCGTAGGCAATCCCGAACATGGTCAGGAAGGAGCGCAGCTTATTGGCCCACAACGTGCGGAGCGCCTGGGCGAAGATGTCCATGGCCATTCTCATGAGTAATTGTTAGTACGTAGAACGCGGGCAGACGGTTCCCTTGCTTAGACTTTTAAATCTGGCCGAGGTCACCTGCATGAATTCAAGGTGATCTTTGCTGATAATAGAGAGTGTGGCACAGCCGCCCCGGCGGTGCAGAAGTCGAAGCTTCCCCGGTTTTTGCTACATTCTTCTGAATCCGGCAATCACCTAACGGGCAAAAGCGCCAAATTTCTCTTGCTACGAAGAGGTAGACGAGTAGATGTTTAATCGGTACAGTAGCCCTCACTCACTCCTCCTGAATGCGCGGAGTGGAAATCGGATGCTTTGGGAAAAGGTCTGCTCATGCGCTGGCCTCATGAAAAAACAAAGGCTCACAGCCGGGGGCGCCTCCACCCCGTCACGCGAAGCGCATGTCGGGGACCCCGGCTGTGCCACACGTCCCAAGCGCAGCCGCGAGCGTGCACGTGCACTAATTGGTCGTTCCCGTGCCGTTCCAACAGAAGTTCTGGTACCAAAAGCAGCCTATTTCACCCCCAGCTCCGGATTCCACATTCCGTGCCCTTTGCGCACCGCGATCATCTCTCCAATGTGATAGGCGTTATGCTCCGCGATGTGAGCCACAAGGGGAGCCAGCCTCGCCAGGGTTGCGTCGTCTGCTTTTTCCACCGTCTGCTCCCATTCGTTCATCACGCTATCGAACTGCTTGAGCGCGGCGTCCCACTGTTTGGAGTCAAACTTGAAGGTGTTGCTGTTGTCGTTGCCCTCCGGACCCTGCGGATGCTGGCCCTTGAAAGCCGCCAGATTGTTGGAGTTCCAGAAGTTCAGGTGCTGGACCAACTGGCCCACGGAATGGTTCTTTCCGTCCGACCAGGCGGCCTGCTCCGGCGTCAGGTCCGCAGTGGCCTCTTTCTCGGAAACAAACCAGTTCTTCTGATTATGGGTTTCCTGCAGTTGCGTCAGGAGAAACTTCCTCAGTTCCGCCGGGTGCTTCGGAGTCCCGCTTTGCTGTGCGAAGGAACTGATAGCGAAAAACAAGACTGGCCACAACATCCATTTCTTCATTGGCAATTTCCTTTCGATTAGGTGGAAGCGTTCCGAATCTTTATAAACCCTGCAGCGATGGGCGCAGAATGGCTCGCGCGTTCCCTTTGCCCGCTGTCAGCAGCGCCCCCGGTCGATTCACTTCCTCTGCTTAGACTCTGCATTTTTCGCTAAGTCAACCTGGAACTCCTGTGTGCCCCCAATTTTCGATGGCGGGGAATCAGTTCGATCAGAATCAGCATGGCGCAGCGTCTAATGGTCGCAACCTGCAACGAAGGGACCTTACAATAACGAACCCGCAGGCCAACGTCCCTGTTTTTGAGTCTTGTTCCATTTTCCTGTGTTCCTCTCCTGTTCCGCTCCGCCCCGCTCGTCGCGCCTTACAATGGCACCCTGCAACCTGCAAGAAAGGAGTTTAGGGATGGCAAACTCGCAGGACAACCGTGTACTGGGCCGGGCCGGCGCCCGCCTTCTGAGTGAAGAGGAACTCCACAGAATCACCGGCGGATTTCAAACGGGCGCTTGCACGTACGATAGCGTGAGATGTGTTTACCTGGACGGAGATTGCAGCAAGAACCCACCGCCTTGCGGCGGCCAGTAGCTCATGGCAGAGTCACCTGAATGGGCCCGCCTGGCGGGCTCTTTTTTCGCGATCCCGGATTGAATCGATTGCCTGCTCTCGCGAATCTACGAACCATGTCCACGATTCGTATTGCCGGTCCCGAAGAAGCGGACCCAATCGCTCGCATTATTAACGCCGCCTTTGAAGTCGAACGTCCTTATCGCCTGCATGGCGAGCGGACGTCTGCTGAAGAAATCCGGCAGTTGATGATGGATGGCAATACCTTCTTTGTCGCTGAAGAGGGCGGGCGCATTCTTGGCGCGGTGTTTGTCCGGATCACCGGCCACTCAGGATATTTCGGGATGCTCTCCGTGCATCCCGCGCTGCAGCGCGGCGGCGTTGGACGCACCCTGCGCGAGCACGCGGAAGAATTCTCCAGACAAAAGGGCTGTTCGGAGATGACGCTCACCACCGGCGACTTCCGCACGGAACTCGTCCCTTATTACACTCGCGCCGGTTACCGAGTTGTTGGCACCGAGCCCGGTCCCGCGGAATGGTCCATGCGCAGCGGCTTCCGCGTTGTGCACATGGCAAAGCCTCTGTAAGCACGCAAGAGCAAGCGGCTTTAAGCGGAGCTTGCAACAGGTTGCCACACTTCGCGTGCATCCCATTCCCATTTTGGGAAACTCGCTTAAATCGCACGCAAACCACTGCTCTCCCCAGTTCATGCGGCACTACAATTGATACGCGTTGACACTGCATAGAAAGGAGCTTTTGCATGTCAAATCAGGAAAACGACAATCGTGTTCTAGCGCGGACAGGCGCTCGTCTTCTAAGTGAAGTTGAGCTCGACGGCGTTACCGGAGGCTTCGCCGTAGTTCCGACCTGCACCTTCGATCCAAAGACCTGTGCCATGGACGGAGTTTGCACCCCGCTGCCTCGGTGCCCGGCGTAAACGATACAGAGTTCATAAGGTCAATTATTATCATTAGAAGGGGCCCGGATTCCTGACCGAACGGGCTCTTCTTTTCTGGCAAATCCATTGGAGAGGCGGCATAACCCTTTCTATGCCAAAATCCTTACAGCAGTAAGTCGCAACCTTATGCCGCGCTGGCCTCTCCCCGGTATAACGGCAAGAAGTATTCCTGCACAAATGTTTCAAACGATGTAGGCGTTGTGTTCTTTGCGGTGCGAGCTTCCAGAGCGCGCATGTGCCCTGAATTAAGCCCGTTTGACATCTCCAGGATCAGGTCCGCCATGTTCGCGGACATGCCAAGCTGGATGAAGACCGGCTTGATCTGTTCAGCGGAAAGCTGCACATACTGGAGGTCCGATTTTTCAATGGCCTTACCGATGACGGACGCCACCTCGTTGTAGCTCAGGTCGCGCTGGCCCAGCAGTTCGCGGGTTTGCTTGCCGGTGAAGCTAAGGTCCAGCAACCACTCCGCCGCGGTTGCGCCAATGTCCTGCGTGGCAATCATGGGCAGCTTCAGGTCACCTTTGAGCGGGCCAACCACCTTTCCCATGGCGCGGATCGCCTGTGCCTGCCCCAGCGTGTTCTCCATGAAATACCCGGCGCGCAGATGGATGACATTTAGTCCGGAGATGCGGTTCAGCCTGTTCTCAAACTGATGCAGCCCGGCCACAGGCCCGGTGCCTGCTTCCTTGTCGGCGCCGATGCTGCTAAGAGAAACCGCATGCTTCACGCCTGCCGCCTCAAGCGCGCCTGCAATGCCTTCGCTTACGCGCCGTTGCTCTGCCGGAACGTCCTTGCTGGCAGGATTGGGCGGAATCATGGCATACACCGCTTCCGCGCCGGTGAACGCCCGAGTGAGCGCATCCTGATCGTGCAGGTCGGCGGTGAAGGGCTCAGCGCCGCGCGCCACCAGCGCCTTGAGGTTCTCAGCACTGCGGCTGATGGCTCGAACTTTTTTTCCCGCGTCCAGCAGGCGATTGGCGACGACGCGTCCCGTATTGCCGGTTGCACCCGTGACTACGTACATGGTGACCTCCATCCGCTAATCGATGCGGCGGAGTCACAGCCGGGTGCAAAACTTCGGTTCGTCGTTCACTTCCGAGGATCGAATTGGAACAGCTACACACGCGAGCAGCTCAGGCCAGAGTCCGTGCGGGCCGGCTTTGAAGGCTGAACGTGCGGTCGATCTTTTCGGGTCGCGGCGGGAGGAACCGCACGCGGTAAACTGAAGCGCAAATAAAAAAGGCCCCGAAACGGGCTTCCAATCTACGACTTCGTCTGGTGGCTTTCAATTTCCTGCAGGATCACCTTGAGGCGGGCCTGAAGCTGTCTTTTCGTCCGCGGTTTCCGCTCCGTTTTTGTATATTCGGTGTAATTTTCAATGGAGCGGCGATAAAAATCAGCAGTTTTGGACAGGAGTAAAACGTTCGGATCAACTGTTGAGGACATGAATCTATTCTAATCTGTCGAACTTCGGAATGCGACTATTTTCTGCGCGCCGGCAGTGCTACATAGGGTGATCATTTCGGACTATGTTTCTGGCGCCGAAGGTACTACAAGCATTTTCTTGTGGAGGCAGAGTAGATGCCCCACTAGACTCACGCAAGTTTCTCACCTCAGGAAGTCTTAACCCTTGCATCGATTGTTGAAGAATACTGCGCGCCTGTTTTGTGTGTCTTGTGTGCTTACCGCTTTCGGATTTGCGGGAGTCACCGTCACCAGCCCGACTGCGGGATCCACGACCAATTCGCCGGTTCATTTCATCGCTTCGGCCACCGCGTCCCATCCCATCACGGGGATGAGAATCTATCTTGATAACACTGACGTGTTTCACGTAACCACGAGCCACATTGATACCACGCTGGCGGTTATTCCCGGCAAGCACACGGCCGTGATCAAGGCCTGGGATTCCACCGGCGTGTCTTATCAGCAGACCGTCTCATTCACTGTTGCCACAAGCAATCCCACGCCATCACCCACTCCGTCGCCCTCGCCCTCTCCGTCGGCTACTCCTACTCCGTCAGCTTCGCCCACGCCATCCGCTTCACCTACTCCGTCGGCTTCGCCTACGCCGACGCCGTCGGGCGGTTTGCCCACACCGCCCGGAACTGCGATCGTGAAGAGCGACATCGATCAAATGACAGGATGGGAGAGCTGCACAGTGTGCGCCGGTTCCAACGGATCCGGCCCCGTAGCCATATTCTCGATGGCGGAGAATGTGCTGTCTCCCTCGCTCGATTCCAAATCGGCGCAGTTTAATATCAGCGGCAGCACGCCCTATTCAGACGCTATCTGGTGGAAGCAACTGGGCGCAAACTCCGCGATTACCCACTTCAAGTACGACCTGTACTTCTATTTGAAGTCGCCGCAGTACGCGCAGGCGCTGGAGTTTGACGTTAATCAATCAGACAAAGCGCATAAATTTATCTTTGGCACGCAATGCAACATCCATGACGGCGCCGGAGGACACTGGGACGTGTGGGGGAACGCAGCAGGAAACTGGATTTCCACCGGAGTTGCATGCTCCGCGCCCGCTGCGCTTACGTGGCACCATCTCACGTGGGAATTCCAGCGGGATGCATCAAATGTCACCTACATCGGTTTCACCTTTGACGGGGTAACCCACTACATTAATAAGACGTACCCCGCCAGGGCTTCCACGGCGAGCGAGATCAACGTCGCATTCCAGCTTGATGGCGACTCGCACATGGACGCGTACTCCGCCTGGCTGGATAAAGTGTCACTCACCTACTGGTGAGCAACTCAAGCGCGAATCAAGCAGTCAGTGCAGGCGTGGCTTCTGGCCACGCCTTTCGCGTTTATCAGAGCAGCGGGCGACCGGCCTGCCTCGCATAGAGAGACTGTTTCCGCATTTCGCAACCTGCCAGCGTTCATCGTATAGTTACTGTTCGGCACCTCGGAGGCGCGTGGAATGGCGGCTGGCGACCTGACCGGCATACGGTTCATATCTCCGGTGGAATTTGTGAAGGGCAAAGTTCACTCCGTCCAGGAGTATGCCTTCCTTTCCTGGAATTCCTTGATTAACGTTTTCCGCCGCCCGCTGTACGTCTCTGACATGATCGAACAGGCCAACCTGATCGGCGTTGGTTCTCTGCCCATCGTTCTGGCCGCGGTATTCTTCACCGGCGCGGCTCTGGCCCTGAACAGCGCCACCACGCTTACCCGCTTTGGCGCGCTTGGCTTGATTGGGCAGCTAGTTTCCATCGGCATTGTGCGCGAGCTCGGGCCCGTACTTACCGGCCTGGTGGTTTCCGGACGCAACGCCGCCGGCATGGCCAGCGAGATCGGCTCCATGGTGGTGACCGAGCAGATCGACGCCATGCGCGCCCTCGGCACCGACCCCATGAAGAAGCTGGTCACGCCGCGTGTGGTCTCCACCATTTTTATGATGTTCTTCCTGACCATTCTGGGCGATCTGATGGGCATGCTCGGTGGCAGTGTGGTAGCGAGCGTGCTTCTCGGGCTCGATTCGCGCCAGTACTGGACCCGAGCCTGGCAAACGCTGGTGTTTGAAGACGTCTTCACCGGATTGGTCAAGCCCATCGTGTTTGGCTTCATCATCGCCACGGTGGGCTGTTATTTTGGCATGTCCACCAAGGGCGGGACCCAGGGCGTCGGCCGCTCTACCACGGAAGCTGTGGTGACCTCGATGATTCTGGTGATCGCGGTGGACGTGTTCGTGACGCAAATCCTAAGGGTGGTGCTGGGAGGGTGAGGCCTGGTGCTGCGTGTTGCACGAAAGCAAAAATCTTACCGCTGATTTTGCTGATCAAACTGATTCCCACTGATCAGCCAACCGCGACAGATTCCTGAAACCTTACTTGCAAACGTGAGACACCATCCTGAGCCGAAGCCCTCGTTTTGCTAAGTCGCATTCGTCAGCTGATTTTAGGCGCAGGCGAAGGATCGGCTCTGCCACTGACTGGCGACAGCCAACAGGAACGGCGTGTCTTCGTATTACCCAGTTGTGAAATGCGGCGGTCGGCTGTAATTCAAAAAAGCCACAAGCGAGGGCGCGTATTACTAGCGGTCAAATCTTACTTTTGCAGAATAATTTTGGCGGGGAGAAGACTTTTAAATTCCGGTCGGCTTCCGCGATGGGGCAGCGGAGCAGTTCCTTCACCCGCTCTCAAGGATAATCGGGTGAGGAGACGTGGATGGCGCGGGTTCAGGATGGAGTCTCGTTTGAGAGAAGGTGTTCTCGCTACATGACTGCATGGAAAAGGAAAGACTCACAGCCGAGGGCGGCTGTGCCACTTAAGAGCTGGATTTTACGGGGGGGTTGAAAAGTCGTGGGCAACGCCTTCGAAGCTCCGGGGTGCAGGATGGCTGCCTCACTTATTCAGCTCAAGATCAATGATGCTGGCATCTGAGCCGTAGGGTTCCGTGAAGCTCGCGCCCGCGGGAGCGCCATCCTGTTCCAACCAGACCGAGACACCAGGATCAGAAGGCTTATAGCGAATGCGGCCCAGCCAGCCTTTTGCGGTCGCCCGATTTCCACTGGAATGTTCAAGCCCTGGTGCATGGAGACAGGGGACACAGTGCGTGCATTTATGGGAAGATAGAAGCTAATTCCGCATCACCCGCTGCATCCACTGTATGCCCGTGGTTCTCAAGATCGATTGGCGCAGGAAAGTTGTGTATTCCGCGTTCTACGGAAAAGTTAACGACGGCGAAGTCGCCGGCCACCACTCCGCCATCGCTTCGGATCCGGACTTTAGAGCTCACTTCAATGAGATTGTTGATTTCACCTCAGTGACTGATCTTGAGCTTTCCGAGTCCACACTGGCCACCATGGCTTCCAGCCCCAGCTTGTTCCACGAATCGGTTCTGCACATTGTGGTGGCTCCTGCGGAAATGATGTTCAAGCTCGCCAGCAAGTACAAAGCGTTTGCGCGCTCCTCACGGCCCAACTTCCACGTAGTGCGTAATCGCGATGAAGCCTACCAGATCCTCGCAGACGCGGCAGCCACCTCAGGACCAAAAAACCTCAGTGCTGATTACACTGATTCGACTGATTCACACTGATTCAAACCGTGTCATTCCGAGGCGCAGCAGGACTTGCTTGCACCTATCCGACAAATCAAGCACTGCTTCGCAGCCGGCTATATGATTTGTCAGCATACTTGTATGGCACAGGCACTCCTGCCTGTGCTTGCTTCGTTCAACAAATCCTCGCCTGATAGCGAATCGTTCCTTCGCTTCGTGCTCGTTAAGCGCTCGTTGCCACTCCGACCGGAGAAGTGCAGAAGGCGCAACGTTTGGCTGCGATGGGAATCTCGCTCAAGCACTCCGGGCACTTCTTTGACGTGGGATCAGCAGGGGCCTGCCCACGCGCCTGGCGCGCCTTCAGTGCGTTCATCGGCACAATAATAAAGAAATAGACGGCTGCAGCGATCAGCAGAAAGCTGATCAAGGCGTTCAGGAACAACCCATATGAGATCACGCCGCCATTCACTGTAGCCTGGAAAGCGGAAAAGTCCGGCTTGCCAACAATCGCCGCGATGAGCGGATTCAGAATGTTGGTGACAAAAGATGTGATTACAGCTCCGAACGCGGCGCCGATCACTACCGCCACGGCCAGGTCAATCACGCTGCCCCGCATGATGAACTGCTTGAAACCTTTAAGCATGGCTACCTCCTTGCTGCACGCGGAAATCATACCGCGAAAACAGCAACTAGCACTCAGCAACTAGCAATCGGCAATTGGCACTTAGTACGCAGCAATTAGCATTTAACTTCCTGGACAGCTTGGAGCAGGATCAAAGCCGTTCTGGGTTTTCAATCGTTTGGCAGTGACGGCGATTTTGCATATTAGTTTGGGGCTGAATGCTGATTCCTCGCTGCTCTTTTCCGGGAACCTCTGAGCTTGCGTTACTGTCCAATAGATCAGCGCGCGCAAATCCAACGGATATAGAAAGAAGCCGATGGAAGAAAGAGAGCTGTTCCATGTCCATGACACCTGGAACGCGCTCGGGCGCGAGCGCTGACATCAACGTAACTCCGCTAATCGATGTTCTGCTGGTGCTGTTGATCATCTTCATGGTGATCCTGCCGCACCAAAACCTGGGTGAGGCAGCCGACATTCCTCTGCCGGCGTCCACACAACCGAAGCCGCCGCAGCGCGAAGACGCTATTGTGGTCCAGCTTCAGGACCAGGGTGAAGGTAAACAACCGGTGATCAAGATCAACCAGCAGCAAGTCTCGTGGAAAAAGTTGGAGGCGCGACTGAAAGCGATCCTGGACGCTCGCGCCGACAAGGTGGCGTTCGTGAAAGGCGATCCCGAGTTGGAATTTCAATATGTTGCTCAGGTAATTGATGTGACGCATAGCGCCGGGGCGCAGCGGGTTGGTTTGTTGGATGAAAAGCGGTAGCCATGGTTAGAAGATTTGTGTTGAGGAGTTAGGGAGTTTCAGCAACAAACAGGGTGGGCTTGAACTCTGCCTTGGACGCAAAGATGTGTAGCACAGCGCGGCAAGCCGCAATGGGCGCAAGTCCGTTGCGGCTCGTTGAAGGTGTGGCACAGGCGCCCTCGCCTGTGGCTTAGACGGATGAGTGTTTGGGGCTGCCCACCAAGCCGGAGATTTATAAGTTCTTCTTTTTCAGCACAGCCGAGGGCGGCTGTGGCACCAATTTTTTCCGGACGATTGTCTTGCGAGCGAAAATCCTTGATCCGTGCTTGGCTCACGCTGAATGGCAGCGGCAGCAGGGCATCTCCTTAACGCGCGCGTTGAATGATGCGTTGCTGATGTGTGGAGCGTGTGCTGGTCGAGGATCGCGTCCAGCGCCTACTTGAACGTTTGAGCTTGACCATGGAGAGGCATAGAATTTTGACATGCCCAGCGGCTTCTTCATTATCGTGGTGCTCGCGGTGCTGGTTGGGCTGGGGTATCGGATTCTATCCCTCGGCTCGGGCGCAGCGCGGTTCGGCTTACTTCCCAAGAAGTGGCAGCGCTGGTTTTGAACGGGGCGTCGAACCCAACCGAAGCGAAGCCCGTCGAAGCATGGCTCGCCGCTAAGGGAAACGCCTGCGGGACCGGGCAGCAGCAACGCTCGTTCCGTTCCGGTCGTGTTTGCACCCTGCGGCCCCTTCCGAACATCTAACTTGTTTGTCGGCGAGTAAGCCTGCAACTACTTAAGATCTAACTACTTACATTCACTTGGGGCGTTTGTCTTTTAAGCGCAAGCGGCGTATCATAATAGATGTTGTAGCTGGTTTCGGCCCGATTGTTTGAGGGCCGCCTCGGCAATTCGATGGCGAACGTACCAGTGGGCGGAACGCCCACTTTATTTTTGGGCGGATTTCCTCAGACGCGGGCGCGTCCGGAATGAAAGCCGGGATGAACGAATGTCGAGCGGAGACAAAATCCGGGAGATCGCCGAGCGGGTATCGCACATGCACGGCGCGGAGCTGGTGGAAGCCGAGCTTCGGGGTGGCGGCAAAGCGCGTATGCTGCGCGTGACCATCGATAAGCCCGAAGGAGTAACGCACGAAGATTGCGCTAACGTGAGCCGCGACCTCTCCACTGTGCTGGACGTGGAAGACGCGGTGCCGGGCGGGCCGTACACGCTGGAGGTTTCATCACCCGGGCTTGACCGCAAGCTGCTGAAGCCGGCGGACTACACCCGTTTTACCGGTAGCCGGGTAAAGCTTATGACGCGCGAGCCCGTGAACGGCAACCGGCATTTTGAAGGCAGGTTGGAAAGCTTTAGCGACGGCAAGCTGACGCTGGAAACCATGGCGAAAAAGAAACCAAAGCCGGGACACGCAGAGCCGGCGCAGAGAGTACAGATTGATCTGGCCAATGTAGAGAAGGCCAATCTGGTGCCCGAAATATAGATATTGGGCATCGGAACAAGAAGCTAGTGAGCTGGCATCTTTACTGAGGGGACGTACAGGAAGGTTTATGGCAAGCGAGATTTACAACGTCATTGAGGCGTTAAGCCGGGAGAAAGGCATCAATCCGCAGATTGTGATCGGCGCGGTGGAAGACGCCATTGTTGCGGCCACACGCAAGAAGGACAAAAGCCAGGAAAACCTCCGCGGTGAGCTCGATAAAGAGAGCGGGGTCATCCGTGTGTACGCGGTGAAGTCGATCCTTCCTTCAGAAGACGATATTGAAGATCCGCAACTGGAAATCTCGCTGGAGGAAGCCCGCGCCATCGATCCCAACGCGGAAGTGGGTGGCGAGGTGCGTTTCCTCAAATCCACGGAGGGGCTGGGCCGCATCTCGGCGCAGATTGCCAAGCAGATCATTTTTCAGAAGGTGCGCGAGGCCGAGCGAGACACGGTTTACAACGAGTACATTGGCCGTGTAGGCGAGATCCTGAACGCCACGGTCAAGCGCATTGAAGGTCCGGATGTCATCTTTGATATCGGCAAAGCGGAAGCGCGTATGTCGAAGAAGGAGCAGTCGCGCCTGGAATCGTTCGCCGTGGGCGAGCGCGTGCGCGTGGTGCTGGTGCGTGTGGACAAAAATTCCAAAGGGCCGGCGGTAGTGGTTTCGCGGGCCGCGCCGGAGCTGGTGCAGAACCTGTTCCAGACAGAAGTTCCGGAGATCTACGACAACACTGTTGTGATCCGCGCCATCGCGCGCGAGGCGGGCGAGCGCACCAAGATTGCCGTGATGTCGAAGGACAAGGACGTGGACGCCGTTGGCGCGTGCGTCGGCATGAAGGGCATGCGCGTGCAATCGATCATCCGCGAGCTGCGCGGAGAGAAAATCGACATCATTGAATATCATGAAGATGCGGTGACCTTCGCGGAGAAGGCGCTGCAGCCGGCGAAAGTCAGTCGCGTTACCGTGGTTGACCAGTCGGAAAAGCACCTGGAAGTCGTAGTGGATGACAGCCAGCTTTCTCTTGCCATCGGGAAAAAGGGACAGAACGTCCGGCTGGCAGCCAAGCTGCTGGGCTGGAAAATCGATATCAAGAGCGAAGAAGAAAAGCGGCATGAAGTGGAACAGCAAATGGCCTCGATGGTGGCGCAGGCTGCCACGCCGCTGGACCGCGTGCCGGACCTGGGTGAAGGGCTCATTGAGAAGCTACATGAGGCCGGTATTACCACGGTGGAGGCCCTGGCGGACATGACGCCGGAGCAACTGGAAGAAGTCCCCGGCGTTGGCCCAAAAACTGTGGAAAAAATCAGTATTGCGGTCAATAATTACTTTTCCAGCCTGGAAGCTGAGGGTGCAGGTCAGGCCGCCGCTGAGGCGCCTGCATCCGAGAGTGGCTCAGAAGAGCTGCAGCAGACTGATGCCGCGGCTGAAACGGAAAGCCAGGCCGGCTCATCTACAACTGAAGAGCCAACGGAAACACAAGAAGCGGCCGGCGCTGCAAGCGAGGGCGCGCAGGCCGAGGAGAGTTCGCCAGATGAAAGTATTGCGCCGGCGGGCTCCGAGGACAAGGAATCTTAAAATAACAGGTAGTACAAAACGATGAATGCCGTGAGGTCGATATGATCGCGTAGCGCGCAAATCCTGGAGGAAACAAAGGAACGGATGAAAATTCGAATCAATGATCTGGCCAGAGAGCTTGAAGTCAAGAGCAAAGCCATTCTGGACGTGTTAGAAGAAGTAGGCATTACGGAAAAGAAAACTCACTCAAGCTCCGTTGAGCCCGATGAAGCGGAAAAGATCAGGAAACACTTCGCCGCGAAGTCCGGGGCTTCCTCCAGGGAGAGAACTGCGTCGCCAGAGATTAAGCCCAAGATCGATCTCTCCAAAATTTCCAAGCCCGGCGATGTTGCACGTCTGCTGAAGCAGCGGCAACAGGAACTCGAACGTCCAACGCCGCCCCCGCGGCCGACCACGGTGGTGAAATCACCGGCTCCGGCTCCGGCTGAGCCCAAGCCGCAGACGCCGCCTCCAGTTACGGCGCAACCTCCAGTAGCGGAAAAACCCGCGAGCAAGCCGCCAGTACCAGCGGCTGAGCGTCCGGTGGTTGTGCCCGCGCCGAGGCAGGCGCCTCCGATTGTCGCGCCGCCACCGGCTCCTCCAGCGCAGGAAAAAGTTGAAAAGCCTGCTGCGCCGCCCGCAGTGGTGGTTACTCCTCCGCCTGCACAAGCTCAGCCGCCAGCGGTGGTTGTTACACCTCCGGCGAAAGCTCCTGCGGTGCCCGCTGCCATAAGCGAACCGGCAGCGCCCGTGGCGGCGAAGCCGGCAGCTCCGCCTGTTTCCACGGCAACTCCGCCGAAGCCTACGCCGGGCCAGCCCATTGTTCCGCAACGGCGCATGATTACGCCGCAAACCGGCCCGCGTCCGGTTTACACTGCGCCACCGCCCAAGCCGGCAGCACAGAGCCAGCCCCGTCCGCAATTTCATGGACAGCCCGGCAGGCCGATGGGGCAGGGAAGTGGTCGTCCGCAGGGTGGCGTAGTTCGCGGTCAGCCCATTTTCCAGCGTCCGCGCCCAGCAGGACCCGGAGGTGCGCCCGGTTCTCGTCCGCCATTTGGCAGGCCTGGCGATCAACGTCGAGGTCCGCATCCCACCAGCGCAGCGCGAACTGGTTTCCCGCCCCGTCCCGGCATGGGAGGCGCTCCCGGATTACCTCCTCCCGGAATGCCGGCGAAGCCCGCAGGACGCCCCGGCGCGCCTTCGCGCCGGCCCGGACAGCGTTATCAGCATGGGCCAAAAGAAGGCCCGATGAAGGGCTTTACTCCGCCTCCTCGGTTGGCGCTCTCCAACGAGCCGCTGCCGATCACGCGGAACATCACCATCACTGAAGGCATCAGCGTGAAAGATCTGGCGGAAAAGCTGAGCGTTCGCGCCAAAGACCTCATTGCTCGCCTGCTGATGAAGGGCGTGATGGCCACGGTGAACCAGAGCCTCGACTACGAACTCGCGAAGGATCTGGCGCGTCATTTCGGCGCGGACGCGGAAGAGATCAGCTTTGAAGATCAGACAGCGAAAGAAATGGCCGAGATGACCGGTGGGCAGGGAGACGCTGCCAGCGCAGTCACGCGCCCGCCCGTGGTCACCATCATGGGCCACGTCGATCACGGCAAGACTTCGCTGCTCGACGCCATTCGCGAAACCGACGTCGCCGGCGGCGAAGCCGGTGGAATCACGCAGCACATCGGCGCGTACAAAGTAAAAATCACCAAGGAAGACTCGCCCGCCTTTGGCCGGCAGATCGTCTTCCTTGACACTCCGGGCCATGAAGCCTTCACGCGCATGCGCGCCCGCGGCGCCAAAGTCACGGACATCGTCGTCCTGGTCGTCGCAGCCGATGACGGCGTGATGCCGCAGACGCTGGAAGCCATGGACCACGCCAAAGCCGCGAAGGTTCCGATCATTGTCGCCGTCAACAAGATTGACAAGCCGGAAGCTCAGCCCGATCGCGTGAAGAAGCAGCTTGCGGATCGCGGCCTGATGCCGGAAGACTGGGGCGGCACCACCGTGTTCGTTGACGTTTCCGCCAAGAAGCGCACCAACCTTAATCTGCTGATGGAAATGATCTGCCTGGTCGCCGACCTGGGCGAGCTCAAGGCCAATCCTGAGCGGCCCGGCACCGGTACGGTCGTGGAAGCCAAAATTGACCGCGGCCGCGGCTCCGTAGCCACCGTGCTGGTTCAGAATGGCACGCTGCGCATCGGCGACAACTTCATCGTCGGCAACACCTTTGGCAAGGTGCGCGCCATGTTTGACGATCGCGGTAACCTCGCAGAAGAAGCTCCGCCTTCAACTCCGGTGGAAGTGCTCGGTCTTGAAGGCTTGCCCGAAGCCGGCGACCAGTTGCTCGTCGTGGAGCGCGAAAAGGCCCGCCAGATCTCTGAGTACCGCGAGCAGAAAGCGCGCGAAGCCACGCTGGCCAAGAGCTCCAAGCTTTCGCTGGAAGGCTTGTCCGAGCAGATCAAGAGCGCCGGCGTTAAAGAACTGCCCATCATTCTCAAAGCGGACGTGGGCGGTTCGGCGGAAGTGCTCTCTGACACGCTCACCCGCCTCTCCAATGAGAAGGTCAAGATCAAGATCCTGCGCAGCGGCGTGGGCGCCATCACTGAGAACGACGTGCTGCTGGCCTCGGCCTCCAACGCAGTCATCATCGGCTTCAATGTGCGTCCGGAACGCAAGGCGCAGGAGCTGGCCGAGATGGAAAAAGTTGATATTCGCCTGCACTCGATCATCTACGAGTTGCAGGATGAGATCAAAAAAGCCATGGCCGGCCTGCTCGAGCCCATTATCAAGGAGACTTACATGGGCCGCGCCGAAGTGCGCGAAACCTTCCGTGTGCCGAAAGTGGGCGTGGTTGCGGGCTGCTACGTGCTCGATGGAACCATCAAGCGCGACTCAGAGGTCCGCCTGGTGCGCGACGGCGTGCAGGTCTACAAAGGCAAGATCGGCTCGCTCAAGCGCTTCAAAGACGACGCCAGCGAAGTGCGCAACGGCATGGAATGCGGCATCAACATCGCCAATTTCAATGACGTGAAGAAGCACGACGTGATCGAGGCCTTCGTCACCGAGCGCATCGCCGCCGAAATCGGTGTCGCCTAAATAGATAGAGTGATTGGATAATTTGGTAATCGGGTAATTTTT
>Ga0134128_10005455_pt1 | contig 15422 bp, 14 predicted proteins | sample KB31754_FD_96462 | JGI IMG/M metagenome (GOLD analysis project Ga0134128, IMG submission 96462) | Terrestrial soil microbial communities with excess Nitrogen fertilizer from Kellogg Biological Station, Michigan, USA - KB3-175-4 | ecosystem: Environmental > Terrestrial > Soil > Unclassified ... | reverse complement strand
CCACCCTGCTCTTCCTGTTCGCGATGAGCGGGACGTATCACGCCCTGCCGCTGGGTCCCTGGCGCGCCTTCTTCCGCCGCCTCGACTACGCGGCCATCTGGCTCGTCATCGCGGGCTCGGCCACGCCGGTCCACGTACTGCTGTTCCGCGGGCGCTGGCGCTGGGGCCTGATCGCGCTGTTCTGGGGCTGCGCGCTGACCTGCCTCGTGGTGGCCGAGGTCTACTTCACGAGGCTGCCCTACTGGACGATGCTGCTCGGCTACACCGCCGTCGGCTCGCTGGGCTTCATCTCCTTCTCCCATCTGGTGGCGCGCTACGGCTTGAAGATGACGACCTTGCTCTATCTCGGCGGGCTCGCCTACTCGACCGGCGCGGTGATCGACTACATGAAGGTGCCGGTCGTCATCCCGGGATTCTTCGGCCCGCACGAGCTGTTCCATTTATTCGTGATGCTCGGGGCGGGCCTGCATTGGGCCTTCATCTACAACTGGGCCGACGGCCGCGACCAGCCGGGAGCGCGGGCGCCGGCGGCGCTGGCGGCGGTCGGCGAGCTGGGCGACGCCTAGATGGGAAAGCAGCGCCTCGAGGCCTTCAGCGACGGCGTGCTCGCGATCATCATCACGATCATGGTGCTCGAGCTGCGCGCGCCGGAGGGGCTCGACTGGAGCTCCCTGCGCCCGCTCCTGCCGGTGCTGCTGAGCTACGTTCTCAGCTACGTCTACATCGGCATCTACTGGAGCAACCATCACCACATGCTGCACGCGGCCTCGAAGGTGAACGGCCGCATCCTGTGGGCCAATCTCCATCTTCTTTTCTGGCTGTCCTTGGTGCCGTTCACGACGCGCTGGCTGGGCCAGAACTTCCTGGCCGCGCTTCCCGTCGCGCTGTACGGCTTCGTCCTGCTCATGGCGGGAGTCGCCTATTATCTGCTCGCGCGCGCGCTGACCGCGCACCACGGCAAGGACTCGGCGCTGGCGCTCGCGCTCGGCAAGGACGTCAAGGGGCTCGCGTCGATCGCGATCTACGCGGTCGCCATCGCGCTCGCGTTCTACGACCCGCGTCTCGCGAACGCGCTGTACGTGGCCGTGGCGCTCATGTGGATCGTGCCCGACCGCCGCATCGAAGACCGTCTCGCGGCCTAGAGCTCAGTCGTAGCCAAGCCGCTCGTCGGCGGAGATGCTCCACTCGCTGATGCCCTGGCGCAGGCGCATCTCCTGGAGATCGAGGTCCTTCTCCAGGCGGCGCAGGATGTCGTCGTCGATCTTCCCCTCGTTGCGCAGCTTGAGCATGACCTTGCGCTCGGTCTTGATGAGACCCGTCTGGACGTTGAAGTGATGGGTCCCATGCTCGATCGCGCCGCCGTGGTCGCCGCCGATATGAGCCCGGAACTGCTCCTCCCGGTGGCGGTACTGCTCCTCCAGCCGGTCGAGCACGTCGTCGGGATAGCCGCCCTCGCTCCTCAAGTCGGCCAAGTAAGCGAGGGCGGCCTCCGCCGTCCGGTGCCGGGCTTCGACCTCCTGATGGCCGGACGCCGAGCGCTCCCGGCGGCCCTCCAGGTCGATCTTGAAGCGGCGGATGATCCACGGGAGCGAAAGGCCCTGGAGGATCAGCGTGGCGACGATGACGCAGAACGTCAGGAAGATGATGAGGTCGCGCCCGGGGAAGGGCATCCCCGCGCCGGCCGCGAGCGGGATGGACAGCGCCGCCGCGAGCGAGACGGCGCCGCGCATGCCGCTCCAGGAGACCACGAAGACGCGCGGCCAGCGCACGTCGGGCCGGAGCGGGCAAAAGGCGGGCTTGATGAGCTTCGGGAGGTAGGTGGCCGCGAAGACCCACAGGATGCGCAGGACGATCACGAGCGCGCTGACCGCGCAGCCGTATTCGAAGAGAAGGCGGTGATCGACCGAGCTCAGCGGCTCCAGGATCCGGTGGAGCTGGATGCCCGCCGTCAGGAACAGCACCCCGTCCAGGATGAACTCGATGATGCCCCAGATGGGCACGAGCTGCAGCCGCGTCACGGCGCCGACGACGTGCGAGTTCATGTAGCTCACGTACAGTCCCGCGCAGACGGTCGCCAGCACGCCGGTGCCGCCGAGGCGCTCGGCCGGCAGGTACGCGACGAACGGCGTGAGCAAGGACAGGCAGATCTCGAGCGAGGTGTTGTTGACGAGCTTGCGGAGCTTGAGCATGCCCCAGCCGATCGCCAAGCCCCAGGCGATCTCCCCCGCGACGATCAGGGAGAACGTCCCCGCCGCGCCCGCCGCGGAGAAGGAATGGGTCACCATCGCGGCGACGGCCACGCGGTAGATCGTGAGCGAAGCGGCGTCGTTGACGAGGCCCTCGCCCTCGAGCACGGCCGACATGTCCTTGGGGATGCCGAGCCGGCGGGCGATGCTGATGGCGGCGACCTCGTCCGGCGGCGAGACGATCGCGCCGAGGACGAAGGCCGCGGGCCAGCCGAAGCCGGGCAGGAACGCGTGCGCGGCGACCGCCACGACGGCGGTCGTGAAGAGGACGCAGCCGACGGCCAGCCAGGCGATCGGCGCGAGATTCCGGCGGAAGTCCACCCAGGAGCCGAGCGCGGCGCCCGCGTAGACCAGCAACGGCAGGAAGACCTGCATCACGAGGTCCGGGTCGAGCTGGAAATGCGGAAACCCGGGCAGGAAGCCCAGCACGATGCCCGCGGGCAGCAGGAGGAACGGCGAGGGCAGCGCGATGCGGCGCGCCGCGATCTCGAGGCCGATCACGACCGCGAACAAAGCCAACGCCGCTTCAAGGGCTTGGAGCATCGCCGCGGCGATTCTCCATTATTTTTGAGGGAGTTCCTATCGAGAGGGCGTCAAAATCCTATACTCCCGCGTATCGTCGGAAAGGAGGACGCATGCCGTTCATCAACATCAAGATGACCCCGGGAGCGACTCCCGAGAAGAAGGCGGAGCTGATCAAGGCCGTGACCAAGCTGATGGTCGACATGCTCGGCAAGAACCCCGAGACCACCCACGTCGTGATCGAGGAGGTCTCCGCCGACAACTGGGGCGTCGCGGGCGAGACCGTCGCCTCGCGCCGCAAGCGCGGCGCGTAGCAGACATCTAGACCCAAGCGTGACGGGTCCGACATAGGACCCTCCGGAGGGCCGGGCTATACTTCGAATGCCCCCCCGAGGAGGACCTATGATGAGAGCCAATCGGATGCTCCGGACGTTCCTGGCGTCGGCGTTGGCCTGCACCGCGGCGTCCGTCTTCGCCGCCGCGATCCAGAACGACGCGACGATGAACAAGACGCAGACCGGGTCGTCGACGCTCAATAAGGACGCCTCCAGCGCCATCCAGTCGTGGCCGACGACCACGCGGAAGACGGCGCAGGCCATGATCGAGAAGTACGGCCAGCCGGACGGCGTGACCGACCGCATGCTCGTGTGGAACGACAAGGATCCCTGGCTGAAGGTCGTCGTCTATCGCGACGCGATCAATCAGGGCGCCTTCATGACCCACGACTCGTTCCTGGAGAACACGGTCAACTACAAGGTGCCGCTGGACAAGGTCGCCGACTTGATCCGGTTCGACAGCGCGCTGGTGATCGATGAGACGAGGGGAACCCTGGCGTCGAGCTGCGACACCGAGGGCTGCAACTACCTCGCGCTCAACCTCGCCAACGACATCGCCACCGGCAAGCGAGACGTCGCCTCGGCCAAGGATTTCTTCAAGAACACCATGACGAAATCCCTGTCCGGCAAGTCGTCGCCCGAGATGGAGAAGCTGATGTTCCCGACGTCCGGCTCGAGCTCGTCCGGCTCGATGGACGAGAGCCGGCCCGTCGAGAGCAATCCGTCGCCGTCGGGCGCTCAGCCGTCCCAGCCCACCGAACCCATCCGTCAGGGCTATTGAAGCGGAAGGATCGTCAGGGCCCCGGGCGGGAAGACCCGCCCGGGGCCCTTTCGTCATCGGACGACGATCAGGCGTCCCGTCAGGCGCCTCCAGGCGCGCCGCAGAGACGCGCGCGGGCCCGGCTCGCGCGCGTCGCCGGGGCGCTCGATCACGGAGTCGGAGAGCGGAATGGCGCGCGGCGGACGCGCGCGGCCCAGGAAAGCGCGGGCCCGGTCGAGCAGTCCCAGCCCGATCAGCTTGCGCGCCGCCGGCCCCTCGGAGATCGCGCCGATGTCGCGCTCGGAGCCGTCCGGGCGGATCAAAGTCGCCTCCAAACGAGCTTTCCCCTTCGCGCCCGACACGTCGAGCACGCGCGCGAGCGCGGGTCTCGAGACTCCCGCGCGCCACGCCGCGGCGACGTCGGGCGGGATCGGCTTGCCGTCGAGGAGCTCCTTGAGCGTCGGCGACCAAGAGACCGGCGACGGCTCGCCGCCCTGGATATAGACGAGACGCACCCGGCTCGCGCCGAGGTCGCCGAGCGGGATCGGCGCGCCGAAGCGGCCGAGCGCCTCGGGCAGCTCCGCCGCCGATTCGACGAAGATCAAGCCCGTGTTGTCCTTGCGCCGCGCGATCGGGCCCGCGAACGTCACGTCGCCCGTCGTCAGCACCTTCACGCGCGACACGCCGGACGTGCGCGCCAGATCCTTGAGCACCCCGAGCTTGCGCCGCCAGTAGCGGAAGCCGAGGTCGGCGAGGCTGCGCGCGGTCAGCATGACCGGCGACGTCGCCGACTCGAAGGCGAAGACCGTCGCGGCCGCCGCGACGGAGCCGGTCGCCTTGTAGGCGATCGCCGCCTTGAGCAGCTCCCAGAGGACCGCGTAGCCGGCGTGCAGGACCATGGAGACCGGGCCGAGGCGGACCGTCTCCCGCAGCGGCTTGGACAGCAGATAGATCTTCGGCTCGGAGCGCGGCGAGCCGGTCCCGCTCGACGCCGGAAGAAGCGCCGGCGCCTCCAAGGAAACCGCCGCCTCGACCGGCTCCGCGGACGGCGCCGGCGCGCTCGCGCCGAGGGCGCGCAGCAGCAGCGCCTCTCCCGCGTCGCGGGCTTGTCCCGGCGCCGCGGTCTTCAGGTCCGTCTTCCCGAATTCGGCCAGCGCGCCGCTCATCGCGGCGGCGCGCGCCTCCACGGGCGGAAGGGCGGCGCTCGGAGCGGCGGGCGCCGCGGCCGCGGCGGCCGCGGCGGCGGACGGAGCGAGGGACGGCGAGAGCGCCGGCGCCAAAGCCGGAGCGAGCGCCGGAGCGAGCGCGGCCGCGGGCGCCAGGACGAAGGCCCCGGCGGACGGCGGCAGCACGACGGCCGTGCGCACCTCGACCTGGGCGCGCGCGGACAGCGCGGCCAGGAGCAACGCGGCGGCGAGGCCTTTTCGGCTCATGCGTCCTAACGATAGCCGGATGCGAGCCTCTTCTGCAGAGGCGAAAGACCCAGACGGCCCCAGTCCTTGGCCGCCCCCTCGTCCGGGTCCATTATTCGTTACCTTCCGGGCATGGCCCGAGGCCGGCTGGGCGGGCTAGACTCGTCCCATGAAGCTCCTGCCGGCGCTCGCGGTCCTCGCTTCGCTCGGCCGCGCGGCGGCGGCCCAGCCGGCCGGGCCCGCGATCTCGACCGCCGACGCGCAATCGCTGACCCAGAACGCGAGGACCCTGCTCGACGCGCGGGACGCCGAGCACGCGCTCGCCGACGCGGAGGCCGCGGTCCAGGCGGGCGGCGGCGCCGACGCGTACGCGGCGCGCGCGCAGGCCAAGATCGCCCTCAACCGCCCCGACGCCGGGCTGATCGACTACGCCGAGGCCGCGCGCCGCGACCCGGCGCGCTACGGCGCGAAATACCGCGCGCTGCAGGCCCAACTGCAGCCCAAGACGGACAAGGCCGGGCAGAAGGCGGCCGTGGGCGGCGTCGCGGGAATCTCGATCTTCTTCATTATCGGCTTGGCGTGCGCCGGAGTCGCTCTGCTCATTTTCGGGTTCCTCTTCCTGCGCCGCAAGAAGACCGTCGGCAAGTCCGCGTCCGAGCTCTAGCGGCGACCCGCGCCGTGCGGGAGCCGCCGTTCGATTCGTATAATCGAGGCGATGGTCTGCCAATCCTGCGGTCAGCGCGAGGCCACGGTCCTCGTCCAGACCGTGACCCACAACCAGGTCAAGAGCGCCGCGCTGTGCGCGTCCTGCGCGGCCGAGCTCGAGCCCGCCGAGGGGCTCGACGCGCTGACGCAGGCGCTCGCCGACATGCACACGCGCGCCCGCGCCCATCACGGCCGCTGTCCCGGCTGCCGCGCCTCCTTCGCCGACTTCCGCGAGAGCGGCCGCTTCGGCTGCCCGGGCTGCTACGAGCACTTCGCCTCGCAGGTCCGCGACTTCCTGCCGCGCGTTCACGCCGGGGCCTACCACCACCGCGGCAAGACCCCGGGGAGGCGCTGATGCAGCTGCAGACCATGCTGCGCTTCCGCACCGGGTGGGCCGAGGCCGAGGGCCCCGAGCACGCCGTCGTCCTCTCCACGCGCGTGCGCCTCGCGCGCAACCTGCACCTCCCGTTCCCGTCGCACCTCAGCCCCGCCGGCCTCAAGCGCGTGCTGTCCCAGACCTTCGCGGCCGCCCGCGCCGCGGGCCTGAAAGACGGGGCCTTTTTCGAATTCTCCCACCTGGACCAGACGGACCGGGCGTTCCTCGTCGAGCGGCATCTCGCCAGCCCCGGGCTGGCCGAGCACCCCGCGCACCGCGGCGTCATCGTCGGCGAGCGCGAGGCGCTGGTCGCCATGATCAACGAGGAGGATCACCTGCGCCTGGCCTCCCTCCTCCCCGGCCTGCGACTGCGCGAGGCCCACGCCGCGGTCGACCGCCTCGACGACGGCCTCTCGGCGTCGCTGGACTTCGCCTTTCGCGACGATCTCGGCTACCTGACCGCCTGCCCCACCAACCTCGGCACCGGCATGCGCGCCTCCTGCCTGGTGCACCTGCCCGCGCTGGCGATGACGGGCGCGGTGGGACGTCTCATCGAGAGCCTGACGCGGGCCGGCCTGGTCGCCCGCGGCCTGTACGGCGAGGGCACGCGCGTCATCGGCGACTTCTTCCAGCTCTCCAACGCGACGGGCTTCGGACGGACCGAGGGCGAGATCCTGGCCGCGCTCGAGCGCTCGGTCGCCGCGATCGTGGCCCGCGAGAAGGAGGCCCGCGCGTCGCTGAGCTCCGGCCCCGCCAAGCTGGGCCTGGAGGACGCGATCCATCGCTCCCTCGCGACCCTCGGCGCCGCGCGACTGCTGACGTTCGAGGAAGGCCAGCAGCACCTGTCGCGGCTGAGGCTGGGCCTGGCCCTGGGCTGGAAGCTCCCGGCCGATCTCGCCTTGGTCAACGAGCTCACGCTGACCACCCAGCCGGCGCATCTGGACATGCTCGCCGAGAAGGAGCTCTCCCAGCTCGAGCGCGACGCCCAGCGGGCCGCCCTCGTGCGCCGCCGGCTCAAGGCGTCCTAGGGCCCGACGGAGAAGCGCAGGCCCAGCAGGTAGGGCGAGGTCTTGCCCGCCTGCTCGAACTTGACGATGCTCGCGTAGGAATCGCGCGCCTGATCGGGCCGCAGGCGTCCGTGAGCGACGTCGTCGGCCAGGTTCAGGCGCAGGTAGTTGTGCGCCTCCCGGTCGGCGCTCGAGGACAGCTCGCCGGTGACGGGGTCGAAGCCCAGGTGCTCGTCGAAGCGCAGGATGTCCAGGGACTGGCCCCGGTTCATGTTGTACTTGACCGTCTGAGAAACGACCTGCTGCGTCACGGGGTCGTCGGCGGTCATCGGACGCACGTTGGAGACCACGGTGCGGCGCCAGGGACCGTTGTTGTCCCAGACCAGCGAGTCGGCGTGGACCTCGTCCGGCACGCCGTATTCCTCCAGCAGGCGGCGGGCCGACAGGCGAGAGACGTCGGACCAATGCGAGATCGTGGCCTCCGCGATCTCGCGGCGGTCCAGCGCCTCGCCCTGGACGTCGGCCTGCGGGGAGGTCTTCACGCGGGAAAAACAGCCGGCGGCGGGCAGCAGCAGCCCGAGCGCGGCGGCGGTCGAGACGACTCGAGAAATCCTCATAAATTCCTCCTCTTTCCGCGTTTCCACAGCTTACCCCCGGAGGATCAATTCCGCGTCAAAACGAGGTCAAATACGGGGGCCAAAAAATTGACGGCTAAGTCTTGATTTAGGTCAATGCGCGCCCCCGTGCACCTGATAGAATTCGTTATGGCCACCATCAAACACGCGAAGCTCAAAGCCTGGGTCGACGAGATCACCAGCATCTGCACCCCCGACGCGGTCGTCTGGGTGGACGGGTCCGAGGAAGAGAAGAAGCGGCTCGAGAGGCGCGGCATCGCGCGCGGCCAGCTGATCCCCCTGGACCAGGAGAAGTTCCCCGGGTCCTACTACAGCCGCTCCAACTCCAACGACGTCGCCCGCACCGAGCACCTGACCTACATCTGCACCTCGGACAAGGACGCGGTCGGCCCGACCAACAACTGGATGTCGCCCGAGGAGGGCTACAAGAAGGCCCGCGAGATCCTCAAGGGCTCCATGAAGGGCCACACGCTGTACGTCATCCCTTTCTCGATGGGCCCGGTCGGCTCCCCGTTCTCCAAGATCGGCGTCGAGCTCACCGACTCCATCTACGTGGTCCTCAACATGCGCATCATGACGCGCATCGGCACCAAGGTCCTCGAGCAGCTCGGCACCGACGGCGACTTCGTGAAGTGCCTGCACTCCAAGGCGGACCTGGACGTCAACAAGCGCATGATCCTCCACTTCCCCGAGGACAACACGATCTGGTCCGTGGGTTACGCCTACGGCGGCAACGCCCTGCTCGGCAAGAAGTGCCTGGCCCTGCGCATCGCCTCGTTCCAGGCGCGCAAGGAAGGCTGGCTCGCCGAGCACATGCTCATCCTCGGCGTGGAGCACCCCAACGGCAAGATCGAGTACGTGACGGCCGCCTTCCCGTCGGCCTGCGGCAAGACCAACCTGGCCATGCTGATCCCGCCCGAGGGCCTCAAGGCCAAGGGCTACAAGATCTGGACGGTCGGCGACGACATCGCCTGGCTTCGCGTCGGCCCCGACGGGCGCCTGTGGGCCTGCAACCCGGAGGCCGGCTTCTTCGGCGTGGCCCCGGGCACGAACACGAAGTCCAACCCGAACGCGATCAAGACGATCCAGAAGAACACCATTTTCACGAACGTCCTGTTGGGCGACGACCTGACGGTGTGGTGGGAGGACGGCGAGGGCGCGCCGCCCGCGTCGGGCACGAACTGGGAGGGCAAGCCCTGGAAGCCCGACTTCAAGGACAAGGACGGCAAGCCGCTCTTGGGCGCGCACCCCAACAGCCGCTTCACCGCGCCGGCGGGCCAGTGCCCGTCGATCGCGAAAAATTGGGAAGACCCCAAAGGGGTCCCGATCTCGGCGATCATCTTCGGCGGGCGCCGCGAGCGCCTGGCGCCGCTCGTGTTCGAGTCGCTCGACTGGAACCACGGCGTGTTCGTGGGCGCCACCGTCGCCTCCGAGCGCACCGCGGCCGCGGTCGGCACCGTCGGCGAGGTCCGGCGCGACCCGATGGCCATGCTGCCCTTCTGCGGCTACAACATGGGCGACTACTTCGGCCATTGGGTCGAGATGGGCGCCAAGATCAAGAACCCGCCCAAGGTCTTCCACGTCAACTGGTTCCGCAAGGACGAGAAGGGCAAGTTCCTGTGGCCCGGCTACGGCGAGAACCTGCGCGTGCTCGAGTGGATCCTGGCGCGCGCGCGCGGCGAGGGGAAGGCCGAGAAGACGCCCATCGGCTACGTCCCGGCCAAGGACTCGCTCGACCTCACCGGCTTGAGCCTGCCCGCCGGGACGATGGAGAAGCTCCTCGAGGTCAAGCCCGAGGAGTGGACCGGCGAGCTCGACGGCGTGAAGTCCTTCTTCGAGAAGTTCGGCACGCACCTGCCGAAGGCGCTCTGGGACCAGTTCAACGCGCTGAAGGACCGGCTCAAGACCAAGGTCGCGGCTTAATCGACGGCGTCGCCGCAAAACGAAGGCCCCCGAAAGGGGGCCTTCTTATTTTATCGACTTCGACGTCGGTGCCAGGCTTGTCGAACTCCGCGTATGCGGAGCTCCGGTCTCAACGACCGAAGAATCCCTTTTTCTTCGGCGGCGGGCGCGCGGCGTCGGCGCGGGCCTTCTGGATGCGCTGGTGCCACTCGTTGCCGTAGTCCAGGTAAGGCTGCAGCCGCTCCAGGAAGGTCTCGGCGTTCTTGTCCACCGTCGCCAGGTAGACCTGCCGCTGGGCGCGCGTCCAGCCCTGCCCCGCGAGCTCGCGGTCCATCCGCGCGCGGCCGCCGTCGCGGTAATCGGCCATCCATTCCGCGAACCGCTTCTGGTAGACCGCGGAGTCGTTATTGCTGAGGCGATCGACGAGCGGGAAATTCTTGAACATCACCTCGTTGTCGATCTCCTGCGGCGACGCCTTCTCCAGGGGCGCGCGAGAGAGCTTCTCGAAGTCGATCAGGCCGAAGCGCCCGCCGCCCAGCGGCAGGACGTCGCCGCCGTGCATGTCGCCCACGCCCAGGACGAGCTGGATGATCGCCGCGTCGGCGCGCTGGACCGGCGTGAGATCCTGGCGCTGGCTCTCGCCGCTGCCGATCGTGGGAAGACCCTCGGTCAGCACGTAGACGTGGTCCCCGTCCCGGAACGTGCTCACGCGCGGCGTGACGGAGAAGGACCGGGAGAGCCGCGGGTCGGCGCGCAGCAGCGCCGCGACGCCGGCCTCGTTGCTCGCCCGCGTCTCGCGCGGGATCGCCTGGAGGTCGCGATCGGTCGAGTTGCCGATGCGCTTCATCCACCACGTCTTGCCGTCGATCGAGAGCTCGGTCGTCTCGCCGGAGTTGCCGTGGCGGGCGAGACCCGCCCACTGGACGCGCGCCATGCCGGGGACTTGCCCCGGGCCGGGGCGGCCTTCCTGCGCGGCACGGCGCAGGCGGCCGAGGATCTGGCCGGCCGGATTCTCGGGAAGACCCGCTTTGACCGCGGGCACGATCGGCTCCGCGCCGCGGTCCGCCGATAGGTCGAACAGCGCCGCCGAGTCCGCCCATTCCGTCTCCCCGCCGCCGGCTTCTCCGGCGGACGGCGCCGCCGGAGCCGCCGCGGCGCCGGGCGCCGCGGGAGGAAAGACGCGCTTGCCGAAGCCGCCGGACGCCGCCGCCGGTGCGCCCGCGAGAGCGGGAGCCGCCGTCGCGACCGGCGCAGCCGCGACCGCGGCGGCCGGAGCGGCGGAGAGCGCGGGCGCCGCCGACAGCGCGGCCTGCGGGGACCTGAGCGCCGGAGAGAGGACGGGAACCGGCGCCGCGAGCGACGCCGAGGGCGCGAGGCCCGAGAGCGCAGGAGCGACGATGGAGGCGGCCGCCGAAGGCGCCGCGCCGACGTTCCCCGCGCCGACCGGCGCCTCGATCCGCGGCACGTCGACCGGCTGAGCGAAGAGCGTCCCGGCGAGCAAGGACAGCGCGGCCGCGAGGGCGGCCGCGCGCGGGGTGCGGGGACGGGCGGGAGCCCCGGCGCTCATCCCCTCAGTGTAGCCCGCTCCGACGGATTGTCAAGGCACCGAGAGGAGGTTCAGGCGCTCACGGGCACGGCGCGGGTGAGCGCCCGCAGGGTGACGCCGGGGATCGGCGTGACCGAGGCGGCTTCCTGGAACGCCATCTTCTCGAAGACGAGGTCCGCGCCCGGGCCGCAGAACACGTGCGCGGAGGAGACGCCGGCGCGGCGCAATTGGCCGAAGAAGACCTCGAGCAGCTTCGACCCCGCGCCGAGGCCGCGATAGTCGGCCAGGACGTTCATGATCAAGTGCGCGGGATGCTCGGTCCAGAGTCTCAGCCGGACGGCCTCCGGGAAAAAGTCGCGCGAGTCGGGCGGCGGATCGAAGACGCGCCGGCGCTCCTTCTCGAAGGCGAGCGTGTCGGGCGCTCCCGTCAGGTAGCCGATCACCCTCCGGTCGCACTCGGCGACGAACGTCCACTCCGGGCGCAGCTCGCGGTAGGGCTTCAGCCAATGCTCGAGGAAGGACGCGCGCTCGCCTTCCTCGACCGGCTCGCCCGCCATTCCGGTCTCCGCGCAGACGTGAGAGATCTGCTCCCAGTCTCCCGACTCGGCGCGGTGCGCCAGGATGATCATCTCTCGCGCAGTCCCGCGAGCTCCGTCGCGACCCAGGCCGGGCCGACGAGCAGATGCGCGAGGTTCTTCGCGAAGGCCGGGCTCTTCTTCTCGTAGACGGCGTGGCCGTAGAACTGGAAGGCCCAGCCGACGAGGAAGGCGGCAAGGGACGTCCAGCCCGGGACGCGGGCGGCGACGAGCGCGGACACGGCGACGAAGCTGGTGATCAACCCCCCGACCCGCCAATCCCACAGGAAATAGATCGGGAGCAGCAGCGCGGCGATGGGAAACGGCGTGCCCACGCGCGACCACGCGACGATCGCGTAGCCGATCAGCGGGATGCCGGCCGCGTGGCAGGCGAGGTTTCCCCGCGTCCGGTGGTAGGCGGCGTAGTCCGCCGACAGCGCGGGATAGTCGAAGGAGATCACGCGCAGGCGGCCAGCGTCTTGTCCAGGCGCCCCTGCAGGTCCTTGGACGCCTCGGCGTCCTTGATCCCGCCCAGGTTGATGCGCACGTTCTCGGCCGCGCACAGCGCCGCGGCCTTGAGCAGGTGCATCGCGCAGTTGATGTCGGAGGCGACCGCCGCTCCGGCCAGCGGCGCCGTCTCCTTCGCGACCGACAGCGCGCCGGCCGCGAGCTGCGCGGTCCGCAGGGGCACCTCGGCGGCGTGCTTGAGCGCCTCCTGCATGCGCATCGGCCGCAGGGCGTCGTCCTTGGGCAGCGCCATCGCGGCCATGAACAGGTCGAAGGCGGCGGCGTCGTCGGCGGCCAGCCCGTCGAAGGCGGCGCGCATCTCGCCGAAGTAGGCGTGCGCCTTCGTCAGCACGGGGCGCTTGGACTCCTCGAGCTTCTTCGACTTGAGCGTGATGCCGATCGCCATCTGCCCCAGGCCGCAGCCCATCGCGGCCGAGATCGCGGCGGCGGACCCGCCGCCGGGCGTCGCGTCCGTGTTCGACATCGCCTCAGCGACGATGCTGCCGGCTTTTTTCCAGTCCACGCTCCCGCCGAGCGCGCCGACGGCCTCCAGGCGGTTCTCGAGGATCTGCACGTCCGCGTTGAAGTTCTCCAGGTTCAGCGTCTCCAGCGCGAAGTCGACGAGCGCCTGGCGCGGCAGGAGGCCGACGATCTCGGTCGTGACGACCTTGGCCTTGTGCTCACCGGCGAGCTTCGACGTCTCGTCGATCACGCGCTTCATCGACGTCTTCTTGTAGTCGGTGAGCACGGTCGAGATCTGCACCTGCTTGCGCGCCGCGAGCTCGATCTCCTTGCCGCGCACCGCCGGCAGGCCGCCGCCGGAGGCCCGCACGCGCTTGGCGATGTCCTTGCCCGCGACCATGTCCGCCGTGTCGAGGTTCAAATTGAAGTTCACGATCTGCTGGCGCGCGCCGCAGGCGATCGCGCCCGCGGTGGGATGGATGCGGTTGGGCCCGAAGTCCGGCCGGCGCGACTCGTCCTTGCCGATGAGCTCCTTGAGCCCCTCGAACTGTCCTTTGCGCACGCTCGCCAGGTCCTTGCGCTCCGGCACGCGCGCGGCGTGGTCGTAAAGATAGACCGGAATCTGGAGCTCGCGGCCGATGCGCTCGCCGCATCTCTCCGCCAGCTTCACGCAGTCCTCGATGGTCACGCCCGCCACCGGGATGAACGGGATCACGTCGACCGCGCCCATGCGCGGGTGCTCGCCCTTGTGCACGTTGAGGTCGATGAGCTCCGCGGACTTCTGCGCCACGCGGAAGCACGCCTCGACGCACGCCTCCGGCGCGCCGACGAAGGACAGCACGCAGCGGTGATGGTCCGCGTCCGTCTCCACGTCGAGGATCGTGACTCCGGCCGACTTCGCCGCGTCGACGATCGTCTGCACCTTGGCCTTGTCCCGTCCTTCCGAGAAATTCGGCACGCATTCCACGAGTTTCATGTTCTCTCCTGGGGACCGCTCCGGAGGGGTCAGGCTTTGACTTTTTGACTTATTCGAATAAGTCAAAAAGTCAAAGCCTGACCCCATCGCCACCCCATCTTAATATTTCATCACGAGCGTCTTTCGCTCGGTGTACTCCTCGATGGCCCAGCGCACGCCCTCGCGGCCGGTGCCGGAGTCGCGCGTGCCGCCGTAGGGGGCGGCGTCGGCGCGGTACGTGGGCACGTCGTTGACGATGAGGCCGCCGACGGACAGGCGGTCGAAGGCGCGGTGCACGAAGGCCAGGTCGTTGGAGAAGATCCCGGCCTGCAGGCCGTAGCGGCCCTCGGCCAGGCGGTCGAGCGCGCGCTCGCGCGAGTCGAAGGCCTCGAGCGTCGCCACGGGGCCGAACGCTTCCTCGCATGAAAGGCGGCAGGATGCCGGCGCGTTCTCGAGCAAGGCGGGCGGCAGGACCGCGCCTTTGCGGCTTCCCCCCGCCCAGAGCTTGGCGCCGCCGGCGACGGCTTCCTTGATCCACTCCTCGACGCGCGCGGCCGAAGTCTCATCGATCATCGGCCCGACATCGGTCGCTTCCTCGGACGGGTCGCCGAGCTTGAGCTCTTGGATGTTCTGCACGAGGAGCCTGCGGAACTCCGAATGCACGGACTTCTCGACCAAGATGCGCTGGACCGAGATGCAGGTCTGTCCCGAGTACGCGTAGGCGCCCCACACGCAGCGCGCGGCCGCCCACGGCAGGTCGGCGTCGGCGCCGACGAAGACGCCCGCGTTGCCGCCCAATTCCAGGATGCAATGCTTCTGCCCGGAGATCGACTTCAGGTGCCAGCCGGCCTTGGTCGAGCCCGTAAAAGAGAGCACCCTCAGCCGATCGTCGCGGACCAAGGCCTCGACGAGCGGGATTTCGCCGTGCGCGACGAGCGCGGCTTCCGCGGGCCAGCCGGCAGCGACCAGGATCTCGACGAACTTCTCCGCCGTCTTCGGCGCGCGCGGATCGGGCTTGAGCACGAAGGGCAGGCCCGCCGCGACGGCCGGCGCGACCTTGTGCGCGACGAGGTTCAGCGGAAAATTGAACGGGGTGATGAACAGCGCCGGCCCGCGCGGCGCGCGCTTGACCAGGGCGTAGCGCCCCTCGGAGCTCGCGTCCAAGTCCAGCGGCAGGACCTCGCCGTTGATGCGGCGAGCCTCCTCCGCGGCCCAGCGCAGGGTGAACGCCGCCCGCGCGGCCTCGCGGCGGGCTTCCTTGAGCGGCTTCTTGACCTCCTCGACGATCAGGCGCGCGAGCGCCTCGGCGTCTTTCTCGACGGCGTCCGCGGCCGCGGCGAGGATGCGCGCGCGCGCGTGCGACGGAAGGGCGGCCTTAACGACGGCCGCCGCGGCCCGCCCCGCGAGAGCGTCGGCGTCGGCCGGCGTCTTCAGCTCAACTCGAACCATGAAAGCCATTTCTCCAGGCCGCGAAAAT
>Ga0134128_10005454_pt1 | contig 15422 bp, 12 predicted proteins | sample KB31754_FD_96462 | JGI IMG/M metagenome (GOLD analysis project Ga0134128, IMG submission 96462) | Terrestrial soil microbial communities with excess Nitrogen fertilizer from Kellogg Biological Station, Michigan, USA - KB3-175-4 | ecosystem: Environmental > Terrestrial > Soil > Unclassified ... | reverse complement strand
CCGCAGAGCGTGCCGGAAATGACAAAACAAACGAGCTTGTAGCGATAGGTCGGAAATCCAATCGCACGCATGCGTGTGTCGTTCGAGCGTGCACCCTGAATAACCAATCCGAAACGCGAATTGACGATCCGCCAGACCAGATAGATCGACGCGTAGAGCAAGGCCACGCAAAGATAATAGAACTGAACCTTGTTCGACAGATTCAGCGGTTCAAAAAACTGGCTGCGCTTGTAGATGGTGAGGCCGTCATCTCCGCCGTAACGCGCCAAGCCCGCGACGATGTAATAGGCCATTTGCGCAAAGGCCAGGGTGATCATGATGAAATAAACACCGCGCGTGCGCAGGCTGAGCGCGCCGATCACCAGCGCGAACAAGGCCGATGCCGCGAGCGCGACGGGCCACTGCACGAAGCCGGAAAAAATACCCTCATGCGTCAGCATTCCGACCGCGTAACCGCCAATTCCAAGATAGGCGGCATGGCCGAAACTCATCATTCCGCCGTAGCCGAGAATCAGATTGAGGCTCACCGCCGCGAGCGCCAGAATTACAATGCGGGTGAATAGGGTGAGCACGAACGGGCTACCGGTGAGTCCGACATAGATGGGCAGGAGCGCCAGCACGAGCAGCAAGGCGATAACGGCAATCGTGCGCACGGACAGCTGATTGCGCATTATTTGCCGCTCGCGGAAAACAGCCCTTCGGGCCTGACAACGAGCACGACCGCCATCAGAAGATAGATCAACATCGATGATAAGGCCGGCGCAGCCGTCGAAGCTGCGGCCGGACTCAACACCATCCGCAGCAAATCGGGGAAAAACGCCCGGCCAAGCGTATCGATAAAGCCCACGAAAATTGCGGCCACCAATGCGCCGCGGATCGAACCGATGCCGCCGATGACGGTAATGACAAAGGCGAGAATCAGGATGTTCTCGCCCATCCCAATCTGCACTGTCAGAATGGGCGCCTGCATCAGCCCTGCCAGCCCGGCGAGCGCCGCACCGAGTCCAAATACAAGCGTGTACAGCAGTTTGATGTTTACGCCGAGCGCACCAACCATTTCGCGGTTGCTGGCACCCGCCCGGATCAACATCCCGATGCGTGTGCGCATGACCAGCACGTAGAGAAATGCGGCAACGGCAAGCGTGACGACGATTATCGACAGTTTGTAGGCGGAATAGTCAACGCCGGGAAGGATACGGACCGACGTATTGAGCCATGACGGCAATGGCAATGTCAGCCCTTCGGGGCCCCAGATCAGTCGCACCAACTCATCGAAAAAGAGGATCAGCCCAAAAGTGCCAAGCACGTGATCGAGATGGTCGCGGCCGTAGAGCCTTCGCATCGCGACCACCTCCACGACCATGCCGACCATGAGTGTCGCGCCAAGCGCAAGCAATGCCCCGAGCACGAAGCTCCCGGTCCAGGCCGCAAAGGTCGCGGCGAAATAGGCACCGAGCATGTAGAGCGAGCCGTGAGCGAGGTTCACCAGGTCCATGATGCCGAATACGAGAGTCAATCCCGCAGCCAGCAAAAACAGCAGGAGGCCGAACTGTAACCCGTTCAGGCATTGTTCGATGAAGAGGGTCATGATGCGCCGATTGCAAAGTCTTACTCGCGGGCAAGCAAACGGCGGCAGCGCACCTGCGCCGCCGCCGCCGTCATGCCAGCCCGGATCACTTCATCGGGCACTTGTCGTGGAAGCGATCCTGGTCGTCCTTGACGATGGTGGCGACCGTCCTGAGCACGAAGTCGCCTTTTGTATCCTTCACCGCATTCTGAAGATAGAAATTCTGGATCGGAATGTGGTTGTTGCCGAACTTGAAGTTGCCGCGCACGGACTTGAAGTTGGCTTTTTCGAGCGCTTTCTGCACGGCGGTCTTGTCGGACAGATTGCCTTTGGTGGCGGCAACCGCCGATGCAATCAAGTTGGCCGCGTCATAGGATTGCGCGCCGTAGAACGATGGTCGTTTTCCCGGATATTTCTTCATGTAGTCGGCAACGAACTTTTTGTTTGCTTCATTCGGCAGATCGTTCACCCATTGCTGCGCGCCTGGCACGCCCAACGCCAGATCCTTCTGCAGGGGCAGCGACAGTTCGTCGATGGTGAAGGCGGTATACAGTGGAATTTTGCCTTTGAGCCCCGCCTGCGAATACTGAGTCAGGAATTGCACGCCCGCTCGCCCCGGATAGAAGACGAAGATCGCGTCCGGATTGGCGGCCTTCGCCTTCGCAAGCTCCGCGGAAAAATCAAGTTGCGAAGGCCAGGTGGTGAGATCCTGCCCGACGACTTTGCCCTTGAAGGTCGCGGCCACGCCCGCCAGCATGTCCTTGCCGGCGGCATAGTTCGGCCCGATCAGGTAGACCGACTTCACGCCCTTCTGATTCATGTACAGGCCCACAGCCTGCGGCGTCTGGTCATTTTGCCAGGACGTCGAGAACACGGTCGGTGAACACAATTCGCCGGCAACCTGGGACGGTCCGGCATTGGCGATGACAAGGAATGTTTTGGAGTCGACGATCGGTTTCAATGAAGCGAGCAGCACGTTCGACCAGATATAGCCCGAGATAAAGTCGACCTTGTCGGACTCGATCAGCTTTTCAGTCTTTTGCTTGCCGACTTCGGGCTTGAAGCCGTCGTCTTCGTAGATCACCTCGACAGGCAGACCACCCATTTTTCGACCCATGTGGTCGAGCGCGAGCTCGAACGAATTGCGCATGTCCTCGCCAATGACGGCAACGGGACCGCTAAAGGTGCTGACGAAGCCGATCTTGATCGTTTTTTGCTGGGCCGCAGCAGGCCCTGCTGCGAGCAGCAGCGCGGCGCTCGCGGCCAAAAGAGCTTTACGCATGTGTTTCCTCCCCGGGGGGCCATTCGGCCCTGTTCCTTAAGATAGTCTAATGTACCGGCAGACGCGCCAAAAGGTCCATCCGCGCGCCGCCGGACCGGCAGGGTCAAGCTTCAGCCATGGCGTTCGACACCCGCCCGTTGACCACCGCGGCTGCAGGCTTGCAGTCTAACGTGATTGGTTCCGGCAGGACCCGAAGGAACTATATTTCGAGGAGCTGCAATCGGTGCCCAAGGCGCTCGAAAAGACCTATGACGGCATCATCATTGGCGCGGGGCACCACGGGCTGATCCTCGGCAGTTATCTTGCGCGCGCCGGGCTGAGCATCCTTTTGGTGGAAAGGCGGCTGACCTACGGCGGAGGTCTGTGCACGCGCGAAGTGACGCTGCCCGGCTTCTACCACAACCTTCACTCCATCAATCATTTCCACATCAGCGAGACACCCTGGTTCAGGGATTTGGAGCTTGGCGAGCGCGTTAGCTACATCACGCCGCGATATGAATTCGGCCAGGCACATCGTGACGGAACCGCGCTGGTGCTCGGCCGCGACTTGGAGGAGTCGGCCGCCAATATCGCACGCTTCTCGAAGAAAGATGCCGCGACATTTCGCGAATGGAATCGCAAGGCAGAAAAAATAACGGCGGAAATTTTTCTGCCGGAACGCTATGCCGAACCTTTGCCACAGGCGGAACGTGACGCATTACTGTCGCGTACTTCGCTTGGCCGGGAATTCCTCGAAGTTTCCAGCCGCCAACCGCTCGATATCGTACGCGAGCTGTTCGAAAACGAACATGTCCGGCTGCTCTTCCTTTTCAAAGTCTCGCTCTTTGGCACATGGCTAGTCGATACGCTGTCGAAGACATCTCCGATGGGCTCGGTGATTCGCGCGTTCGATCTTGAAAGCGGCTATCAACTTTGCCAGGGCGGATCGTTCAATCTTGCGCGCGGCCTGATGGAAACTTTCATTGCGTACGGCGGGACATTCCAGCCGCAAGTTAACATCGAGCGCATAATTATCGAGAACGGACGCGCCGCCGGCATCGAACTCGCGGACGGGCGGACGACACGTGCCAGGCAATTTGTCGCTTCCACGCTTGATGTCCATCAGACTTTCGAAAGTCTCATCGGACGCGAGCAGTTACCCGCTGCCTTTCGCAAAAAACTCGACGATTTTCAGTACACTGCCTGGAGCTTGTTCGGTCTCCACCTCGCTCTCAACGAAAGCCCGCGCTTTGCAGCGGAGGCATTCGATCCCAATATCAATCGTTCGCTGAAATGGAGCATTGGCGCCGAGACCATGGAAGATCTCTTTTCGGCGCATCAGGACGTGCAGGCCGGCCGCGTTCCGAAGGTAGTGCAGTTCGGCTCGGGACCATTGAGCTTGCTCGACCCGACACAGGCACCCCCGGGAAAGCACACGACATATTGCTGGCATGTCATGCCGCTTGATCCCGACCTCGGCGGCCGAACTTATGAAAGCTTCAAGGCGGAATTCTCCGACCGGATCGTCGAGGTATTCTCCCGCTACTGTCCCAATATGACGGGAAAAAACATTCTTGGCCGCTATGTCTACACTGGCCGCGAATATGTGCAGGAGATAATCAACATGCGCGGCGGCGATATTTTCATGGGCGCCTTCAATGCCGAGCAGGTCATGTACAACCACTTCGGTTACCGGTCGCCGATCCCGAACTTGTATAACGCGGGGTCCGCAGGTCATCCCGGCGGCGCGATTTCCGGTGGTGCCGGGTACATCACCGCCGGCCTCATCGCGAAAGAACTGGGATTGAAACCTTGGTGGAAGCCATTGGATGCCCGGGCTGCGCTGGAATTGCTCCCGCAGCTTGAACGGGGCGCGGCATGAAAACCTGTCGACGGACGAAGCCATGCCTGAGCTAGAAAGTATCGTTTTCCCCGGCCTGAAGGACCGTGTCGTCATCATTACCGGCGCAGGGCAAGGAATCGGCAGGGTGTTCGCGAAATCATTCGCCGTGGCGGGTGCGCGCGCCGTGATCGCCGAACTCAATGAAACGAAGGCCGCCGCTGTGTCGGAGGAGATCATGCAGGCCGGCGGCCAGGCGCTGGCCGTGACAACCGATGTCGCTGACCCCGCATCGATCAAGGAAATGATCGAGGTGGTCGAAGACGAATACGGACGAATCGACGTGCTGATCAATAATGCGGGGATTTTCTCGACGCTGGAGATGCGCCCGTTCGATCAGATACCGCTGGAGGAATGGGAGCGTGTGCTTCGGGTCAATCTGACCGGGCCGTTTCTCTGCGCGCGCGCGGTCCTTCCCGCCATGCGACGCGCCAAATGGGGCCGGATCATCAACGTTGCCTCCGGCGCGGTCCGTCTTGGGCGGCCAAATTACCTGCACTATATCGCGACGAAGGCTTCGCTCGCCGGCATGAGCCTCTCAATGGCACGCGAACTCGGCGCAGACGGCATTACCGTGAACGCCATTCTGCCAGGTGCAACCTTTACCGAGATCGAGCGCAAGACGATTACGCCCGCGCAGAAGGAGCGCATTATCGCCATGCAGTGCGTGCCGCGCGCGGAAGTTCCGGAAGATCTTGTCGGTGCGGTCCTGTTCCTGGCTTCAGAGGCATCCGCCTTCGTCACTGGGCAAAGTATCAATCTGGATGGCGGAGTGACCGGATCATGAGCACCACACCCAGCGTTGCCATTATTGCGCCGGGCAATATGGGCGCCGGCATCGGACGCCGTCTGGACGAAAACAGGGTCACGGTGCTGACGTCTCTCGTTGGCCGCAGCAAAACAAGCGCAAAACGAGCGGGCGACGCCGGCATGCAGGCCGTCGACGACCGCGCCTTGGCCGAGGCCGACTATCTCTTGTCAATCGTACCACCTGGCGCCGCTTTTGACCTCGCAAAGCGGCTCGCGCCTATGCTCACCGCCGCCAACAAGAAGCCCACCTATGTCGAATGCAATGCGGTGAGCCCGCCGACGATGCTGAAGATCGCGGATGTCATTGCGGGAACAGGTTGCGCTTTTGTCGGTGCAGGCATCATTGGTCCCCCGCCGAAACCGGGCAGCGCCAATACGAAAATTTATGCATCAGGTCCGGCCGCGAAGGAGTTCGCCAGGCTGAACCAGTATGGCCTGATCATCAGGGTTCTTGACGGGCCGCCCACCGCCGCCTCGGCGCTAAAGATGTCCTATGCCGGCATTACCAAGGGATTCACCGCGCTCGGCGCAGCCATGATGCTCGCCGCTACCCGCGGCGGGTCGGGGAAGGCGCTTAAGGCCGAGCTCGCCGAAAGCCGGCCTGACCTGCTCGGTTATTTGACGCGGCAAGTCCCGGATATGTATGGCAAGGCCTATCGGTGGGTGGCTGAACTTGACGAAATTGCGGACTTTGTCGGACACGATCATCCGGAACACGCGATGCTTTCGGCAGCCGCGCGGCTGTACGAGCGTATTGCCAAAGATTTTGACGGACAAAAGCAGGAAGTCGGAGATCTCGACCGGTTTCTGGAAAAACCATGAAAACCAAATCCCTCATTCTTGTCGAGCAGCGCACCGGCTACCGCGTCATTACCTTGAATCGGCCCGACAAACTCAATGCATTCAATGACCCGATGCATGCGGCGCTGCGCGAGGCGATTGCAAATGCAGAAGCGGACAGCACCTGCCGCGCGCTGCTCGTCACAGGCGCCGGCCGCGGCTTTTGCGCCGGTCAGGATCTCAGCGATCGCCTGCTCAAGCCGGGGGAAGAGCCAATAGCGCGCAATTCGCTGGAACAGCATTACAATCCGCTTGTGCGGAAACTCCGCGCCCTGCCATTTCCCGTGATTGCCGCGGTCAACGGCATCGCGGCTGGCGCCGGGGCGAACATCGCGCTCGCCTGCGACATCGTCATTGCGGCACGCTCGGCAAGCTTCGTCCAGTCGTTTGCCCGTGTCGGCCTCATTCCGGATTCGGGCGGGACGTGGATTCTGCCGCGGCTCGTCGGCGCGGCTCGCGCGCGCGGTCTCGCATTGCTGGCCGAGCCTCTTTCCGCTGAAAAAGCCGAGCAATGGGGCCTGATCTGGAAATGCGTGGACGATGCGGCGCTCGCCAGCGAAGCGCAGAAAATGTGCGAGCACTTTGCCGTGGCTCCGACGCAAGGGTTGGCCCTCACCAAACGGGCGTTCAATGAATCGGCCGGCAACACTCTTGATGCGCAGCTCGATCTCGAGCGCGACCTGCAGCGCATCGCGCATCTGACCCCCGACTATGCGGAGGGCGTGCGGGCCTTCATGCAAAAGCGAAAAGCCAACTTTACCGGTCGAAAGACGTGACGAAATGAAAAGCAGGCAGCCGTTGCGAATTGGCCTTGCCGGCCTTGGTGCAGTCGGCCTCGATGTGGCTAAGCGGCTTATTGCCGGCGTGCCCGGCCTGACGCTCAGCGCCGTTGCCGTCCGAGATATCGAGAAGGCGCGGCGAGCTCTGCCGCAGGTCGGCGACTCCATATCGGTGCGCAAGGCAACCACGCTTGCCGACGATTGCGACGTGGTCGTGGAATGTCTGCCTCCCGCGCTATTTCGTGAGGTCGCCATCAGCGCGATCGACAAAGGCCGTATCTTCATGCCGCTTTCGGTCGCGCAACTGCTGGAAAACGTAGATCTGATCGAGCGCGCCAGGCAAAACGGCGCGCGGATCCTGGTGCCGACAGGCGCGCTCATCGGGCTCGATGCGGTGCGGGCGGCAGCCGAGGGCACGATCCATTCGGTCAGAATGGTGACGCGCAAGCCGCCGGCGGGCCTGGAAGGCGCGCCTTACCTGCGCGAGCACGGGATTTCAGTCAGTAACCTGCAAGGACCGCTCAAAGTATTCGACGGCAATGCGCGCGAGGGCGCCCGTGGATTTCCTACCAATGTCAACGTGGCGGCGGCCTTGAGCCTTGCCGGGGTCGGACCTGACCGTACCCAGCTCGAGATTTGGGCCGACCCCGCCGTCACCCGGAATACGCATACGATATCGGTCGATGCCGATACCGCCCGCTTTACGATGACCATCGAAAATATACCGTCGGAAAATCCGCGCACCGGGAAAAGCGTTGCCCCCTCCACAATTGCCGCATTGCGCGGCCTCGTTTCGGAGCTCAAGGTCGGCACATGATCGTAACGCGGCTTACCCGGCGTTTTGATATTCGCCATCCTATCTTATGTGCGCCGATGGGCATGATCACAGGCGGCCGGCTCGCCGCCGCGGTAAGCACGGCAGGCGGACTTGGGATTCTTGGCGGCGGATATGCCGGCACCGTCGGCAATGAACCAGACCTCAAGCTCGAATATCGCGCCGCCGGCAATGTGCCGATTGGCATCGGCTTCATCACCTGGGCGGCAGAGAAGGTGCCGGAGATGGTGGATTGGGCGATTTCATGCAAACCCGCCTGCCTATTTCTGTCCTTCGGCGACCCCGTGACTTTCGCGCGCAAGGCCCACGATGCCAATATTCCGGTGATCTGCCAGGCGCAGACCATGCGCCACGTCGAGGAGGCGCTGGACGCCGGAGCAATGGCGATCGTTGCGCAGGGCGCCGCAGCGGGCGGTCACGGAGGCCGCCGCGCGACGCTGACTTTCGTACCGGAAGTAAAGGACCATCTCGAAAAACACGCGCCGGAGGTTTTGCTGCTCGCGGCCGGCGGCATTGGAGATGGCCGCGGCTTGGCCGCCAGCCTCATGCTCGGCGCTGACGGAGTTCTGGTCGGGACCCGTTTCTGGGCATCCACCGAAGCCCTCACTCTACCGGAGATGATTGCACGCGCAATCGAGGCGAATGGCGACCAGACCGTGCGCACGACCGCCGTCGATCATTTGCGTGGCGTGCCATGGCCCGAGCAGTTTTCTTTCTGCGTGATGCGGAACCGTATCACCGACGAATGGGCCGACCGCGAAGCTGAATCGCGCAAGCAGTTCGGCTTGTTGAAGCAGCAATATGCGGAGGCCCGCCAACGCGGCGATCTGGAAATCCTGCCGACGGTCGCCGGCCAAGTGATCGGCCTCATCAATAATTGCCTGCCTGCCGCCGAGATCGTCGCATCGATGATGGATCAAGCGGAAGCCACCCTGAAATCAGGCGCAGCGCTGGTGCACTAGCAGCGCTCGCCGTATCGCGCCGACGCGTTTGACAATCCAGAAACGCGCCTTATCGTTTGCGCACAAATAATTGTGCTCCCTGCGCCGGAAAGTGCCCAGCATGAAGTCCGCGCCCTTCGTCCGATATGCGCCAAAGACTATCGATGAAGCGCTGAGGATTCTTGCGCAAGTCGCACCGCAGGACGGCCGCGTTCTCGCCGGCGGGCAGAGCCTCGTTCCGATCATGGCTTTTCGTCTCGCCAAACCCGCGCATCTTGTCGATATCAATGAGGTTGCCGGCCTCGACAAGGTGACAAACGACGGCAAAATCCTTTCGATCGGCGCACGGGTGCGCCATGCTGCGTTTCACAAGCCTGTCGTCGACAATCCGCTGGGCAGCCTGCTGAGCACGGTCGCGCGTTATATTGCGCACTATCCAATTCGCATGCGCGGCACGTTTTGTGGAAGCCTGGCGCATGCCGATCCGGCGTCGGAATGGTGCCTGACGGCGGCAACGCTCGATGCCACCCTGGTTGCCAAAAGCACGCGGGGTGAGCAGCTCGTTGCAGCGAAGAACTTTTTTTCGGGCATCATGTCGACGGCGCTTGCCGAAGACGAGTTGCTCGTTGAAGTACGACTGCCGCTGCTCTCACGTGACACCAAATATGGGTTCAATGAATTTAGCCGCCGCGCAGGCGACTTCGCCATGGCGGCATCGCTTGCCACGTATCGGTTACAGGACGGCAAGATTGTGGATGCCCGCATTGGTGTGGGCGGCGCCGAGGCGTCTCCCCGCCGCATCGTGGATGCTGAAAATGCCATCAATGCTCAAACGCCCGGCGACAAGGCATTTCGAGTTGCAGCCGATGCTGCCGCCGATGCGATCGACCCTCTCGAGGATCACCAGACCAATGCCGACTACCGGCGCGATCTGGTGCGCGCGGTCGTCCGCCGCGCGCTGGAGAGCAGCGCGCCATGAGCACGCACGGCACGAAAGGCACCGGCATGACGTGGGTCGGACGGGCTATTCGCCGCGTTGAAGATCCCGCGTTGATTAAAGGGCAAGGTCGCTTTACCGGCGATCTTTCCGCGGTCCATTGGGTGCGGTTCGTTCGCAGCCCCGTCGCCTCAGGTAAACTGTCAAAGGTTACCGCACCTGACGGGACGACGGTGATCACCGCGGCCGATCTCACGGGCGTGAAGAAAATCACGCCTATGCTGCACAAATTCAACTACAAGCCGATCGGCCAGCCGGTCCTTGCTGAAAACGTCGTTCGCTTTGTCGGAGAACCAGTCGCGGCGGTTGTCGCCGGGAGCGAGGAATCCGCGGAGGACATCGCCGACCAGGTCGAACTCACGATCAACGAGACAGCTGCCGTCGCTGATGCCCGCGCGGCGCTCAAAGCCGGCGCGCCGCTCGTGCATGCCGAAGTGCCCGCCAACGTCATCCTTGAAGGCAAGTTCAAGTCCCCCGATTTCGATGCGACCTGGAGCAGCGCGGCCAAGATCTTGAGGATCGAGGCACGCTCGCGCCGGCAGAATGCAACGCCAATTGAGCCGCGCGGCGGCCATGCCGTCTATGATCCGGCAACCGGACGCGTAACGCTGACTTGCGCAACGCAGATGCCTCATCTCACGCGCACTGCGATCTGCGACATAATTGGTTTTCCGGAATCCAACTTGCGCGTGATCGCGCCCGATGTTGGGGGCGGCTTCGGCCAAAAGATGTCGCTTCCCGGCGAATACGTCGTGCTGGTCTGGCTGGCCCGCCGACTGCGGAGCTCGGTGGCCTGGACAGAAGATCGCCGCGAAAATCTGATCGCGGGATATCATTCGCGCGACCAATACATCACGCTTGAGGGCGCCTTCGACAAAGATGCCAGGTTGCTCGCGCTCAAGGCCGACATCGTCTCCAACATCGGCGCCTATTCGTGCTTTCCAACGACCTGCGGAGTCGAGCCACTCATGGCCATGGCGGAAATGCCAGGACCGTACGACGTGCAGCAGTATCAGTGCCTGGCCCGCGGCGTCATTACCAATACCTGCACGATGGCGCCTTATCGCGGTGTCTCAAGACCAGTCATCACATTCACGCTCGAGCGGCTGATGGACAAGGCGGCGCGCGCCTTTGCACTCGACCCGGTGGACATCCGCCGACGTAATCTGATCGACAAGTTCCCGTACAAGTCGGCAATGGGTCTCGAGTACGACGAAGCGACCTACAAAGAGACACTGGAAATGGCCGTAAAGGCGATCAATCTGCCCGCCTTTCGCAAGCGCCAGAAGGAAGACCGCGCGCAGGGACGCTATCTCGGTATCGGATTCGCGACATTTTCTGAGCGGACTGGCTACGGCAGCCCTGCGTTTGCGGCGCGCGGCATGGAAATCACGCCGGGATGGGAAACCGTGATCGTATCCGTTGACCCCTCGGGCTTCGTCGAAGTCCGGATCGGTTCATCGCCGCACGGCCAGGGCTTGCGTACCACGCTTGCGCAGATCGTGGCGGACGAGATCGGGATCACGCCCGACATGATCAAGGTGATCCATGGCGATACCGATCGTGCACCCTACGGTTGGGGCACATTCGCAAGCCGCTCGCTCGTGATATCCGGCGGCGCCACGCTGATTGCCGCGCGAAAGGTTCGTACGAAATTGATCAAGATGGCGAGCCATCTGCTCGAGGCTGCGCCGGATGACATCGTTCTCGCCGACGGGGTGGCGAAGGTCGCGGGCACGGACAAGACGATCGCGATCGCAAAGCTCGCGCGCGAGGCTTATACGCAAACGCACCGCTTCAACGGGGAAATTGAGCCTGGGCTCACTGAAACGGGGCACTACGATCCGCCGGGCACGTTCTCCAATGCATGCCACACGGCAATCGTCGATGTCGACGTGGATACCGGCCACGTGAAGGTCGAAAAATTCTTGGTCGCTGAGGATGCAGGCCGCATCATCAACCCGATGATTGCCGACGGTCAGGTGCATGGCGGCATCGCGCAGGGCATTGGCAACGCGCTGCTTGAGGAAATCATTTACGACGAAAACGGTGGAATATTGACGGCTACGCTTGCCGACTATTTGCCGCCAAGCGCCCACGAAATTCCGACGATCGAGCTGCATCACATCGAAACGCCAAGCCAGAATTCGATCACGAGAGCTAAGGGGCTCGGCGAAGGCGGTGCTATCGGCGCGCCGGCGGCGGTGATCAACGCCATCAACGATGCGCTTTCACCGTTCGGCGTGGAAATTGACGAGATGCCTGCGACTCCGCAGCGCATCCGGGCGGCATTACGCAATGCGGAGAAGGCCGCATGAGCGAAAGCATGCCAGTCACGCTCAATATTAACGGCCGCGATTACACGATAGCGGTCGAAGCGCGCCGCACACTGGCCGACGCCATACGTGAGGATTGCGGGCAGACCGGAACGCATATTGGCTGCGAGCACGGCATCTGCGGCGCATGCACCGTGATCGTTGACGGAGAACCCGTCCGCTCTTGCCTGATGTTTGCAGTTCAGGCCGACGGTAAAAAGATCCGTACTGTCGAAGGTCTAGCCGACGGCGACAAATTACACCCGATGCAACAGGCGTTCATGGACAACCACGGCCTGCAGTGCGGATTTTGCACGCCGGGATTTCTTATGCTGGCGGTCGGCGTACTCGAGCGCGAGCGCGACATCAGCGACGAAGACCTGATGGACGTGCTTGCCTCCAATCTTTGCCGCTGCACCGGCTATCAGAACATCGTCAAGGCGGTTCGCGCCGCGGCAAAAGAAATGCGCAGTGGATGAGCGGCATCGCTCATGACAACGAAACGGAAATTCGTCGGCCGTTCTGTCCCGCGCATTGAGGACCGCCCCCTCCTCACCGGGCAAGGCCGCTATGCCGCGGATATTTCATTTCCCGGCCAGTGGCATATGCGCATTGTGCGTTCGCACGGCGCGCACGGAATTATAAGGGCTATCGACGCTAAGGCCGCCCTTGCCTTGCCTGGCGTTCATGCGGTCTGGACGCACAACGAGGTTGCGCACCTTCCCCCGATCGGTTTTCGGTTAACCGGGCTGGTCGCGCTTGAACCTTATCGCCAGACCATCCTGGCACAACGTTACGTACGTTACGTCGGCGAACCGGTCGCGGCCGTATTCGCGGCCGACGCTTATCTTGTGGAAGACGCGGCCGAACTCGTTGCGCTCGATATCGAACCTCTTCCTGTTGTACTCGATGCCGCCGAGAGGCCGGGGCCATTCGATGCGGAGCGCAGCACCGAAGCCTCGATAATCGAGAAGTCGTCCGGTGATATCGACGCGGCATTTCGAGCAGCGCATACGGTCGTGGAGCTTGATCTTGCGATCGGGCGACACAGCGGCGTGCCGCTGGAAACGCGTGGGGCCATTGCGCGTTACGATGAAACTAAAGACGTGCTGGAAATGCATGGCGCCGCCAAGGTGCCGCACTGGAATCGGGACCGGCTCGCGCTCATGCTCGGCCGCGAGCCCGGCAAGGTGCAACTCTATGAAGGCCATGTCGGCGGCGGCTTCGGTATTCGCGGTGAGTTGTATCCCGAGGACGTGCTCGTCTGTGCCGCCGCGCTGGCGTTCAAGAAACCGATAAAATGGATAGAGGACCGGCGCGAACACCTGATCGCCGCCAATCATTCCCGCCAGCAGCGTCACAAGGTCAGGGCCGCAATCGACGCTGAAGGGCATATCCTCGGCATCGACAATGAATTCTTCCACGATAACGGCGCCTACATGCGCACGCACGCAGCGACGGTTCCCGATCTTGCCGCCGCGATGTTGCCCGGCCCCTATCGCGTACCCGCCTATCGCGCCAGGGGTCATATCAGGCTGACAAACAAGACGCCGTGCGGCACTTATCGCTCACCCGGCCGGTACGAAACGACCTTTGTGCGCGAACGGCTCATCGATGCCATCGCCGCCAAGACCGGCATCGACGCGATTGAAATCCGTCGCCGCAATCTCATCGACAAGAGTGCGATGCCCTACAGCCTTGGCTTCGGCACGCTCGGCACCGATATCATTTACGATTCCGGCGATTATGCGCGGCTGATGGAGCGACTCCTCACCGCCGCCGACTGGCGAGCGATGCGGCAAGAGACCGCGCGCCGCCGCGCCAATGGCGAAACGGTGGGCGCCGGGTTCGCCATGTTCGTCGAGAAAAGCGGACTGGGCCCTTTTGACAAAGTCCGCATCGAGGTGACGGCAGGTGGCACTATCGAGTTGATTACTGGCGTCGCTTCGATCGGACAGGGCGTGGAAACGGTGCTGGCGCAGATCTGCGGCGAAACGCTGGGGATCGACTATACCCGCGTGAAAGTGGTGCACGGCCAGACCGACCGCATCGACAGAGGCATGGGGGCGTTTGCCTCACGTGTCACTGTCATGTGCGGAGAGGCCACGCGACTTGCGGCGGTGAGATTGCGCGATGCGATTTTGTCGGCCGCGGCGCAATTGCTGCAGACGCCCGCCGACAGGCTCGACATCATCGACGGCGAAGCCGTCCGCACCGGCGGACCGGGCCCGTCCATAAGCCTCGCCGAACTCGCCGCCGCGCCTGGAACCCTCAGCGCCGAAGCCGAATTCAAGTCGAACCACATGGTTTACCCCTATGGCGCGCATGTGGCGCAGCTCAAGCTTGATCGTGAAACCGGCGCGGCCGTGATCGAGCGTTACCTCGTCGCTTACGACGTCGGCAGGGCCGTCAACCCGATGCTCGTGGAAGGCCAGATCCTCGGCGGTGTTGCTCAGGGCCTGGGTGGCGCGCTGTTGGAGGAATTTGCCTACGCGGAAAGCGGTGATCCGCTTTCGGTGACCTTTGCCGATTATCTGATGCCGACAGCACACGAAATGCCGTTTGTCGAGATCCTCCTCAGCGAGGACGCGCCGAGCCCGCTCAACCCCTATGGTTTCAAGGGCGCCGGCGAAGGCGGAATTACGCCGGTCGGCGCGGTTATCGCCTCGGCCATTGATGACGCACTCCAATGCCCCGGCGCCGTCACCCAGCTGCCGATCACGCCGCAGCGGCTGAAGGCGATCTTGGGCAATCTGGCAAGGCCATGAGCCGCCGGCGATACCGGCATTGACAATGCCGGACCCGCCGAACACCCTTGTACAATAATTGGCGCATTAAGCCGCAAACGCGTCACACGGCGATCCTGCTGTGCAAGGCGCAATGTCACGGGGAGGTCTCAATGTCAGTCAAGCGTCTATCAACGCTGCATTGTTTCGTGTTTGGCGCCGCACTCGCATTGGCGTCCACCGCGGCGTCCGCCCAGAACCGGCAATTTTCATTCGCCTATGACCAGCCTAAATCGAGCGGATACGGCGTCGGCGCGGAAATGTTCGACAAGAAGTTGCGGGAACTCAGCAAGGGGACGCTGTCGATCAATCAATACCCCAGCGCACAGCTCGGCTCGGAAGCGCAGACGATGCAGAAGGTGCAGACCGGCGACATCGATTTCGTCCTGTT
>Ga0134128_10005453_pt1 | contig 15426 bp, 13 predicted proteins | sample KB31754_FD_96462 | JGI IMG/M metagenome (GOLD analysis project Ga0134128, IMG submission 96462) | Terrestrial soil microbial communities with excess Nitrogen fertilizer from Kellogg Biological Station, Michigan, USA - KB3-175-4 | ecosystem: Environmental > Terrestrial > Soil > Unclassified ... | reverse complement strand
GCCTAGATCGATGCCAACTGAATGTATCTGCATAGCGATGATCCTCCTTGTTAGAAGCTGCCACCACCATCCTCCTGGCAAAGCGGAGGAATCAAGCGGCGGACCATCTCATTAGCCGAATTGGGCTGCGTCTAGTACTGGGCTGCGTCTAGTACATTGACCGTTGTGCAAGGATGCCAGAAAAAGCAGTTCGGCCCCGTCGTGCAGAGAGAACCGGAACTTTAGTCGAGTTGGCTCAATATTCTTGCATACCTTGCCCGGCTGGATGGCGAATCTGCTGTCTTGGCGAGCTGTTCGATTTCAGATTTCGAAGGTTTAAAGATCAAAGGCAGTTTTTTCCAGTAATACTTCAAATCATTTGAGAGCCAGTGGGCGTACGTCTTTTCCCAGGATTTTCCGGACTCTCCACCAAACGCCAGGTTCGCGGGATTGAACGCCCGCCTGTAATCCTGAAATCTGCAATCCAGGGAAATGCGAAGCTGGTTTGAGGAGTTCGGCGAAGCGCAATGCACTGTGAGACTGTGAAAGATGAGCGCATCGCCCGCGTTTATTTGGCCACCAACCCAATCGTCACCCAACGCCGCACCCTTGGGAATTGCGGGAATGTTCGTACGGTCATGGCTCTGGAACCCGAAATGATGCGAGCCTTCCAGAATTTGCAAGGGGCCCAGATTTACTGGACAGTCGTGAAGCGGGATCCAGACGGTAAAGCACTCGGGATCTCCATCCATGAATCGATAATCCTGATGCGCACGGACCACGAGACGTTCGCAATTGGGGAAGATCAGTCGGCCGATCGGTTTCGGATGAATCAGGAGCCGCTCGCCCACAAGCATCCTCATAATAGCTTCTAGAACAGGATGATGCGGCAAGGCGTGAAACAGTTCGAGGTTAAAGATTTCCTGATAGGTTTGCTTGAACAACGGGTCGGGATCGCCGCAAGCGGCCTGAACATTGGCGATGCGTTCAAGCGGATCGCGGTCAGCAAGCAGCCAGCCCGCGGCGTAAAGCACCTGGGTTATCTCGCCAAGCAATGGACTGAGAACGTACCTGGGCAGCACCCCTCGAACCAGCAGATATCCCCTGGATCTCATCTCATCTTGCAGGAAACGCGATGTGAGATCGCACGCCTGAATCTCCCGAAACGGCTTCACACGTAGATTTTCTATCAAACCACCCATCGTTTTGGAGTGAGAAAACGCTACATTCGGATTTGGCATAGCAGTCACTATAACGATCTGAATTGCCCGGAGGTGTCTCCGGATTGTCTGCTATTTGTCAATTGATTGTCCTTTCGAATGCGACAAGCCAGTGACAATTTCCTTACAGCGATATGACAATCCTTCGTGGAAGATTAGCTAAGCTCGGCACAGATCGTTCCTCTTCCGGCCGGCACGTTGAATCCTATTGAACAATCCGCAGCGGGACCCGCGCCACGCAATATTGCCAGTCAGACTTCCTGCCTCGCATCAAATCCGTTGAGCAGGGAGCAGTTGATCCGCGAGGCTGTGCTGCTGACCTTTTGCGATCCTTTGCCACCGTGTTGCTCGCGACTGTGGAATCTGACGGAGAAGGACTGGCGGAAACTACTCAACTGGCTGGATATAAGCGGCCTGGCGCTGTACTTTCTCGATCGCATGACCGAGTTGCAATTGTGCAATCTGTTGCCGCCTGTTAACCTCGCGCGCCTGCAGCAGAATCTTCAAGACAATATTGAACGGACACACGGCATGATTGCTGAATCGATCGCGATCCAACAAGAGTTTCAGGAGGCTTGCCTCTCCTATGCCACGCTGAAAGGATTTTTACTTTTCCCATCTTCGACTCCGAAACCGGAACTCCGGCACCAGTTCGACCTGGATTTTCTCATCGCGGAGCGGAGCGCTCCCGAGGCGCGTCGGATTCTTGAACGCAGAGGCTACCGTCTATACGCGATAAGCGGCAGAAGCTGGGAGTTCAAGATAAATGAAACACCCGGCATATCCTTGAAGGATCTGTATAAGGACTTGCCGGGCCGATCCGTGGAATTGCATGTTGAGACAAACACTCCCGGTCGCTCTTTATTGCTGGAACGCGTCGAGAGACGCGAGTACTGCGGCATCAGAATGCCGGTGCTTTCACGGGTGGACTTATTTTTGGGGCAAGGACTGCACGTTTATAAACACATTTGCAGCGAGTTCTCACGCACGTCGCACCTTCTCGAATTTCGTCGTCATGTACTGGCCTGCCGAGACGACGATTTCTTCTGGGATGAGCTCCGATCTATAGGCGGGGAGACTCCGAGGGCTTCCCTGGGACTTGGCGTGGTCACGCTTCTCATTACACGCGTCATGGGGGATTTCGCTCCGGAAGGGTTTACACGTTGGACTGTCGACTGCCTTCCGCCCGCTGCAGCAATCTGGGTCGAGACGTATGGACGGCGTGCTGTGTTCGAAAACTTTCCGGGCAGCAAGCTGTACCTGCTTCTACGAAGGGAGCTTGAGTCCGCAGGTGTTCCAGCGACGCGCTCACTACAGCAGCTTTTGTTTCCGTCGCGTTTGCCACCAGCTCTAATTCGGGCGCCAGAGAATGAGAGCCTGACGGTGCGAATCCGCCGTTATCGCATGCAGCTCCGCTTTATTTTCTCCCGTTTGCGCTTTCACGTTGTGGAAGGAATTCGCTATATATTCGAGTCCTATCGCTGGCGGCAGCACATCGCTCGGTACGCGCCATGACATCCTCTTTGCGTCCCGCCGCCGTTGCCTTTGACGCAGTTGCGCCGGATTTCGACTCGCGTTTCGGCGCGTGGCGAAGTGTGGCCGCGCAGCGCAACGCTGTGCGTGCCGCTCTGCTGCGGGAATTTCCGGTTGGGGGCCGCATTTTGGAGCTGGGCGGCGGAACGGGCGAAGACGCAATGTTTTTGGCGAAGCTTGGATGCGACATGCTTCTGACCGATCCCTCACCCCTCATGGTGGTGCAGGCGAAGGCCAAGCTGGCGCCGATGGGCGCACGTGCCGAAATTGTCGCTGGAGAAGAATTGGAGGACTTCGCGACCGGCTACGTTGCAGCAGGCGAAGCAATGTTCGACGGCGCTTTCTCCAATTTCGCACCGCTGAATTGCATTGCCGACCTGGGACCCGTGGCTCGCGGGCTGGGACGGCTGCTGAAACCCGGCGCGCCGGCCATGCTGGTGGTGTTCGGCACTTTCTGTCCTGGAGAAATTGCGACGGAAGTGTTGCGTGGTCGATTGCATCTGGCGCTGCGACGTTGCAATCGGGGTGAGGCGCCGGCGCGACTAGCCAAACATGATTTCAACGTCATCTACCATCGCCATGCGGCGATGCGGCGCGCGTTCGCGCCCTGGTTTGTGCTGGAGAAGCGTCTGGGGATTGGGGTGACGGTGCCGCCCAGTGCGGCCGAACCGTGGATTTCGCGGCAGCCGGCACTGCTATCGGCGATGGAAACGCTCGACCGCGTGCTTGCCCGTCCGCTGGCAAGCCTTGGCGATCATGTCCTCTATCAATTTCGCCGAACAAATGCGCCGCCCATAATGTGATGACGATATCGAGACATTCCAGTGACACGCGTGCAAGAGCGGCAGGATATGCTTTACACGGAATATACAGGCTGTAGAGAGATCGTACAGTTGATGAAACTGAAGCAAATCGCCGATGTGAGTTTCCCAACTATCTGGGCGGACTTCCGCCTGTTGGCCTTCAGAGGCGTGCATATTGGCAATGAAGAAAATCCAGGACGTCTGGAAACCGCGCTGGCTTTGATTCTTGGAGATATACACGGTTCACCTCCAATCGTCCGCATTCATTCTCAATGCACGACGGGGGATATTTTCCACTCGCTTCGATGCGATTGTCACGACCAGCTTCACCTCGCCCTGCGCCGAATCTCAACTGAAGGCGCTGGGATCCTGATCTATGAGCATCAGGAGGGCCGAGGGATCGGCCTTATGGAAAAGCTGCGCGCTTATGAGCTGCAAGAGCAAGGGCTCGACACTATCGAAGCAAACATACATCTCGGTCACTCAGTCGATTTGCGAGATTATGCGCTCGCCGTCGACATCCTTCGGTTCCTGAAGGTTCGTTCGTTACGCTTGATAACCAACAACCCTGAGAAGATCGATTCGGTGCAGTCGGCCGGAATTGAAATTGTCGAGCGCCTGAGCGCCGATGTTCCGGCCAGTCCTCATTCCGATTACTACCTTGCGACCAAGCGCAAGAAGCTCGGTCATCTCTCAGGCCCGGCAATGACATTTTCCTAGACTGTTCACTGGCAGTTGTCGATCCGGCCCCGTGAACCTCGTATCCCAAGCAACGAGGACAGCCAGGATGGGCACTGGATCTTGCTGCGGTCCGTCACGCAAAGGGATGACATTGAGTTGACAATTCTGCGACAACTCCCTACCCAGGACCGGGCTACGCTTCTTTCATAAGCGGAATCTGCCAGTTGCGTTCATGCATCCGGCACTCCGGCAGAGGCCGTGCGTTGAATCTGCCGCGCAAATATCCGAGGTGAACTGTGGCACAGGTCCTGCTCACAAATTCGTATCATCTTCCGTACGATTCGAAACAACTGCGCAAGATGCAGCCATATACACCGATCGGCACGCTCTATGCAGCTACGGCGCTACGGGAAAGTGGCATCTCCGTTGCCGTATTCGATTCGATGCTTGAGGAGCCATCGGGAAAGTTCGCCGCAGTGCTGGTGGAGCATCGCCCGAAGATCGTATGCGTCTACGAAGATGATTTCAATTTTCTTTCAAAGATGTGTCTCACGCGTATGAGAGAGGTGGCATGGGAGATGGCGAGAGCGGCACGCTCTATGGGGGCGATCGCCATCGTACATGGTTCCGATTCGACAGATCACCCAGTTCTGTTTCTGGAGAACGGCTTCGGTTATGTGCTTTGTGGAGAGGCCGAGGAAACCCTTGTGCAGCTATGCGGGTCCCTGCTTCGCGCCGAGCAAATCCCGGCAATCGACGGCCTGGTGCGACTCGATGAGCATGGCCGTTCCCTCCAAAGTCCAGTCCGGCTTGCAAAGAATCCCCGATGGGCAGAGCTTTCACTTCCCTCCCGCGATCTGATCGATCTGGAGCCGTATCGCGCCGCATGGATGAAGGCGCATGGATATTTTTCAACCAACATGGTATCCAGCCGCGGTTGCCCGTACCGCTGCAACTGGTGTGCCAAGCCGATATCCGGCAATAAATTTCATTTGCGTCCAGCGGTAGCAGTTGCTGAAGAAATGAATCTGTTGAAAGTGCGTGCCGGTGTCCAGCATATCTGGTTCGGCGACGATGTCTTCGCATTGAATCAGCACTGGGTGCAGCAATTTGCCGACGAAATTACGAAACGGGATGCAGCCGTGCCATTCAAAATACAGTCGCGGGCCGATCTGATGAGTGAGCAGACTATCCAGCACCTAAAGATCGCGGGATGCTCCGAGGTGTGGATGGGAGTTGAGTCCGGGTCGCAGACCGTGCTGAAGGCGATGGACAAAGGACTGACTCTACCTTCGGTGATTGTCGCGCGCCGGCGCCTGAAAGAAGCCGGTATTCGCGCCTGCTATTTTCTGCAATTTGGCTATCCGGGAGAAACGTGGGCCGAATTGCAGGAAACCATCGCGTTTGTTCGTGAAACGCGCCCGGACGACATTGGGATTTCATTCTCATATCCGCTGCCGGGCACCGTGTTTTACGAGCGTGTACAGATGCAACTGGGGCAAAAGCGCAACTGGACCGACAGCGACGACCTCTGCATCATGTTCGAGGCAGCCTACAACACCGATTTTTATCGCGCCGTACGCGATGCACTACATGCGGAGGTGGATAGCTGGCGAGTGTCGGAGGCGTCATGCAAAACATACGCTCAAATCGACAGCTTGTGGTGCAGAGTCAATGAACTGGAGCCGGTGAGCCGGAATGCGAACGCCTTTGCGCCTCCTGACGCTATCGCCGTTGCTCCATCCACCTTTGTGCCTGTCGAGCAATTACATGTGGAGAAAGTGTAGCGATGGGCATAATGCAAAGCGCCGTTGAGAATGAGGGCGCGCTCCAATCAGGCGTTCTTATGCAATGCCCTCGTTGCAGAGGCGATTTGGACGGGCTCGAATGCCTTCTATGTGGATTCCAGATGCGGGTCCAGCGTGGAATCATCCATGCCCTGCCGCCGGAGCGAGCGGAGCATTATGCACGTTTCATGGAAGATTACGAGCGCATCAGGGCGGCGGAAGGCCGAGGCAGCGAAAGCGACGATTTCTATCTGAATCTTCCTTATAAAGATGTTTCTGCAAGAAACAGTGAACAGTGGCACATCAGAGCGCGGAGCTACGATTATCTGCTTCAGCATCTGCTGAAGCAAAATCTCCAGAAAGGAGAAGGACGGATTCTGGATTTGGGCGCGGGAAATTGCTGGATGAGTTTTCGTCTGGCGCTCGCCGGATACCGCCTTTTTGCGGTGGACCTGCTCGCGAACGACCGCGATGGGTTGGGAGCAGCCACGCATTATAAAAACCACCTGACCGCGATGATTCCGCGATTTCAGGCGGAGATTGCGCGCCTGCCGTTTCAGGACGAGCAGTTCGACACGATCATATTCAACGCATCCTTTCACTACTCCGAAGATTATGAAGCTACCCTGCGAGAGGCGTTTCGCTGCGTCAGAAAAGGCGGCCTGGTGATTGTCAGCGATACGCCCTGGTATTCCTGTGAGGAAAGCGGCAGGCAAATGGTGGCCGAACGCAGCGCCTACTTCTCCCGTCGCTATGGAACCGCGTCGGATTCTATCAAAAGCCTCGAATATCTTACGGACGAGCGGCTGCGCATATTGGAGCAGCAATTGTCGATCCAATGGACTACATATTCCCCGCGATGCGGCTTCAAGTGGGCGATGCGCCCTCTTTTAGCGAAGCTGCACCGGAGACGCGAGCCTTCCCGCTTTTGCATCTATGCAGCCCGAAAGGACAGCAAAACCAGATGTTAGTCTATGGAGCCCGTTGCGCAATTGGACCGCGCGAATGTGTGCCCGCTTCAATAGAGATCGCCAGCGGACGTATAACTCGTATCCTGAACGACTCTTCGCCAGCCGCAGGATCAGGATGCCTAGCGATTGACTTTCGCGAATTCCTGGTTATGCCGGGCCTTATCAACGCGCACGACCATCTGGAATTTTCTCTTTTCCCCAAGATGGCCGATCCGCCTTATCGAAATTACATTGATTGGGGAACAGACATACACAACAAATTTCCCGATCTTATTGCAAAGCACCGGGCCGTGCCCAAAGAATTACGCCTGCGGTGGGGAGGCATACGGAATCTTCTTTGTGGAGTAACCACGGTGAGTCACCACAATCCTCTTTGGCCTGAGTTGAAAAGGCAGGATTTTCCCGTAAGAGTCGTGGAGGAATATGGCTGGGGACATTCGTTAGCCCTTGGCGGCGATCTTCGCGCTGCACGTTCTGTCACTCCCGAAGGGCATCCTTTTATTGTGCATGCATGTGAGGGAGTCGATCCGCAATCGCGGGAGGAGCTTTGGGGACTTGCTCGACTGGGACTTCTGGATGCCAACACTGTATTGGTACATGGGCTCGCGATGGACGGGAAGGGCATTGCGCTGATGCAGCGACGGCGCGCTTCTCTCATAGTTTGCCCCTCTTCCAACAGATTCCTGTTCGGAAAGCTCCCGAATATTCCGCTCCTCGGCAAGATTGACAATTTGGCCCTTGGAAGCGACTCTCCCCTAACGGCGGAAGGCGATCTGCTGGATGAAATCCGATTTGCAATACGCTTTTGCGGCATTCCGCCTGAGGCCGCCTACCGGATGGTGACAGAAGCTCCGGCCGCGGTTCTCCGGTTAGGAAATGGGGAGGGTTCCATCCGAGTTTCCGGTAGAGGAGACCTGATTGCTATTCGGGATATGGGCCACGATGCCGCAGACAGGCTGCGGACGCTCTCGATGAACGATGTGGAGTTCGTGATGATTGGCGGCAGTGTACAGCTTGCCTCCGAGGCGATCCTGGAACGGCTTCCACCGGCGGCGCGACAAGGTCTGGAACCTTTATGGATCGATGGAACGATTCGATGGCTGCGCGTGGCGGTGAAAGAACTGTTACGGAGAACTGAAAATGTATTGGGTAAAGGCGAGGTGCGGCTTGGAGACAAGACGGTCCTTGCAGGAGCCGAGAAGCCGTCTCATAGTATGCATTTTGGCTTCGATGTGGAGCGTAAGACCCGCTTCAATGGCGGGTCCCATTCCATTGCTCACCGTCGGCCTCTTCATTTATGAGACAGCCTTAAGTTGTAACAGCTTCCGGAAGGAACGAATGTCACATTTTGGTGTGCTGTCCTATAAGGGTACCGGGCACTTGAACCCGCTCATCGCGCTATCCCGACAGTTAGTGGCTCGGGGACACAGAGTTACATTCTTTCAGAAACCGGAACTGGAAGCCCGAGTGCGTCAACATGGATTGGAGTTTTCTGCAATTGGTAAAGCACACTCCTCTAGAGAGCAAGGTCGCACAGATGACCGCCAGCGCCCCTCGTCAGGCGTCGCCGCTTTGCGGTACGGTATGAGACGCATCGCTGGAGACATGGAAATGTCTCTTCAAGAAGCTCCCAGCGCACTGACTCAAACAGGGATCGACGCGCTCGTTATCGATGAAATTGTGCTGTCTGGTCCTACTTTGGCTCAGATGCTGTGCTTACCGTATTTCGTAGTGTCCACATCGGTGCCTCACAACTTCGGATGGGCCGTTCCTCCCTGGTTGACGGGATGCAACTACCCAATCTCTCATTTCGATCGCCTGCAGAACGCGATGCTGCAGATATCTGTATTTTGCATGCGCGGTCCGATACGGTGGAAACTGGATAAGTACAGACGGCAGGCAGGCCTGGGGCCAAGCCGAAGGATTCAGAATATATTTCCTGCGCTGGCACAGATCGCGCAATTACCTCGCTGTCTGGATTTTCCGCGCACGACGCTACCGAGTAACTTCCACTACACCGGTCCATTTATAGATGAATCCGCAAGGCCACTTGTGGAGTTTCCCTGGAATCGCCTCGACGGCCGACCCTTAGTTTATGCATCGTTGGGAACTGCGCGGAATGGACAGCCGCGCGTTTTCCACTTGATTTCCGAGGCCTGCAACAAGCTGAATCTGCAATTAGTGATGTCGTTAGGCGGCCGCGGGGATTTAGAAATATATGACGATCTACCCGGGAATCCCGTAGTAGTGAGAGATGCTCCCCAGCTTGAACTTATAAAAATGGCTGCGATAGTAATTACCCATGGCGGCCTGAACACAGTATTAGAAACCCTCTTGGAAGGCAAGCCCATGATTGCCATTCCCTTCGCTTACGATCAACCGGCGGTGGCAGCTCGTCTAGCGTGGCTAAAGGCTGCCGAGGTAATTCCAATAAACGAGCTTTCTGCCGAAAGCGTGCGCTTCGCTTTGTCGAAGGTTATCAATAACCCACTCTATCGCGACACTGCGCGAGAGTTACAAGCCGGCATTCGATCTGCCCCCGGATTGGAGTGTGCCGTGGAGGTGATCGAAAGAGCTCTGGAGAGATATGCAGCAACTTGCTCAGCCGGTGAGACATGTGAAGACCGTAGAAAGACAATCCGGTGACAACCGCCGATTGAAGAATCGGTACGCTGAAGCGTGACGAATTCGCGGGATCATCGCATCATCGGCTGGATAGAAAGCGGCGCTCTGTTCCTGCTGGTCACTTACCTTTGCCTGCATGCCCTGCCTCGCGCGTGGCGCACATTGAATACGGATTTTCCCAACTACTATATGTCGGCCCGGCTTGTGCATGAGGGCTATGACACCTCGCGGATGTATGAGTGGACCTGGCTTCAGCGTGAGAAAGACCATCGTGCTGTCGATATCCGCGCTATTGGGTTACTGCCAATCACACCATTTTCCACGCTGGCCATGTGGCCGCTCGCAGATCTCACACCACTTACTGCTAAACACATTTGGATACTGCTGAACCTGGCGTTTTTAATCCCGATCGGCTGGATGCTTCGGTCGATGACCGGGTTGAGCTACCGACGAATCGGTTTGATCTTTGCACTAAGCTTTCCGTTGTATCGCAACCTGTCGTACGGCCAATTCTATATTTTTCTTCTGTTGCTGCTTGCGTCAGCGTGCTGGGCCTATCTACGCGGCTTTCGCGAGTTCGCTGGCTTTTTGGTAACAATTGCCGCGGCCTGCAAGATTTTCCCGGTCCTATTCTTTGTTTTCTTCCTTCAACGCAGGGACTGGCGCGCGCTGGCCTGGAGCGCCGTTACGAGCCTGGCAGCGATTACCCTATCTGTCGCAGTATTTGGCATGAATGTGCATCGCACCTATCTGCGCGAAATTCTACCCTGGACCTTGTACGGCGAAGCAATGCCACCGTATGTGGCCAGCGCTTCCATCACCGGCATACTGCATCGTCTATTTCTTTCTGAGCCGCAGTGGAACCCGCAGCCGTGGCTCTCGTCTCCGCTGTGCTATGCGCTGCTGCTGCCTGTACTGCAGATGCTGGTTCTTGCGCCCGCAATCCTGCTGATTCGCAGGAGGGACGGCAGCCCCGGCCGCATTTTGTTGGAATGGTCGGCACTGTTAACAGCGTCGCTGACCATCTCCACAGTTCCGGCGTTGTATAACTTCGTGCTTATGGTTTTCCCGGTGTGTGTGTTGGCGGCGGTGTTGCTCCAGCGGAAGCGATATGGGTGGCTGGCAACTCTGCTTATTGGTTATGTCGGCATTGGTCTGCCCATACCAAGCCTGAACAGGACGATAGGGCCGATGGCTCTGCTGTACCTGCTGCGCCTTCCGCTGATGCTTTGCCTGCTTCTTGGGATTTACGCGCTGCTGTGGCGCCAGCCTCCGGAGCGGGACAGTTCGCGGGATTGGAGTCACTATGCCTGGGCCGTCGCCCTGGCTCTATCCGTAGTATTCAGCGCGCTTTCCACTTTCCGTCGGGAGCGCGCAGTTCGGCGGGAGTACGCATACCGCTTGCCGCTGCAGGCTCAAGGATTTCTCAACGCAGATCCAGAGCAGGCAGGCGCGGGAGTTCGTTACGTTGCATTTACGTTGAGCGGCTATCACCTGGTGACGGAGGAAAAGGAGGGGGTATGGACCGATCCCACCATCGACTCTCCGCAGGACAACCTTTCATTCACCAGCGGCTTCAAGAATGTCTGGAATGAGAAGACCCTCGTGGAGCGATCGGTGAGTCCACGCTCGGCGATTGTCGATGTGCGGGCGCCCTCGCGCGTTCTCGTCGCTGGCGCACGTGAGCCGATGCTCTCCGCCGATCATCGGGATCTCGGCTTTGTGCGCGACGACCATGGCCGGGGACACCTGACAGTACAGAGTGCCTTTGAGTCCGCCGCGGCGAGCGAGTCTGTTCTGACGCCGCCTTTGCTGAATGTCTACGAAGCATCATTTCTTTCGAAAAGGGAGTACGCATTTTCGGCTGTTTCGCAGGGAGATCCGCCGCAGGTTTATCTTAGCGATGCAACCCACGTGAACGCTCCGCTTGCGCTCGGCGAGTCTCGATATCCGGCGCTCTCGCCCGACGGCCGATGGCTGGCGTATAGCCGTCTCGAACATGGTGTGTGGAACCTGTGGTTGCGCGACCAAAGGACAGGTCGAACGCAGCGCATTGCCGATCTGCCATGCAATCAGATTCAGCCGGCATGGGAGGGGGACTCAAAAACACTACTCTACAGCACCGATTGCGGCCGAAGCCTGTGGTTCACGGCTGTTTCACGCCGAAGAGTAGTCCCGTGAACTCCACTTGAGTCTGGTTCTCCGGGGTAACCTGCAGGACAGACTTTACAACCATGGAACGCATGTACGAATGGGAGACAGATGATGAACGCGACCGGGACTTTGGAGATGACGCCTAAGCAAACCATCAGCAAATCAAAAAATCGCAACCGCTTCGAAAAGATTTTGCGGGAGTGCGTATATTCCATGAGAATCGATTTCCTGAGCGATGTTCTGGTTGTAGGTGGTAGCGCCGAGGATGGAAGACTACTCCACAGGGTTGGTTTTACGCGGGTGACGTTATCCAACCTTCTGGATCCCAGGCCCTCCGAGCAGGCTGACCTGGATGACGCTGAGATGCGCGCCGTGCGGGTGGATGCGGAAGCGATGGAGTTGGCCGACAATTCGTACGATCTGGTATTGGCGCATGAGGTGCTACATCACTGTCGGTCTCCCCACAAAGCTCTCCTCGAGATGCTTCGGGTCAGCCGCAGGTACGTGATTCTGCTTGAGCCGAACAATTCAATTGCTATGCGGTTACTCCTGAGGTTGCGGTTTTCCTTTCCCTACGAATTACCGGCGGTGATTGCAAGTGGCTTTCAGACTGGCGGTGTGCACGACAGCAGCATTCCCAATTACATTTACCGGTGGAATGCCTTGGAGTTGTACCAAACCGCCGCCTCTTACCTCGCCGAATCCGAGTTGAACGTGTTCACGCAATCGTACTGGGACTTCAACGTCGACGAAACCGAACTTCGGAGACGCAGCGAAACAAGAATCGGTAATGTGACGAAGGTACTAAGTCCGCGGCTTTTTCTGGCGGGGTTACGCGGTTGTCAGGCCGTGATGAACCGAATTCCATGGTTAGCTGGGCAAGGCAACAAGTTCTTTGGCTGTCTCCAGAAGAGAAGTCAACTAAAGCCGTGGCTGATCCGAAGAGGCGAGGAGATACGGTTCGATAGCGACTACACCACAACAGATCTACCCCAGCCACCTTCCAGAGCGGGTGGGGTAGGTTCATAGGTCTTACACCAGAAAATCAAGCTGACGGATGGCCTGATCCAAATCACAGTACTGAAGTTCGTATGTAGGAATACCAGAGAGTACCTCCAAGATCTTCTCGTGCTTTGCACGAATTTCTCCGGCAGAATAAAGCGCTTCCTGCATTCGCTGGGTCGCCGTTCCCTCCGGCAACGGAACAGTCGTTGCCATGGCGGACCGACATCGATTGAGATAGACAATCGAATGCACGCTTGCCTCGCCGGCAGTGATGAGGCCAGGTAACTCTGAGGTTGGAATTTCGAGTGAAGGCTTCCCCTCAAGGCGCAGCGTCAGTTCGCGACCTTCCAACTCTGGAAAGAGAGCCTTTGCAGTCGGACGGAAGCGCACCCGATGCGGGTGTCCAATGACGCGCGGTGCATTCGAGTTATTGATTAAATAGCTCGTGTCATCTGATGTATAAGTCCATCCGGCCCGCGCACATGCATAAGAGAGCGTCGATTTTCCCGCGCCTGAGTCGCCGCAGAGAAGAATTCCCCTCCCATTTTTACTGACGCAGGCGGCATGCAGGTCAGTGACAACCGATGAGCCGAGCAATAAATACACTGTTTTTTCGAGAAAGTTATAGCGAAAATAGAGCCTGTTCTTCACTGCCGCTTTCGTCAACCAAGCAAAACCGATACAGATATTTAAATCAAGCAGCGCCTGGTTGTCGGGACCGGCAACCAGCGAATAAAGATGGTTATACTGACGCCGCGTCGGTTCGGGCGGACACTCAGGATCAAGTCCTTCGCTAACACCAATGCATACCTCGAGTGGGGCACTTATCCGCGAAACGCCTGCATGTCCGAAGGTCTCGTTTGCGGCCTCCAGAACAGCCGGCTCGTTGGTCACGATCTCAACAGCGTAGCCAAGTGGATAGAAGGTGCCACGAAGGGGCAATTCCATGCTGCTAAGGAGCGCGCCTTGCGGCGTGCACGATTTGGGCGCTTCGACGAATTTTGACGACTCCTCCTGAATAAGCTCGCTGAGCATAACTTTATCCGCCGTGATGGATCAGAACGCGAGTGAATAGGCCAGGCGCTCTTCTTTTGGCCCATCGGCGTTCCCGTTCGCCATTTCTTTCTCTATCCAGCGGTAGGTCTGTTCGAGACCATCGCGGAGCCGAATAGATGGTTGCCAGCCGAGACGGTCCAGAATCATAGAATTATCACTATTGCGCCCAGCGACACCTTGCGGTGCCGTCAGATCGTATGTGCGTTTGAGCCGGATGCCCGCAATCTCTTCCGCGATATCGACAAGGCGATTGATGGTGACAAGTTCACTGGAACCCAGATTGATCGGCTCTCGAATGTTGCTGTTCATGATCATCTCCGTGCCACGTATGCAATCGTCAATAAACATGAAGCTGCGCGTCTGCTCTCCATTTCCCCAGATATTGATTTCATGGATGCCCGATTTTTTGGCCGCGATCACTTTCCGGCAGATGGCGGCGGGCGCCTTTTCACGTCCGCCTCTCCAGGTTCCGTGCGGCCCATAAACATTGTGATAGCGGGCGACTCGGCAGACGATATCAAACTCCTCTTCGAAGTGGCGGCACATCCGCTCACTGAACAACTTCTCCCAGCCATAGCCATCTTCCGGCAGAGCCGGATAGGCATCAGATTCCGTAAGAGCAGTCACATCCGGTCTGGCTTGCTTTTGTGCGTTGTAGACACAAGCCGAAGATGAGTAGAAGAATCTCCTTACTCCCATTTCTCGGGCCGCCACCAACATGTTCGTACTGGTCAGCACGTTGAGCATGCAAAGCGCTTTATTATTCTCGATGAATCCCATGCCGCCCATGTCCGCGGCAAGTTGGTAAATGTGATCTGCGCCTCTGGCGGCTATCAGACAGTTCTTCTTTTCCTTCAAATCGAGCGAAAGGTTTTCGACACCGTCGCTTATCTGATACCAGTCTTTCAGGGGCTTTATGTCTACTGCCCGGATGACACGGACTCCTCGATCCAGAAGGTTTTTGACAAGATGACCGCCAATAAAGCCGCCCGCTCCGCAAACTACCTCCTGTGGTGGCTGGATATTCATGCGCAACTCCGAAAACCGCTACCCACAATCTATGGATTTGCAGGGCTGCTATTGTCAAAGCACTGTCATTGGATTGTCACAAATTGAAAGGGGAAGACCAGGGATATCAATATCCAACCATTCGTGAAAGATCCCGCCATTGGTGAAAAGCGCGAAGGTTGGGCTCCGCGCGGCGGTTTAATAGATCGACTCCGAATCTCGGCCGACAACCCACCCGAATTTATTCGCGTGGGTTGTCGGCCTGTTCCGGAGTACCGGAGTTTTCAAATCACCGAGATCGACAACGCGAGAGGAAAGATGCACGGAACGGGCTAATTTATCAAGGACGGACTGCGACACGCCTTCGATCCAGACGCGAAGCTCGTAATTGCCTGTCGGAACATCGCGAAGCGCGAACGACTCATTCGCATCGGCAATTGCGTAGATTGGCGTCGAGAGGGCCAGCACTCCCAGCGCAGATTCCTTCTCGGGCCGAAAGACGGCCTTAGAATCATGGGACAAATTTGTAGCCTGCAGCATAAATGGTGAGCAAATGCCTGGGGTTCGCCGGATCAGCCTCCAGCTTTTGACGCAGCTTCAGAAT
>Ga0134128_10005452_pt1 | contig 15430 bp, 9 predicted proteins | sample KB31754_FD_96462 | JGI IMG/M metagenome (GOLD analysis project Ga0134128, IMG submission 96462) | Terrestrial soil microbial communities with excess Nitrogen fertilizer from Kellogg Biological Station, Michigan, USA - KB3-175-4 | ecosystem: Environmental > Terrestrial > Soil > Unclassified ... | reverse complement strand
TCGATGAGGCCGAAGCGATGCTGCGGGTCGTCGGTGCTTTGGGTCTGCCGAGTTGGCTCTCGTACACCGTTTCGGGATCGCGCACGCGCGCCGGGCAGCCGCTGGAGGATGCGTTCGCCCTTGCTGAGTCAGTGGATTCGGTCATCGCGATCGGGGTCAACTGCTGCGCCCCGCAGGACGTCGCGTCGGCCGTGGAGATTGCCGCAACTGTGACGAGTAAGCCAGTGGTCGTCTATCCAAACAGCGGTGAGACGTGGGATGCAGCGACGCGCGCGTGGAAGGGATCGAATACGTTCGACACGGACCTGGTGCGCACGTGGGTGCAGGCTGGAGCGCGGCTGGTCGGGGGCTGTTGCCGGGTCGGTCCCGCGGGAATCAGCGCGGTCGCGCAAGTGCTGAAAGAGGCGTATCCCAGCGGCTCGACCCCCCGGTAAGGTCTGAACATGGCGTTCGTAGACAAGGACCTGGAAGAACTCGTGGATTACGTCCCGGCGCGCACGGAACCGGAGGATTTCGCGGCGTTCTGGGCCGACACACTCGCCTCGGCGCGCTCGCACCCGATCGACGCCGTGTTCGAGCAGGTAGAAACCGCGTTGAGCACCGTTGTGGTGGAGGACGTGACCTTTCGCGGTTACCGAGGTCAGCCCATTAAGGGGTGGATGCTGCGTCCTGCGTCGGCGACGGGACCGCTTCCAACTATCGTCGAGTACATCGGCTACGGCGGCGGGCGCGGCCTGCATTTCGAGCGGCTGCTCTGGGCCAGCGCCGGATACGCGCACTTCATCATGGACACGCGCGGCCAGGGCGCCTCGTGGTCGGTCGGCGACACCCCGGACGACTTCTCCGACGGCAACGGCCCGGCCTATCCCGGCGTGATGACGCGGGGGATCCTCGCCCCGGATACCTACTACTACCGCCGGCTCTACACCGACGCGGTGCGCGCGGTCGAGGCTGCGCGGACTCATCCGTTCGTGGACGGGTCGCGTGTCGTGGTGCATGGCGGCAGCCAGGGCGGCGGCCTTTCGATCGCGGTCGCAGGACTTGTGACCGACCTCGCCGGTGTGCTGACCGACGTGCCCTTCCTCCAGCACTTCCGGCGCGCGACCGAGATCACGGATGGCTATCCGTACAAGGAGATCGCGAACTTCTGCAAGGTGCACCGGGACAAGGTCGAGCAGGTATTCAGGACCCTGTCTTACTTCGACGGGCTGAACTTCGCGGCGCGAGCGACCACTCCGGCGCTGTACTCGGTCGCGCTGATGGACGACATCTGCCCGCCGTCGACGGTTTACGCGTCGTACAACCACTACGCGGGATCGAAAGAGATCACGGTCTATACGTACAACGGGCACGAGGGTGGGCAGGCCCACCACATGCCGGCTGCGTTCTCGTTCGCTGCGTCGGTGACCAAGTAGTCACACCGGACCGGCGTCGTAACGGCGCCGGTCCGGTGTAACGGAATCCGCGGGTAAGAACCCTGTTAGTTCGACGAGTCGGCGGCAGGTGCGGCCGCCGCCGACTCGTCAAGCAACCAGCAACGCGCGACATGGCCGGCCGCCGAGCCGTTGACGGCGCCCTTCGCCGCCGGCAGGTCCGGCGGCCGGGTCGCGCAGACCTCCATCGCGAACGGGCAGCGGCCGCGGAACCGGCAGCCCTCATCGACCACTGATTCCCGATGCTCGGCGACGCGAGAATCGCGTAGCTGGGCTCGTTGCGTGCGGGCATCGGCCAGCTGCGCGCGGGTCAGCCTCGGGTCCGGCGCCGCGGAGGCGAGCAACTGCGTGTACGGATGCGCCGGGTTCAGGATCACCTGATCGCTCGGCCCGCGCTCGACCACCTCTCCCCGGTACATCACCATGATCTGCGACGAGAAGTGCCGCGCGGTCGCCAGATCGTGCGTGACATAGAGCAGCGCGAGATCGCGGTCTCGTTTCAGATGGTCGAGAAGATTGAGGATCTCCAACCGGATCGAGACATCGAGCATTGACACGGGTTCGTCGGCCAGCAGCACCTTCGGGTTGGTGGCCAGGGCCCGGGCGATGGCGACGCGCTGGCGCTGGCCGCCGGACAGCTCGTGCGGGTGCTTGCGTGCCACGTCCTGCGGCGGGGTGAGGTTGACGGAGCGCAGCAGGTCCAGCACCGCGGCGTCGAGCTTCGGGCCGCGCCGGTGGCCGCCGTGCAGGATAAGGGGCCGGCGCAAGTGGTGCGCGACCGTGTGCATCGGGTTGAGGGATGCGAACGGATCCTGGAATACCAGCTGAAGGGTCTTGTGGTAGGTCTTGCGTTCGGCGCGGCGGCTCAGTCGCCGGTCGGTCACACTGCCCAGCGCGATCTCGCCCGAGCTGGGCTTGACGAAGCGGCTCAGGGTTCTGACGACGGTGGACTTGCCGCTGCCGCTCTCCCCCACCAGGGCTAGCGTCTGTCCGGGTTCCAGCTCGAAGGAGAGACCGTCCACCGCGCGCAGGCGGCTGCCGTGCTGGCGGTAGTCGACGGTCAGGTCGGTCACGGTCAGGGCGCTCATCGGCCGGCCTCGTCTGTGGTGCGGGCGTAGCGGGGATCGTGCAGGTGGCAGGCGACCGGCCAGGCACGAGGCGGCGCTTGCAGCGGCGGGGTCATGTCGCGGCAAGGATCGAAGACGGACTCGCAGCGCGGCGCGAACGGGCAGCCGGCCAGTTCGGTGCGCAGGTCGGGTGGGCTGCCCGGGATGCCGTGCATTTCGCGCCGCTCGCCCCGAAGGTCGGGGAACGAGCGCAGCAGGCCGCGGGTGTAGGGGTGCAGGGGTGAGGTGGCGACCTGTTCAGCGGGGGCGTACTCGACGACCTGGCCCGCGTACATGACAGCGAGGCGGTCACTGATTTCGAGGAGGAGGGCGAGGTCGTGGGTGATGAAGATGACTGAGAAGCCGAGATCCGCGCGCAGCCGTTCGACCTCGTCCAGGATTTCCCGCTGGACCAGCACGTCGAGGGCCGTGGTCGGTTCGTCCATCACCACGATCTGCGGCTCCAGGGCCAGCGCCATCGCGATCACGACGCGCTGGCGCATTCCGCCGGACAGCTCGTGCGGGTAGGAGCGCAGCCGCCTAGCGTCGATGCCCACCATCTCCAGCAGTTCGCCGCAGCGGGCTCGGCGCGCGGCCTTGTCCATGCCCGGCCGGTGCGTCCGGAAGATGTCGTCCATCTGACTGCCGACGCTGGTCACCGGGTTCAGCGCGTTCATGGCGCTCTGGAACACCATGGCGATCTTGTTCCACCGGAAATCGCGCAGCCGGTCGCCCTCCAGGGTGGCGAGGTCCACGCTCTCGCCGTCCCGGTCGAAGTACTCGACGACGCCGGCCGTCATCCGGGCCGGCGGCCGCAGCATCCGGGTCAGCGCATATGCGAAGGTCGACTTACCGCAACCGCTCTCGCCCACGATGCCGAGCACTTCGCCGCGACGCAGTTCGAGTGACACGTCGCGCACGGCTTTGGTCGGGCGGCGGCCGGCGTATTCGACACTTACGTTGCTCGCGCGCAAGACGATGTCCGTGCTTAGGCCCGCGGAGCCGTGCAGGGCCTCGATTCCGGTCGTCGTGATCACTGCTCTATCTCCGTTTCGACTACCGGGCTGAGCGCCTTCGCCTGGCGGCGGCCGCGCGGTTCGCGGTACACGCGCAGCCGCGGGTTAAGCAGTTCGTCGAGCCCGAAGTTGATCAGGGCCAGGCCCGCGCCGAGCAGCGCGATGCACAGGCCCGGCGGCGCGAACCACCACCAGTCACCAGAGGAGAGCGCCTCGGCGTTCTGCGCGAAATACAGGATGTTGCCCCAGCTGAGCAGGTCAGGGCTCTGTGAACCGATGAAGGCCAGGCCCGCCTGCGCGAGAATGGCGAAGATCATCGAGAACAGGAACTGCGAGACGATGATCGGCAGCTCGTTCGGCAGTATCTCCACCAGGACGATGCGCCAGACCGGTTCGCCCAGGGCTTTGGACGCGAGTACGTAGTCCCGGTTGCGGAGCGAAAGGGTTTGGCCGCGCAGCACGCGCGCCGACGCGGCCCAGCTGGTCAGCGCGATCACGAAGATGGTTGGCAGCAGACCGGTGTCCTTGACGAACGCGGCTACCACGATGACCAGGGGAAGCGTGGGAATGACCAGGGCCACATTGGAGAGCAGGGCCAGGATCTCGTCCACCCAGCCGCCCACGTAGCCGCCGCCGATCCCGATGATCACCGAGATCGCGGTGGCGACGAGTCCGGCCGCGGCGCCGATCTCCAGCGTGATCCGGGTGCCGACCACGGTCTGCGCGAAGATGTCCTGGCCGATGTCCGTGGTGCCGAACCAGTGCGCGGCGGACGGAGCGGCCGCGCGGTCCAGACTGACCAGATTCGGGTTGCCCACCAGAAACGGGCCGACTATCCCCAGCAGGACGAAGAAGCCGACGATGCAGAGCCCGACGATCAGACGCCGGGAACGCAGCGCGGTGCGCAGCATACCCGAGCCCCGAGCGACGGTCTCGGACGGTGCTTCCACCAGCTGGGTGGTGACTGTGGCCGACACTTACGCCTCCTTCGTGCGCGGGTCGATGACGCCGTAGAGCAGGTCGGCCAGCAGGTTCGCGCCCAGCACGGCGAAGCTGATGGCCAGGAAGACCCCTTGCATCAGCGGGTAATCCTGGTTCTGCACCGCGTTGAACAGCAGGTTGCCGATGCCGGGGTAGTTGAAGACCTGCTCCATCACGATCTGCCCGGTGACCACGAAGCCGATGGAGATGGCGAACCCTGACACGCTGGGCAGCACGGCGTTGCGCGCCGCGTACTTCGCCATGACCCGCAGCGGGGTCAGACCCTTGGCCTCGGCCGCGACCACATAGTCCTCGGCGAGCGTGGCGACCATCATGTTGCGCATCCCGAGCAGCCAGCCGCCGATCGACGCGATGATCAGGGTGATCGCGGGCAGCAGTGAATGCTGGATCGCCGAAGAGATGAAGGCGCCGCTCCAGCCGACGTCGAGCGAGACGTCGTATCCGCCCTGCGCGGGGAAGAACTGGAGCTTGTTCGCGAACAGATACACCAGCAGCAGCGCCAGCCAGAAATACGGCACCGCGGTCAGCAGCGTGGTGGCCGGGACGATCGCCTCCAGCCTGCTGCCGCGCCGCCAGCCGATGACCGTGCCGAGCCCGACGCCGAGCAGGAAGCTGATCACCGTGGCGATGCCCACCAGGATCAGAGTCCACAAGATCCCCTGCCGCACCAGATCGATCACCGGAGTCGGGAAGGAAGTGATGGACAGCCCGAAGCGCAGGTGAGCCAGCGAGTTCAGATACTGCCCGTACTGGCTGGCCAAGCTTCCGGAGCTGAGTCCGAGCAGCTTGCGCAGCTGGTCCGCCTCGCCCGGCGGCACAGTGCCGGTCTGCGACTGCTTGCTGATGATCACGGCGACCGGGTCGCCGGGGATCAACCGGGGCAGGAAAAAGTTCAAGGTGATCGCGATCCATGCGGCCACCAGGTAGAAGCCGAGTTTCCGGCCGAAGTAGCGCAGGCGCACGTCCCGCCTCCTCAGGTGTGGTCGATCACGGCCCGAGGCGCCGCGGCGGCCGCGTGTCCCACTGCGCACGTTAAAATCTCCGTGCGTCCCGGGACACGCGGCGCCGCTCAAGCGCGCCGGTGCCGCGTCAGGTCATTCGACGTCGGGCCGGCTTAATTCGCGGGAGCGATACGCAGGGCCGCCCAGCCTTCGTCCGGCTGAAGCCAGATCGGCGGCGCGGCGTACGGGTTGTCCGTGGTCGGGAAGTCTTTGACGTGGTTCCCGTTGAACTCGATCTCGTCCTGGGCCGCGAACAGCGCGATGGTCGGCACGTCCTGCAGCACCAGGTGCTCGATCTGGTAGAAGTCCTGCTTCTGCTTCGCCGTGTCGGCGGTTCCGGCGATGTCCACGAGCAGCGAGTCCACCTGCGGGTTGTCGTAGCGGCCGTAGTCGCCGAACTGGTCCAGCTTCCCGATCGGCGGCGCGACTGAACCGTTGAGCAGCTGGTTGTAGTACGTGTACGGATCGGAGGTGTAGCCGAAGTTGTCGATCATGAGCTGGAAGTTGCCGTTGTTCTGGTCCTGCAACCAGGCGGCGTACGCCTCCGGCACCACGGTCAGCTTGATACCGGCGGCGGCCAGCTCCTGCTCCGCGATCTGCAGGATGCTGATGTAGTCGGACCAGCCGGTGACGACCTTGATGGAGATGTTCAGCGGCTTGCCAGACTTGTCCCGGAACACGTTGTCCGAGCCGAGGGTGTAGCCGGCCGCCTGCAGCGTGGATTTGGCAGCGGCGGGATCAGCCTTGCCGAAGCTCTGGCCGGCCAGGGTGGGGTCGAGGATGTTGTTGAAGTTGGGGGTCAGCAGGTCCATCGGGTTGGTCGGCGGGGCGTACCCGTTGTACACGGACTGGCTGATGAAGTCGCGGTCGATGGCCTGGCTGATCGCCTGGCGCACGGCCTTGTCCGCGGTCGGGCCCTGCTTGTAGTTGGGCATCAGATAGGTCACCGAGAGCGGGATGTCCTCGAGGGCGTACTTCGGGTTCTTCGCCAGGTAGTTCTTCTTGATGTCCGGGATGAACCCGCCCGCCCAGTCGAGCGAGCCGGACTCGATGGCCTGGTCCGCGGTCGCGTTGGTGCTGTACTCCAGGAACCTGACGGTCTTGAAATGCGGCATGTCGGCCTGGTAGTAGTGCGGGTTCGCGGCGTACACCATGACCTGGCTGTTGATCTTGCTGACCATCCAGGCACCGGTGCCGACCGGCTTGGGGTCGGTCCAGGTCTTCTTGTCCGAGACGGTGGACCAGATGTGCTGGGGCAGGATCATGGTCTGACCGGCGACGTAAGTCAGGTTCTGAAACGCCGGCTTGGTGAAGTTGATGGTCACCGAGTCGTCGCCGTTCGCCACGGCGTTCTTGATCGGAAGGCCGTTGGTGTTGAGCGCCGGGTCGGTGTCGAGGTTGAACGTGTAGGCGACGTCCGCAGCGGTAAACGGCTTGCCGTCGTTCCAGGTGACGCCGGTGCGCAGCTTGAAGGTGATCGCGGTGCCGTCGGAGTTCCAGGTGTAGGACTTGGCAAGCCAGGGCTCGATGTCGCCGGACTTGGCTCGGTTGAAGTACATCAGCGGCTCGTAGATCATCCCGATGCTGCCGGGCTGCACGCTCGGCGAGAACGGGTTGAAGTTCGCTTCGAACGGGTTGGAGCCGGCGGCGACGGTGAGCACGCCGCTCGGGCCGGAGCTTGAGGTGGAACCGGAGCCTCCGCTACCGCAAGCCGCGGCTGCGGCCAGTGTCGGGGCCAGGACCAGGGCGGATACCGCGCGCCATCTAGATCTCATCGTTGAGCCTCACTTCGCTACGCCAGGATTTGGTGCGGATTCACAAACCAGGCGGGTACTGCTGCCACCGGTTCGCAGCATTGCCGAGTGTTCACGGATGCTGGCACTGAACCGGTTAAGCGTCAAGAGTGCGGAGCGGCGGATTTGGGACCAGGCAGGTCGGGGCACCGGCCGGAGCCGCGCAGGCCGGGCAGGGTGGAAAGAAACATTCGCCGATCAAGCACGATGCACCGGAAATAAGGACAGAATCGGACTTATGACTCGGTTCGTGCCAGTGCCAGTGCCAGTGTCAGCGGCGGCGGCGGCGGGCGGGCGGCGGCGCGCTGGACGCCCGCGGCGTCAGCACGGCCGGTGGCTCGCCGCGCGAGCCTGGAGCGCCGCCGCCGGCCAGTTCCAGCAGCCGTTGCGCCGCGTGCGCGCCGTACGCGACCACGTCCCTGCGCAAGGCGGTGAGCGCTGGATGCACGAGCTGGCAAAGCACCGAGTCGTCCCACGAGACCACGGACAGCTCACCGGGCACGTCGACCCCGGCCCGCTGCGCCGCACCGAGCCCGGAGACAGCCATCAAGTCATTGTCGTAGACGATCGCGGTCGGCGGTTCGGCCTCGGCCAGCAGCGCCGTCGTCGCGTCGGCGCCGCCTTCCGCGGTGTAGTCCGCGGTGACGCAGTGCGCTTCGATACCTGCCTCGCTCGCCGCCTGCATGAAGGCGTCGGTGCGGATGCGCGTGTGCCAGAGGTCTGTCATACCGGTAACCCGGGCGATCCGCCGGTGGCCGAGCTTGGCCAGGTGCTCCACCGCGAGCTTGGCCGCCGTCTCGTCGTCGGTCCAGACCGCGGAAAGCCCGCCCGAGCCCTCGGGTGCGCCGACGACCACCGTGGGCAGCGCCAGTTCTCGCAGCACCGCGATGCGCGGATCGTCGATGCGAAGGTCCACCATGAAGACCCCGTCCACCCGGCGCTGCGCCCACCAGGTGCGGTAAAGCTCCATCTCCGACTGCCGGTCCTCGGCCACGGTGAAAAGCAGCGCGGTATGCCCCTCCGCGAGCGCGCCCTGGATGCCCGCGATCAACTGCATGAAGAACGGTTCCGCACCGAGGATTCCGGCGGGACGGTCGATCACCAGGCCGAACGCTCCGGCTCGCCCGTCGGACAAGGCGCGCGCCGCGCTGTTGGGCTGCCAGCCGATCTCCCGGGCGATCTCCAGAATTCGCTGCCTGGTGGTCGGCGAGACCCCCGGCTGGTTGTTCAGCGCGAAGGACACCGCCGCCTTGGTGACCCCGGCCCGCTGGGCGATGTCCGCGATCGTCGGCCGTTTCACCTCGTGCAACCTCCAGTACCGAGCAGCAACCCCACCGTCCGTGGGCAGTCTACGGTGCGGCGGCGACTCAGAGCGCAGCCTTCACCGCAGCGGGTGGCCGCGCCGGGAGGCGTGAAGGTTACATATGCGGTAGAGCACCGGCCGGGTTCGGCCGACCACCCGACCCGGGAATGGCTCTTGCGCGGCAGCCCGAATTACGGTCCACTAAACCGGTATAGCACCCACCGGCCTCCCTGCCCAGGGGTGCCGACGCTCCGAACGCGCCTCAAGTCCCGCCCGTGAAAGGTCGTGACCCGCATGCACCGTCCCTCCCTCCGGCTGCCCGGCGAGCCCGGATCCAGTCCCGCGCCGTGGATCGGCGCGAACTTCTGGTCCCGCCGCGGCGGCCCGCTGATGTGGCGTCAGTTCGACGCGGACACGGTCAAGACGGAACTCGCGGTGCTGCACGAGCACGGGCTGACCTTCACTCGCTCGTTCTTCTACTGGCCGGACTTCATGCCGGAACCGAACCGGGTCGACGAGGAGTGCTGCGCGAACTACGCCCGCTTCCTCGACCTGCACACCGAACAGGGCATGTACACGATCCCGACGCTGATCGTCGGGCACATGTCCGGGGAGAACTGGGACCCGGCCTGGCGCGGCGGCCGCGACCTTTACAGCGACGTGTGGATGGTCGCGCAACAGGCCTGGTTCGGCGGTGAGATGGCCCGGCGCTTCGCCGCGCATCCCGCGGTAGCCGGCTGGCTGCTGACCAACGAGATGCCGATCTACGGCGGCGAGGACGCCCCGCGCGAACAGGTCGCCTCCTGGGCGCAGCTGATCATCGACGCGGTGCGGGCCGGCGGCGGAACCCAGCCGATCTCGCTCGGCGATGGAGCGTGGGGGCTGGAGATCACCGGCAAGGACAACGGATTCCGGCTGCGCGACGCCGCGCGGCTGTGCGACTTCCTCGGCCCGCACAGTTATCCGATGGGCAACGACCCGGTGCGTCAGCACTACACCGCCGCCTGGATCTGCGAGCTGGCCGGCTCGTTCGGTTTGCCGGTGATCCTGGAGGAGTTCGGGCTCACCTCGGACTTCGTCTCCGACGCGAACGGCGCGCACTTCTACCGGCAGACACTGCACAACTCGCTGCTGGCCGGGGCCACCGGCTGGGGCGCCTGGAACAACACCGACTTCGACGGGCTCGAACATCAGGACCCTTACCGACACCATCCGTTCGAGCTGCACTTCGGGCTGACCGACGCTCAGGGCACACCGAAGCCGCAGCTGGCCGAATTGCGCGCGTTCGCCGACGTGCTGGCACAGGTCGACTTCCCGCGGCTGCACCGCACCCCCGCCGAGACAGCGTTGGTTGTAAGTTCATATCTTGACACAGAGTACCCGTTCACCGAGCCGGGTAGGGATCGGCCTGAGCTGTGCCTGACGCTCGGCCAGGCCTATATCGCGGCGCGGCTTGCGGATCTGCCGGTAGCGGTCGCGCGGGAAAGCGACGGAATCGGCACCGACGCCAAGCTTTACCTACTGCCCTCGACCAAGCAGTTGCTCGCGCCGACGTGGTACGCGCTGGCTGATCTGGCCGCGGACGGCGCGACGGTGTACGTCTCCTACTTCGCCGGCGCACACGGCAATCAGCGCGGCCCTTGGCACGCCGCGATGAACACCCTGTTCGGGTTCGAACACCAACTCGTCTACGGGCTCGTCGACACGGTGGAGGAGGACGAGTTCGAGTTCGAATTCGTCCGGCCGTTCGGCGCGTTGGCCGAGGGCAGCAGGTTGCGTTTCCGCACTGGTGGCAACGAGCACAGCCGCGCGATGCTGCCGGTGCTGCCCACCGACGCCGAGGTCGTCGCGGTCGACGGAAAGGGCCGCCCGGCGCTGCTGGTCCGGCGCGTCGGGGCCGGCTCGATGGTGTTCTGCACCTATCCGATCGAGCACATGGCCGCGTACCTGCCGCGGGTCAACCCCGAGCCGACGCGAGACCTGTACGACGCGCTGGCGGACTTCGCGGGCGTCGCTAGGGCGGTGACGGTGGACGAGCCGCGGGTGGCGGTGGATGTGCTCGAACATGAGGACGGCACCCGGTGGGTGTGGTTCGTCAGCCAGGCCGCCGAGGAGCTGACCGTGAAACCTGCGGTGCGCGGCGGCGGCAAGCTGGCCGAGGACGCGGTGACGCTGCCGCCGTTCGGAGTGCGGATCGTCAAGCTCGAGGGCTGATTCGAACGTTTGAAGGAAACTCATTGATTGACTTGCGGAGTCGATCACTGATACTTACAAGCCGCGCCGCGGTCCCTAGTGCGGAGGGACCGCGGCGCGGTGTCGTTCCCGCCTGAGGTGCTCGGTTCTCAGGCAAGCGGCCGACTACGGCAATGTCGCGATATGCGCCTTGTACGCCGCGCCGAAGTTGGTCGGCGTGCCGGTGTAGTCGGTGATCAGGGTCGGGCCGCTGGAGCAGCCGCCGGACCAGTTGTCCCAAGTCCAGGCAAGGTAGCCGGTGCCCTGTGAGTCCAGCCAGGACATGAGCGGGTTGATGAAGCTGCCGGAGCAGTCGTTCTCGCCGATCTCGCCGGCGATGACCGGGACCTTGGCGATGACCGGGGCGACCTGGCTGGTCCAGCAGGACTGCGGCGCGCAGGTGTTGAAGTTGTAGTCGTGGAACGAGGCGACCAGGTTGTGATCCGGGTCGGTGGGCTCATTGGCCAGCCAACCGGTCAGGTCGTTGGAGTACTCCTCCCCGCCGAGCATCAGCACGTTGCTGGCGCCGGTGCCGCGCACCGCGTTGACCATGCCCTGCATGCCGGCCACCTGATAACCGATTCCGTTGCAGGTGCCGCCGTTCTTCCAGCAGGACCACCCGGAGGTGGTGTCGCCGGTCGCGCGCGAGGCGTAGGGCTCATTGAACAGGTCGAAGATGACCGCGTTGTTGCCCTTGAAGGTGTTGGCGACCGAGGTCCAGAACGCAATGGCCTGCGCGGCGTCCGGCATCGGCTTCTGGCAAGTCGCGGTCGCGCTCGAGCAGCCGGAGGAGTTGCCTGTGTATGTGCCGTCAGTCCAGTGCAGGTCCAGGATCGCCACGAGTCCGTTCGAGTTCAGCAGGCTGACAAAGGCCTTGACCGCGTTGATGTAGTTCGAGCCCGCATCTGCCGAGGTGACGTACGACTCGCCGTTCCAGCAGGCCTCGTTGAGCGGGATGCGCACCGCGTTGGCGTTCCAGCTCTTGATGGCGGTGACAGAGGCCTGATCGGTAGGGCCGTCCCAGATGCCGTAGCCCTGTACGCACTCGTATTCGCCGCCGGAGCGGTTCACGCCGTGCGGAGTCCAGGTGGCGCCGCTGCCGGTCACGATCTTGTTGCCGGAGACGTGCAACTGCGGAGCCGAGCCGCCGCCACCGCTTGATCCGGAGGGCGAGGCCGAAGGCGAGGAGGACGGGGACGCGCTCGGCGAGGCCGACTTCGACGGGCTGGCTGAGGGCGTCGGGCTGCCGCTCGCGGACGCGCCGTTGCAGGTGGTGCCGTTGAGCGTGAACGCGGCCGGCACCGGGTTGCTGCCCGTCCAGGAACCGTTGAAGCCGAGCTGCACCGAGCCGCCGGTCGGGAGCGAGGCATTCCAGCTCAGGCTGGCGACGGTGACGTTCGAGCCGCTCTGCGTCCAGGTACCGTTCCAGCCCTGGGTGACGCTCTGTCCGGCGCCGAAGGAGAAGCCGAGCGTCCAGCCGTTGATCGCGGACGCGTTGTTGACGATGGTGATGCTCGCGCCGAAGCCGCCGGGCCATTGACTGCTGACGGTGTAGGTGACGGAGCAAGCCGGCGTGGCAGCCGAGGCCGGGCCGGTGGTGAGCGCGACGAGCCCGGCGCCCGCGGCCAGCGCGGCGACGCCCATGCTGGCAAGCGCGGCGCGCAGCCGTGCAGAGCGGTTGTGGAGCGTATCCATGCAGAAACCTCCGTGGGCAAATGAGCGCACGGCGACGGTGCCGGGCTCTGGTGCCCTTGCACGGTAGGACCGCTTACTTAACCGATCAAGTAGACCTGAAAGTTGCATGTGGTGCACTCGCGACACCAGGGACGACTCGGCCCGTGCATGCATTCCTTTCACGAAGGAGTGCACGCACGGGCCGGGATCCGCGCCTAGGCGCCTACTTAGGCGGGCGCTTTCAGTGGGCTTTCACAGTGTGCAGCACGCCGGGTAACGGCCAGGTGGCGCCGGTGACCGGAACGGTCATCGTTCCGCCGGTCGTCGTCACCACGAGCGAGCCGGTCACCTTGCTCAGCATGGTCGGTACAAAGGTGACGTTCACCGTGATCGAGCCGCCTGCCGCGATCACCGTGCCCACCGCGGGCAGGGTGGAGACTCCGAGTTCGCCGGTCAGTCCGGTAGCGGTCGCTGCGGTGACCACCACCGGCACCAGGCCGGTGTTCTTCAGCGTCACCGCGGTGAGCCTGTGGAAGCCCACCGGCACGCCCACGAACGACACGACGCCCGGACTGGCCGTGGGCGCCGTGACCGTCGCAGAGGCCGGAGATGTGGCGATGGCGATGTTGCTCACCGCGTGCAGGTCGGTCTTTCCTCCGTTGCCTGCGGTGAAGCCCGCGTACGCGGTCGCCGGAATCAAACCCGCTGCCGGCTTGTAGGTCAGAACCTGGGCCGCATCTACGTACACGGTGATGACACCCGCGAGGACCGTCACGGTCACCGCATGCGTACCGGTGCGCAACGGCGCCGGAACCGGGGCGGTCGCGAGATACGTGGCCGAGCCCAAGCCGTTGTCCGAGCCGGTCGCGATCGCGACGTAGTTGGCCGAATTGACCTTCGCGTTCCAGAACGTGTCGAGCGCCACGCCGATGCCGCTCAGGCCGTCGAGACCGAGGCCCCCGCCCGGAGTGCCGACCGCGGTCGGCTGGTTCTGCGTCGCGTCGATCAGCGAGAAGGTCAGCCCGTCCGCCCCGGTACCGCCGTTCAACTGCGCGGTGAACGAAGCCGCGAGATTGTTGGTGGACACCGGCGTGGTCGAGAAGGCCGAGCCGGCGACCTCGGCGGTGGCCGCCGGAGTCAGCTGGATCGTGCCTGCCGCGCCGGTCGCCGTGGCCGAACCATTCAACTGCCAGCCCGTCGTGATGGGCGGCACGACGCCGGTCGCCGTTCCGGAGATCGGCAGGAAGCGGGCGCCCTGCCCGTCGTCGCTGGTCATCTCGTACTGCGCGGTCTTTGCGCCGATCGAGGTCGGAGTGAAGGTCACCTGCTGGACGTATGTCTGGTCCGGGCCGATCACCTGGCCTTCGGGCAGCGGCGAGGCTGAACTGAAGTCCGAGTCCGGCGCCTTGGCCTTGGTCACGGTCACCGGGATGTTCCCGGTGTTGGTGATGCTGAAGGTCTTGGTGACCGTGGAGCCGAGCGGAACCATGCCGAAGTCCAGCGGCCACGGCGAGACGGTCAAGTGGCCTTGGCCGACGATCGAGTTGCCCATCAGCGAGATCGTCACCGTGTGCGTCACGCCGGGGTCGTCCGGCGAGGTCGAGGTGACTGTGATCGAGTCCGTATTCGTCCCGGTCACGGTCGGGTTGTAGGTGACCGAGGCGATGAACGAGCCGCCGGGCGCGACAGTGGCGCCGGGCGCGGGCAGCCCGGTGACCGCGTACGGCGCGGCGGGAGCGGTGACCGCGCCGATCGTCTCGGTGTCCGTACCCGTGTTGGTCACCTGGATGTTCTGAGTGACGCTCAAGCCCACCGGTTGATCGTCGAAGACGGCGTTCGGCGGATTCGCGCCGAGGCCTGGTTTGGTGCCGTAGCCGGAGGCGGTGAACGAGACCGGCCCGGAGTCGGTGGTCACCGTGACCGTCCCGCTGATCGTCCCCGTGCCGCCCGGAACGAAGGTCATCGGGATCGACAGCGTGTCGCCGGAGTTCATCGCGTGCGGCAGCGCCGGGGCGGTGACCGCGAACGGCGAGGTGGCGGAGATCGCGGTGACATTAAGCGACTTGGCGGCCGTGACGGTCAACGTCGCGTTGCCGGTCGTGCTGACCGGGATGTTCCCGAAGGACACCGGCGAACCGGTGAGCGCGGAGTTGGCCGGCCGGCCGAAGGCGAGGATCTTGCCGTCGCGAGTGCCGACGTAGACGCGGCCGTCGCTGGTGGCCGGGGTGGTGAACTTGACCGCGGTGCCGATCGGCGAGGACCACAGTTCGGTCAGCGCGCCGCTGCCGTTCGGTTCGGGGCTGTACGCCCGCAGTTCGGCGTTGGCGCCGGTCGGTCCGGAGGACCACACGACCCACACCACCCCGGTGCCGGAGGTCGTGCCGTTGGAGGTCACCACCGGCGAGCCGGAGGTGTAGCCGAAGGAGCCCGTGCTGGTGCCGACGAGGCTCAGCGCCGGGTTCCCGGAACCGTCGACGCCCACCTTGAACGCGCGCAGCGGACCGCCGTTGCCGACCACGTACACGTAGCCGCCGTCGCCGCCGTAGAACGCGAGGTGCCCCCACAGTCCCTGGAACGGGCCGACCATACCGAGCACGGCGTCAGTACCCGTAGACGCCGCGTGACCGCCGAGGTTGTCCCGGTCGAGCAGGAAAAGCCGGCCGTCCTTGCCCATCTGCACGAGCAGGTGCGGGTGCGCCGCCGTGCCGTATCCGTCCGGCAGCGCCAGCGGGCCGCCCGAGCCGAAGTCGGTGTCGTTGGCGTCCATCTTCGTCGCGTCGTGCGGGCTGAAGAAGTCGGTCGGCGAGAGCGAGCCGTCCGCGTTCACGTGCAGCCGGACCACCGACTCGGCCAGGTTGCCGGGAGGAGCG
>Ga0134128_10005451_pt1 | contig 15430 bp, 16 predicted proteins | sample KB31754_FD_96462 | JGI IMG/M metagenome (GOLD analysis project Ga0134128, IMG submission 96462) | Terrestrial soil microbial communities with excess Nitrogen fertilizer from Kellogg Biological Station, Michigan, USA - KB3-175-4 | ecosystem: Environmental > Terrestrial > Soil > Unclassified ... | reverse complement strand
CGGCGCAGATGCGGCAGCGCCGCACGGATGATCCGCTGATGCGCGGTCAACATGATCGCTAGCCCGCTTGTCCAAGCCTCATCGTAGGTAGGATCATCGACCGCGACACGCACGGAAATGCCGGCATTGTTGACGATGACGTCGAGGGCGCCGAAATGCGCTGCGACGTCGGAGATGACCGTGTCGATCTCGTCGCGGTGGGCGACGTCGAGCTTCCAGGCGCGGGCCGCGCCGCCGCCCTCGGTGATTTCACCCGCGACCTTGGCGGCGCCGCCGGCATCGAAATCCGTCACCGCGACCTTGGCGCCCTCGCCGGCAAAGACATGCGCGGTGGCGCGGCCCATACCGCTGGCCGCTCCCGTGACCAGCACAATCAGTCCCTTGACCGACCGGCTCAGTTGCTTGACATCGAACATGGGGCGCTCGCTTGTGATAGAATGACTCAATTGACAGGGCGTCCCAAGTGGCTGTCGATGAACTCCTGCAGCCCGGGACAAGCTCCGGTCGAGGATTTTGAAGATCAGTCCTTGGTCTTCCCGAGGCAAGCGAAACATTAGGCAACAGGCGCTTTCCGCGTGAGGCGGCATTCAGAGCGCGACTAAAGACCGGGTTGGTTACAACGCCGTGCGTGAGACCTGTGAGGATCATTGGCGGTCTCCTGGTAAAGTGTGTAGGGAAGACGATCGAAAAAGATCCGGTCGAGCAGCGAGCTTTACGGGCTCACAAACGTAGGATCGACAAGAAAGCCATTCCTGACCAGACCAATCGATTCCAATTCGGCTCGATGACGATCTATCTCGAGCATTGCGAGGAGTAACACCAGCACGATTGCCGTGTAGAGGAGCTGGGACGAGGTCCGAGCGGGCGCATGACCATCATGCGGCGGAATGAATCCACGAAGCGAGCGCCATAGCCAGATGAACTGCAGATACGCTTTGGATCGTATTTGCATATTGTCATCCTTGACAGGTGAATCGTAGGACGCGGCGCGCTGCACTTCAAGCCAGCAGCGCTGCAGACGCTTGAGAGATGTTTGGACGTAGGGACCGCTGGCTCTCCTGCGGTGCATCATGGAACCGGGCAGGAGCAGCCTTGCTGACGCGCATTGAACAGATAAAAATCGCGCGCTGGGGCGGGCAGGGTGAGATGTCGCAGCTTGATCTTTCACCTCCTGGGTGAGCGATGATGCGCAGGGATCAACGAGTAAGCGCAGGGATGCCGCCCGCCGCTGACCGTCCAAGCAACGTGACGAGGCCTTCTCTATCCTCAAAGCTGCTGTAAAATCGCCGATGAACTGGACCCTAAGCCTCTGCGCTGTGTTCGCCTTGTCGGTCCTTAATGTAGCGCCAGCGCAAACACAATTGAGGGGTCACGGCGGGCCCGTCCGGGGGCTCGCCGTTTCACCTGATGGCAAGAGTGCGCTGTCCGGTAGTTTCGACACCGCCGCCATACGGTGGTCGCTTGCTACCGAAACCGCGCAGCAGGTTCTTCGTTTTCACTCCGATGCCGTCAACGCTGTTGCCTTCCTGAGGGACGGGCGAATGGTCACGGCCGGAGCGGACGCGCGGATTGCCGTCTGGACTGCCGGCCGACAGCAGCCCGATCGGATCTTCGAGGGGCACCATGGGCCGATCGTGGCACTTGCCGTTTCGCCTGATGGTGCGAGGCTCGCGTCAGCGTCCTGGGATCACACCGTTCGCCTCTGGTCGCTTGCCGGTGGTGCGCCGCGTGTCCTCGAAGGCCACACACAGAACGTCAACGGCGTTGCGTTCGCGCCGGAGGGTAAATCGCTGGTCAGCGTCGGCTACGACCGCAAACTAAGGGTCTGGCCATTGGCGGGTGGAGCGCCGGCGACAATTACGCTGCCATCGCCGCTCAATGCTGTTGCCATAGCGCCAGACGGCGAGATAGCAACCGGCGGAGCCGACGGCAGGCTGCGCTTTGTGACCCGGGAGAGTAAGGAAGCCGGCGAGGTCCAAGCTGGCTCGACGCCCGTTACTGCCCTTGCGATTTCTCCGGACGGGACGTTGATCGCGGCAGCCGAAATTGGCGGCACCGTCGCCGTCGTCAACCGCAAGGCGCGAATCGTCGCGCGCACGCTGGTCGGTTCCGGCTCACCCGTGTGGTCCGTGGCATTCTTGCCCGACAATACGACGCTGCTGACCGGGAGCGCTGACGGTATTATCCGGCGGTGGAATGCGCGGACGGGCGATCCGATCGGTTCGTCGCTCAAAGGCACCGCGGCCGATCCGCTGGCGGCCTACGCCGGAGATCGGGGCGCCGAAGTATTCAGGGCCTGCGTCGCCTGTCATACCCTGTCGGAGAAGGAGGTCCAGCGCGCAGGCCCAACGCTTGCCGGATTGTACGGCCGCCGGATCGCTTCGCTCCCGGACTATCACTTTTCCGACGCGCTCAAACGCATGAACATCATCTGGACGCCAGAAACGGTGTCAAAACTCTTCGAGATCGGCCCGAACGCCTACACGCCCGGTACGAAGATGCCCGAGCAGCGGATCGGATCGCCGGAAGATCGCAAGGCGCTTACCGACTTTCTGGCGCGTGCGACAGCTAAGTAGCTATCCCTTGCGCTCCCGCTCGCGCAGATAATCGTCGGTGGTGCGCGGCGGGGCGCGTTCCGAGACGCCCGCAAGTGGATCGAACTGCTCTTCGCTCATGGCGATGACGCGACAATCGGCACACATCCTCACCACGTCCAGCCGTTGGTCGCCTTCGGGATACATCCAGTGCCGGCCCTCGAGCTTCGCTGCAATCTTGTCGATCGTGCTCTTAATCCCGAACGGCTTGTTGCAGCGGATGCACAGCGCCGGCTCTTCTTCCTTCAAGATCGCGGCCTGAGCCCTGACCGCACGGAAGTCGATCTGCGGTTTCAGGGTAATCACCTTTTCCGGGCATGTGCTCTGGCATAATCCGCACTGAACGCAGGCATCTTCGATAAATTTCAGCACGGGCCGGTCCGGATCGTCGCGAAGCGCGCCGGTGGGACACGCCGACACACAGGACAGGCAAAGCGTGCACCCCTCCACGTTAAGGCTGATCGCGCCCAGCGGGGCGCCTGCCGGCAGTGCAATCACGTCGACCGGTTGGGGCGCCACGCGGTGGAGTTCGCCGAGAGCGAAGCGAAGCAGGTCGGGCCGCTTACCGACGGTCTTGAAGGTTGCGGGATGCTGGACGGCGGGGCTCGGCTCGAGCGCGCGCAGCGTCTGGCCGAGCGCGTCAGGATCGTCGGTTTCGATCGTCGCGACTGGTAGTCCCGAAAATCCAAGCCCGGAAAGAATGGCATCGGCCGTCGCGACGCCCTGCGAAAGCCCGGTCACGTCGTGCCGCGGCTTTGCCCGGAGCAGGAAACGCACGCCAGCGGTGCCGTAGGCAAATGCGGCTGCGATTGCTTCCAGCCCAACCTGCATCACCTCGTTGACTGCGAAGGGGAGCACATTGGCTGGCAGGCCGTCGCCATGGCGGGCGAGGGCCTCGATAAGAGGCGTGCCGTGCTCACTGTCATGGAACAAGATGATCGGCGTGGCACCGCCGGCCTCCCGGTAGGTCAGCAGCATCGCGCGTAGCCTATGCAGCAGCACATCGGCCGGCGGCAGCGCATAGGACGCAGCGCCGGTCGGGCACGCCGCGGCGCATTGGCCGCATCCCGCGCAGATTTCCGCGCTGATCTTGACGTGGTCACCATCGGGTGTAATCGCGCCGGTCGGGCAGAGATCGAGACAGCGATGGCACCCGGTCAGTTTCGACCGCGAATGGGCGCAAAGCGTCGGGGTGAAGTTGACGTATTTCGCCTTGTCGAAGCTTCCGACCAGATCCCGTGCTTTCAGGACCGCGCGCAGCTGGGCCGCGGGGTCGGAAGGGTCGGCGCGCAGATAGCCGTCGCGTAGGTCATGCGCGGGGAAGAGCGGCACGCCGCCGGAAAGATCGAGCAGGATGTCGCAGCGCGAGGTCAGTCCATTGCGCGGAGTGTCGAAAACGAATGCGTCGCGCGAGGAGGGGCGGGGCATCGCGTAATCGTCGATGGCAAGCTCGAACGCGCCGAAATGGCCTTTGGCATTGCGGATGGTTCCCTTGACGATTGGGAAGGTCGTGGTCGTCGGCGGGATGATCTGCGCCGGTCTCGTGATCATGACCGTGATATCGAGGTGATCGGCGAGCAGTTGGCCGGCTTCAATGGCAGCTTCGTCGCGGCCGTAGACAAGCGCGACGCCTTCGCTCGACAAGGTGACGAGAGGATACCTGGGCATGGATTCGCTGGCGGCAGCCAGCAGTGCCGCCATTTTCGGTCCCGCCCGAGTTCCTTCCACCGACCAGCCGCCGGTTTCGCGGAGATTGACGAAATCGATCCCTTCCGATCGCTCTCCGGCCGCCTCGGCGAACCGGGGGGCCTCCTGCGTGCAACCAACGAGAAGGGCGTCGCCCGTCTTTGCCGCGTTGCAAAATCGATCGAGCTGCGCACGGCACAGCTGGTGAAAGGTCTCGATCTCGCCGTTGCGGCAGCCGTGTTGAACGGCGGCCACGTCGAGGTGCATCGTGTCTTCGCACGAGCAGATCAGGATCTTTTTTGGTGGCTGCGCCATGTGCTCGCCGACCACTCTCTAATCCAAGCTCGCGGACTCGCGCCAGCGCGCCGGCTCGGATAAGTTATTCTCGGAAGAGAAGAAAAGGAAGCCGGAGGACCGTCTGTCAGCGACCGTCGGTACCCACTCAGTCATTTCGGAACCGATCGATCTGCCTCCGCCGTTCAGGCTGGTGAGGCTCCGTGAGAGCCGCGACGCCTTTCTTCACGCCATCGATATCGCCGACGAGAGCGGCGCCGGTACACTGACCTATGTCGGACGGTTCGATCTCGTTGAGTTTGCCGTCGTGCTCGAACCGGGCGAACCCTTGCGCAGCGCGCGCCGCGCTTTCTATGCGGGAATGGTGGCGCTGACAGACGCCTTGCGTGCCTGCGCGCCGCCGAACAAGGAAATCGCGATCGATTGGCCGGACGCAATCCGCATCGATGGCGGGCTAGTCGGCGGCGGTCGGCTCGGCTGGCCTCGATCCGCGAAAGAGGGCGACGTGCCGCGCTGGCTTGTGTTCGGAGCGATGATCCGAACCGTTGCAACGACTGAGAGCGAGCCCGGTATTCATTCACTCGCCTCGGCCCTGGAGCAGGAAGGCTTTGGCGAGGCAGGCGCGGTTCAGGTGACGGAAAGCTTCGCGCGGCATCTCATGCGGGCTACGGATGGCTGGCAGGCCGACGGTTTTGACTGGGTGGCGCGCGAGTATCTGAGCCGGCTGTCGCGCGAACGCCAGATCTTGCGTTGGATCGATGACAACGGCGATCTAGTGGTGCGGCGGATCGGCACGAGTGAAATGCTGCGGCATGATCTGAAGAAAGCCTTGGGCGTGCCATCCCTGTTCGATCCGGTCCTTGGAGGACCGCGCTTGTGAAGCTCTTGCGCACCATCGCGCTTGATCCGTCGGACACGTTCGTCTTCGATGTGCCGGCGGAGCCGGGCGAGTGGGCGGTATCGGGTGCGTTCCGCTTCTGCGATCGCGATCCGGAGAAGCTGAGCGGCAAGGAACGGTCGGCGTTCCGCGGTGGCTTCCTCGGCGTGCGATCATGGGGTTGGTCGTCGCTGGTTCAGATCGTCCCGGCGACGGAGCATGATTGCCGCGTCCTGGTGGAGCTCCTCGCCGGGCAGCTGGTCGAGCGGTTCGGAGCGCCCGATCTTGCAACCGCGCGCCTTGCAGCGGAAGAGGAGGTCGCTTTCGCGCAATCGCTCTGCACGCACCCGGTCAGCGCGCTGATTGCCGTCCATCGCTCGGCGAGCGACGGCGAGATTCGTGAGGCATTCCGCAGACTGCGATTGCGCAAGGGCCAGGGTCACAGCAGGGCATTCTCGTTCATGGAGGTTGAGGATGATAGCGACCCCGACCGCGATTTCAGCCTTGCGGATATGAGCCGGGAGCCGCCGCAGCGATGAACGATTTCTGGCTCGCGTCCGGCCATCATCTGCTCGATCGCAATGCGAGCGGCGAGCTCGTCGTCACCGATGAGTTTCTCAAGGCCTATTTCGTCCGTCCCGAACTGCTGCCGCCAGCAGATGCCTGCAACGTCGAGCGCAGCCTGCACCGGGAATTGCTCGCGGACCCGCGCAGGCGCGTCGGCGCGGACGAGGTTTCGGCCATCGTCGATGCCGATGCACGGGAGAACTGGCAGTTCGTGCTGGTATTTCGGGACTTGCTGTTGCGGCACCGGACACTGGAAGCCGCCTATCTCGCGCTCGTCCGTTCCGGATCGATCAGTTTACCGCCGCTATTCATCAACCAGCTCGTGCACGTGATCTTGCGCAACGCACTGGACGGCTGCGAAGACCCGTTCGTGCTTCGAGCGGGAGAGCTGTTCTTCCGGCCACAGCGAATCATGCCACATGAACGCAAGCTGCTTCTCGGTGACGAGGAGATCGTAGGCGAACGCAACACGACGCCAGTGTTGTCGCTGATGTCGATGCTGGGTGATGCGACGAGCGGGGAAGTCGACGTTCTCAACGAAGAGAACGCCGACCGCTATTGGCGACGCAGCGATCGCTTCGACATGGGGCTTGATCTCACGGACGGTTCGCGAGCGCGAGCCGCGCTCGCCCAAGTGATGACGCGCTGGATTTCGCACCTGCTCGGGATCGATGTCACGATCGAACCGCTCAGCGAATTGCGCAATGCGAGGCTCGCCTGGTACGTGGGGCTCGATTCCGAGGCGACCCGCATTGGAGACAGGCTGTGGCATGGCGAGAGTCTCGACCAACGAACCGCGGGTCGCGTGCTCGCGCTGTTCAGGCTGACCTTCGCAGATGCCGCATTGGTCGCGGACGTTCCCGATCGCGAGCCGGTCCATCTGATCCTCGCCATGACGTCGGACCAGATCGTCAAGATGAAGCCGCAGAATCTCTTGACGGGATTGCCGATCAAGCGCCTGGAGGATGTAAGTTGAGCCAGGTGGTCGCGCCTCTTCTGCGGATTCCGGTCGGCGTCGTGGTCGAACGACGCAAGGCAGTTTCGCCGTGGATCGATGTCGTCTGGCGCGGTATCGCCGTCTTGCCGGATGAGGCAGAGATGTCGCCATGGACGGTTCTGCGCGAGCAGGAAGGGGCGACACTGTACTACGCCGGCAGCGGCGTTATCGATCTGTATCGCACCGAGACGCCGCGCTATCGCGAAAACCTTGCGACTGGCGCTCCCAACATCTGGATCATATTGAGCCCGTTGGAGGGGCCCTGGCCCTATGCTGTCTCTGCCGTCACGGCGGATCCGGCGGAAGGAGAGGCCTTTACGGAAGCCGGGGCCAATCTCGTCGAAGCGGTGCCGATGCCCGACTCGCTGCGCGAGACGATTGAAATTTTCATCGCCGAGCACCACGTCGAAAGCGCGTTCGTCAAGCGCGAGCAGAACCGCGCTGATCCGGAGGCGTTGGCGCGGCGCCAGCAAGAAGGCGGACACGAATGAGCGAGAACGAAGATTTCCTTGCCCGCTGGTCTCGTCGCAAACGGGAGGCAACAGCCGCCGACGCGGAGCCGCCGGCCGAACCGGCTCATGTGGAAAGGTCGGAACCGCCGACCAGTCGTGCTGCGCCTGCTAATCCGGAGGTTGATCTCTCGAGCCTGCCACCGATCGAGGCGATCGACGCTGAGACGGACATCACGGCGTTCCTGCGTAACGGCATTCCCCAGGAGTTGGGCCGTACGGCACTCCGCCGCGCCTGGACCACCGATCCCGCCATCCACGACTTCGTGGGGCTTGCCGAGAACGCCTGGGACTTCAACGATCCGAATGCGATGGCTGGTTTCGGGCCGCTGGAGCATACGGCAGAGCAGGTCGGCACGCTCGTTCAGCGCATCATCGGCGTCAGGGCGCCGGCTGTCGAAAGCGTTCCTGGCCTGCCCGGACAAGCCGCCGAAGGTGGCGCCCGCCCGGTTCGGGCAGATCCGGTGCCGGACACAGCGGAAGGGCTTTCGAAGGCTATCGAGTCCGACGAAGTAGCCACCGCCGTAGACCCCCCATCAGGGTCTGTTGCGCCGCAACCAGGCGTTTATGCCGAAGCCGCGCATGGGGATAAGGAGGAGGCTCCCGTTCGGCGCCGCACACACGGCAGCGCATTGCCTCGTTAGGCTACGACGAAAAGCTATAGCCTCGAACTATACATTATTTGACCGGTGCCCCGACTCCGATTTAATCTGAAACTGCTGATTTCAAGCATTTGGCACTGGGGGGCCCGGAGGTCCAAGTGCGCGATGCGGGCCTGGATCAAGCTATCGAAGCGGCGGGTGGCATCGCCCAGCTCGCCCGCAAGATCGGCATTGCGCAGCCTTCAGTCTCAAACTGGCATCGCGTGCCTGCCGCTCGTGTGATCGCGGTGGAAGCTGCCACCGGCGTTTCGCGGAAATTGCTTCGTCCCGATCTCTATAGCGAACAAGTGACGGAAAACGCCGCCGTCGATCCCGTCGATGCCGCACGCGCGCAGGAATATGCGCTGCTCACGGCCTTGCTGTCGTCTGCACCGTCACGCGCGCTGCTCGCCCAGCTCGCTGAGCTGCATGATGACGGGACGCCGCTCGGGCGTGCCCACGCAGCGCTGGCCGCGGCCTCAGCGGCTGCGACCGCCGCCGGGGTCGAGCGCGAGTACTTCGACTTGTTCATCGGTCTTGGGCGCGGCGAGTTGCTGCCCTACGGGTCCTACTATCTGACCGGCTTTCTCAACGAACGCCCGCTATCGCGCCTTCGCAGCGATCTTGCCGCACTTGGCATCGAACGGGTCGAGGGTAGTTTCGAGCCCGAGGATCACGCGGTAACATTGTGTGAGATCATGGCGGGGTTCGCAAGCGGCCGCTTTCAGGCATCAGCTCAGGCCCAACGCGCATTCTTCGAGAAGCACGTCGCCTCCTGGATGGGGCAGATGTTCGCCGATCTGGAGCGAGCGACGCATGCAAGATTTTACCGGCCGGTCGGAACGCTCGGCCGGCTTTTTCTCGAAATCGAAGCAGAGGCGTTTTCTTTCGCAAGCTGACCAGGCCGCTGGTCCGGGAGACATGCGATGAAGGACAAGAACGAAACCACACTTGGCCGCCGCGATTTCCTTCGCACCGTCGCGATCGGCACGGTCGTCGCCGGAACAACAATGGCCACAGCGCTGCCCGCGCAGGTCGACAGCGAAAGCGATCAAGAGAAGCGCAAAGCGCGCTATCGGGAGACCGATCACGTGAAGGCGTATTACCGCGTCAACCGTTATCCTAAGTGAAGGAGGCGGCCGTGCTGATCAGGAGAACACAACAGCGTTCGGAATCCGACCGTCATGGATCTGTCGCGGCGGCTCTGTCCGGTCAGAGCCGCGGCCTCGACCGCCGCACCTTCCTGCGCCGCTCCGGCCTTGCCGGCGGGGCGCTCGCGGCGCTGGGTACGGTCCCGGTCGGCGGCGTCCGGAAAGCGGAGGCGGCGGCAGCGGGGCCGCTGACGTCGGGAGCTACGGTTCGCAAGAGCATCTGCACCCATTGCTCGGTCGGCTGCACGGTGACCGCGGAAGTGTTGAACGGGGTGTGGATCGGTCAGGAGCCGAGCTGGGATTCCCCGATCAATCGCGGATCACATTGCGCGAAAGGCGCCTCGGTGCGCGAGCTCGTGCACAGCGAGCGGCGGCTTCGCTATCCGATGAAGCTTGCCAACGGCGAGTGGACGCGCGTGTCCTGGGATGCGGCGATCAACGAGATCGGCGACAAGCTCATGCAGATCCGCGAGAAATCCGGGGCCGATTCCGTCTATTGGCTCGGATCAGCCAAGATGACGAACGAGGGTTCTTACCTGTTCCGCAAGCTCGGCGCGTTCTGGGGTACCAACAATACCGATCATCAGGCGCGCATCTGCCATTCGACGACGGTGACCGGTGTAGCCAACACCTGGGGCTACGGCGCGATGACCAACAGCTTCAATGATATCAGGAATGCGAAGACACTCATCATCATGGGCGGCAATCCAGCGGAGGCGCATCCGGTCTCGTTGCAGCATCTGCTCGAGGGGGCAGAGCTGAAGAGAGCCAATTTCGTGGTTATCGATCCGCGGCTGACGAAGACAGCAGCGCATGCGACCGACTATGTGCGGCTGCGGCCCGGCACCGACATCCCTGTGCTCTACGGCATGATGTGGCACATCCTCAAGAACGGCTGGGAGGACAAGGAGTTCATCCGGCAGCGCGTGCATGGCTTGGACGATCTCCGCAAGGAAGTCGAGAAGTGGAATCCGCAGGAGGTCGAGCGCGTCAGCGGCGTTCCCGGCGAACAGGTTGAGCGCGTTGCCAAGATGCTGGCTACCGAGAAGCCGGCAACACTGATCTGGGCCATGGGCCAGACCCAGCACACGGTCGGTACCGCCAACGTGCGGGCGAGCTGCATTGCGTTGCTGCTCACCGGGAACGTCGGCGCTCCTGGAACCGGGGCCAACATCTTCCGCGGCCATGACAACGTGCAGGGAGCGACCGATGTCGGGCTCGATATCGTCACCTTGCCCTTCTACTATGGACTTACGGAAGCCGCCTGGAAGCATTGGGCGCGGGTGTGGGAAGTCGACTATGACTTCCTGAAGTCGCGCTTCGACTCCGAGAAGGTCATGGAAACCCCCGGCATTCCGCTCACCCGCTGGTTTGACGCGGTGCTGCTGCCCAAGTCGGAGGTTGCCCAGAAGGATAATGTCAGGGCGATGTTCGTGCAGGGACATGCCAGCAACAGTATCACCCGGATTCCGGAGTCCTTGAAGGGTCTGAAGGCGCTCGAGCTGCTGATCGTCGCCGATCCGCATCCGACGACATGGACTTCGCTCGCCGTAGAGGCGGGCCGCAAGGACGATCTTTACCTCCTGCCTGTCGCCACGCAGTTTGAATGCAAGGGCTCGCGCGTCGCCTCCAACCGCTCGTTGCAATGGGGCGAGCAGATCGTCAGGCCGGTGTTCGAATCCAAGGATGACCTCGAGGTCATGTACTTGATAGCGAAGAAGCTCGGCCTCGCCGACAAGATGTTCAAGAATATCAAGGTGGAGAACAACCTGCCGGAGGCGGAGGACATCCTGCGCGAGATGAACCGCGGTAGCTGGTCGACTGGCTATTGCGGTCAGTCGCCTGAGCGGCTCAAGGCGCACATGAAGAACCAGGCCAAGTTCGATTTTCTGACCATGCGCGCGCCGAAGGACGATCCGGAGGTCGGCGGCGACTATTACGGGCTGCCGTGGCCATGCTGGGGCTCGCCGGCAGTGCGGCATCCCGGTACGCCGCTGCTCTACAACACCAATCTTCATGTCATGGATGGCGGCGGCACGTTCAGGCCTCGTTTCGGCATCGAGCGCGAGGAGAAGCTTCCCGACGGCACGACCCGCAATGTCAGCCTGCTGGCGGAGGGATCCTCCTCGAGGGGTTCCGAGATCCAGGATGGATATCCGGAATTCACGCTCGCGAGCCTGAAGAAGGTCGGCTGGGACAAGGATCTGACACCGGACGAGATGGCCATGATCAACAAGGTCAATCCGGCCAACCCCGACACGGTGTCGTGGTCGACCGACCTGTCGGGCGGTATCCAGCGCGTGGCGTTGAAGCACGGCTGCGTTCCGTACGGCAACGGCAAGGCGCGCATGAATGCCTGGAATCTGCCCGACCCGATCCCGCGGCACCGCGAGCCGATCTACACGCCGCGAGTCGAGCTCGTCTCGAAGTATCCCACGCTGCCCGATGCCAAGCAGTTTCGTCTGCCCAATACCGGCTTCACCGTGCAGAAGACAGCGGTGGAGAAGGGGATTGCCAAGCAATTCCCGCTGATCCTCTCCTCGGGTCGCTTGGTCGAATATGAGGGCGGCGGCGAAGAGACGCGCACCAATCCGTGGCTCGCCGAGCTTCGGCAGGACATGTTCATCGAGATCAATCCGGCCGATGCCGTCGAGCGCGGCATCAAGGACGGAGGCTGGGTTTGGGTCACGGGCGCTGAGAACAATTCCAAGGCCAAAATGAAGGCGCTCGTTACCGAGCGTGTCGGCAAGGGCGTTGCCTGGATGCCCTTCCACTTCGGCGGTTGGTTCGAAGGCCATGATCTTCGTGGCAATTACCCGAAGGGCACCGATCCGATCGTGCTCGGCGAAAGCGCGAACACGATCGCCACCTATGGCTATGATCCGGCGACGGGCATGCAGGAGCCTAAAGTTACTCTCTGCCAGATTGCAGCGGCATAAGGAGCAACGACCATGGCACGTATGAAATTCCTGTGCGACGCCGACCGCTGCATCGATTGCAACGCCTGCGTCACCGCCTGCAAGAACGAGCATGAAGTGCCCTGGGGTATCAACCGGCGTCGTGTCGTCACGATCAACGACGGCAAGCCGGGCGAGCGATCGATCTCGATGGCCTGCATGCACTGCACCGACGCGCCTTGCGCGGCAGTCTGTCCGGTCAATGCCTTCTACACAACCGCCGACGGCGTGGTGCTGCACTCCAAGGATATCTGCATCGGGTGCGGCTATTGCTTCTACGCTTGTCCGTTCGGAGCGCCGCAATATCCGAAAATCGGCAATTTCGGCTCGCGCGGCAAGATGGACAAATGCACGTTCTGTGCCGGAGGGCCCGAGGCTGATGGCAGCAAGGAGGAATACGAAAAATACGGCGCCAACCGCCTGGCCGAGGGCAAGCTGCCGCTCTGCGCCGAGATGTGCTCGACCAAGTCGCTGCTCGCCGGGGATGGCGAGATCATTGCCCAGATCTACAAGGAGCGCGTGATGAAGCGGGGCTACGGCTCAGGCGCGTGGGGTTGGAAGACCGCCTATCGCGAGACGATCGAATCCTGAGGGCGACAAGTCTGCGATCGTCAAAACATCGGGAGGAGCTTATGGCGTCCTTTGCACGATCGTTCCGACTGGCTATCGGCGCGTGGACGTTTCTGTTGATCCTGACCGCGTCAGGACCATCCATGGCCCAGCGGGATCAGATCAACCCGACTGCCCGCTCGGTGACAGAACAGCAGCTCCTCCAGGAGTTCGACCGGATAAAAGGGCGCGTCAGCATTCCCGATCAGCGCTCCGGTGTCTTGATGCAGCCCGCCGGCCGCGAGTGGCGTGAATTCCGCACCGTGACGCTACGCTGGATCGGCGGCATTGCCATTCTGGGCATGCTGGCCGTGCTGGTGATCTTCTATCTGAGCCGCGGCATGGTCCGCATCGAAGGCGGGAGATCCGGCCGCACGATCGTACGCTTCACGGCGTTCGAGCGTTTCGTGCACTGGATGACCGCGACCTGCTTCGTCGTTCTGGCCATTTCAGGGTTGAACATTACCTTCGGCCGGCCGCTGCTCCTCCCGATAATCGGCTTGGACGCGTTTTCGGAATGGTCGCAATGGGCCAAATACGCTCATATCTACCTGAGCTTCCCCTTTACCATCGGAGTGGTGCTGATCTTCCTGATGTGGATCGCCGGCAATATCCCCAACAAAGTGGACATTGCTTGGTTGAAGAGAGGCGGGGGGATGGTCGGTGACGATCATCCGCCGGCCTATCGCTTCAATGCCGGCCAGAAGGCGATCTATTGGATCGTGGTCATAGGCGGCGGCTTGGTCGCAGCCACGGGATACCAGTTGATGTTCCCGTTCTACCTGATTGGCATCGAAGGGATGCAGGTGGCGCAGATTGTACACTCGGTGGTGGCAGTTCTGTTCGTAGCGGTGATGCTGGCGCACATCTACATCGGTACGATCGGGATGGAGGGCGCCTTCGAGGCGATGGGCTCAGGCACGGTCGACATCAACTGGGCCAAGGAGCATCACAGTCTTTGGCTTGAGGAGCAGAAGGCCCGTACCGGGACCAGCGATGCCCGACCGCAGCCGGCAGTGACCGCGGCCCAATAGGTCTATCCGCAAAGACCGTCCCGACCAATCTGATCGCATTGCACTCAAAGGCGCACTGCGGTCGTCGCAAAAGCCTGCGCCACCGGCTCCTGGACCTTGTCCAGGACCGCGACGGCAATGACTGCGATCACGATGGCGGCGGCGCAAGCTAGAAGGAACGCCTTCATGACAATCCCCCGTTGGCAACCAAGTTGGCTGGATTATACGATGGCTATTCGTGCAAACAACGGGACAATCGTCTCAACATTCATACTGTCGTTGTTGCAGTCTATCTCAACTGTACTCTACTGTAGAGTTAGTCTAACGCGTCGCTTATCTCGGAAAGCCAGCGCGCGGTCCTCGAACTGGACCGGCATCGTTGTTAAGGCTCGCTCAAATACCTGAAGCTGAATTTGGCAGCACCTACGCGTATCTAGGAGACCACGACCGCCGCGTTGGCGCCGCGCATAGTGGCCTGGGCGCCGGAGCATCGCCCAGCTGCCCGCTATGGAGTCGTCCGTGAAAAAGAGCCCAAACCGTTGACCGAGATTCGGTTTTTGGCGTCGCTGCGGTTTTAAGATCGCAAGCTTTCGAGAGGTGAAGCCCCGAAAGCTTGCAAATTGATCTTCGAGATTTCCTCGAATCGCTGGTCGTGATTCTTTGGTCGCAGCGGAGGGGAACGATGCGACCAAAGAAGCCGGAGACGACCGGGGAAGGCGATCTGTTTCGCGCCAGGCTGGATCAGATCATCAATCTGAAGCACGAGCTGGTGCAGCTCGGTGCCAGGATCGACTGGGACTGGATCGATGGCGAGATCGCACCGCTCTACAGCGAGAAGGGCCGGCCGGGGGGCGACGTAGTCAGAAGGATCGGATGACGTGGGCCCGGATGACCCAGCTGGTGGATGCCTGGCTTCCGAAACCGATTATCCTCCAGTCGGCCGTGAAAAACCCCTCAAGCTATTGAGCGGGAGTCGATTTTCCGGACACGGTGGCATTTGAAATTGCCGGCTTTTGCGGCTTGAGGCCTCAAAATCCTGCAATTTCAATTTCAGGATTCCGTCGAATCGCAAGTCATGATTCCGTGGTGACACGGGAGGTGGCGATGCGACCCAAGGAGCGACGGGACAGCGGACAGGCCGATCTTCTGCGCTCGCGGCTGGACGCGATCATCGATATGAATTATGCGCTGGTGAAGCTGGCGCGGACGGTCGACTGGCCGTTCCTCGAGGAGCGGTTCGGCGCGGTCTACGAGGACAAGCCGGGGCGGCCGCCGCTGCCGACGCGCCTGATGGCGGGATTGGCCATCCTCAAGCACAGCTACGACCTCTCCGATGAAGTGCTGTGCGAGCGCTGGGTGGAGAACCCCTATTAGCAGCTTCATCCTTACCAACCAAGGAACACACCATCGCGGCTTCCGCTACAGGTCTTTAGACACCCTATTTGCTCTTCCACCAATTTCAGGAGGCGGGTGTTGCGAGTGCCGCAGCTATCGATTCTTGCGACAGCCTGCGGCCGCGCTGCCGCTGAGCAAGT
>Ga0134128_10005449_pt1 | contig 15433 bp, 14 predicted proteins | sample KB31754_FD_96462 | JGI IMG/M metagenome (GOLD analysis project Ga0134128, IMG submission 96462) | Terrestrial soil microbial communities with excess Nitrogen fertilizer from Kellogg Biological Station, Michigan, USA - KB3-175-4 | ecosystem: Environmental > Terrestrial > Soil > Unclassified ... | reverse complement strand
GACATCGTCGATTGGATCGAAGGCTTTTACAATCATCGGCGCTTGCATTCGTCCATCGGGTATCGGACCCCGGCGCACATGGAAACCGGCCGTATGGCTGCATAGGTTGGTGTACGTCGAATCGAGACAAGGTCAGCCCAGCACGACCTGGGGGCGTGGCTCACGCGCTGGCAGCGCAAGTATCCGAAGCTCACTGATTGGGTCGAGGAGAACATCGGCGGCACGCTGACCTTCTATCGGCTGCCGCGGCAGCATCACAAGCACCTCAAGAGCACCAACATGCTCGAGCGGCTGAACGAGGAGCTACGCCGGCGCACGCGTGTGGTGCGCATCTTTCCCAACGCCGCGAGCTGCCTACGCTTGATTCGCGCCCTGTGCGTGGAGACCCACGAGGGTTGGCTCGAGGACAAGCGCTACATCAACATCGACTTGCTGTGGGAGGCGCGCAAGGATCAGCTGCGAAAGGCCGCATAGACCTCAACCATGACCCCCCTTTTGCACAATGTATGGACGCGCCCAGGTTGGCAAGCATGTCGACCTGACTGCAGGAGAGGTTGCAACAATGTATCCGACCTATCGATGGAGATTGAACTCCTGGCCCTGATGGAATCCGCGAACCAGCTTCCCATAACTTGAACGAGCTCGACAGCGCTCTGTGTGCAAATCGGGTTTGGCGGTTCCGGTCTAACCTATCGTAGCCATCACGCCTGACTGCCTGCGCAACTCTGTTTTGCGTCTCCGTGTAGTGACAGTGAACCGCGTATCAACCCGAACAAGCGCGACCCGGCAGCGCGGGATCGTACGAACTCTTATGCACCAGCAGAGCCCACACTACGCGGGCATTCCGATTGGCGAGCGCAGTGGCGACAACGTTGGGATGCGCGCGGTTCCCCAAGCGGATTAGCCAGATGCCGACTTTATGCGGGGGTGCGGTAAGGTGCCGCAGCACAACTCGCGCGCCATGGATCAGCAGCGTACGCAGGTACACGTCGCCGCGCTTGCTGATGCCGAGTAGTCGTTCCTTGCCTCCGGACGAGTGCTGTCGAGGCACGATGCCCAGCCACGCCGCCAGATGCCGGCCACTCTTGAACTGTCGCGCATCGCCGATCGTCGCTACCAAGGCTGTAGCGGTAATCACGCCCACTCCCGGAATCCCGGCGAGGCGCTGTGAATCGGCGTTGTGGCGATGCCAACCCTTGATGACGAGCTCGAGCTCGGCGATTCGCCGCTCAAGGTATCGCAGGTGTTCGAGTAGCTTGAGCACCAGGTCCCGGACCATCCCGGGTACTGGATCAGCAGCATGACTGACCTGCTCGCCGGCGCTTCTCGATACGTGGCCAATCCCCTGCGGAGCGTGAGTCCAAACTCGCCCATGATGCCCCGAATTTGATTGGCACAAGCCGTCCTCGCCTTGAACGAAGCTCTCGCGAATCCGATGCACCGCAAGAATTGACTGCTGCTCCGGTGTCTTCAGCGGCACGAACCGCATCTGCGGTCGCCCGGTGGCCTCGCAAATCGCTGCCGCGTCGTTTGCATCATTCTTATTGCTTTTTACGTACGGCTTAACGAACTGCGGCGGGATGAGTCGCGCCTGATGTCCCAGTCCGATGAGCTTTCTTGCCCAGTACTGGCTTGAGCTACACGACTCGATACCAATTATGCACGGTGGCAATTGCGCGAATAACTGAGTAACCTGCGTGCGCCGCAAGGTCCGCCGCAGTACTACGTTCCCACTGTCGTCAACGCCATGAAGCTGGAATACGTTCTTCGCCAAGTCCAGGCCAACGGTCTTGATGGTCATGATCGTCCTCCATGTCGCACCATGGGAGCGACAAAGGTGCCACACTTGTGGCCACTCCGGCGGGCGGGCGCGTCCATACCATTACTTGACGAACACAATCCCGCGCGATGGCTTCGGAATAAATGCGCCGCCAAACCGTCTCCTGATCGGGAGCAAGTTATCGGATGGGATTGAGTGAGTTTCCCTCAGCCAAGTGTCAAAGTCCTTCATGGCGTATCGCGTGCACGTAACGAGGCTGCGTGCCCGTCAGGCATGTTGGTGAGGAGGAAAAGGGTAAACGGGCCGGGTAACTTGGATGGATTGTTGGCCTACCTCCAATATTATTATCTTGTTAATCAATAAGTTGCGACAGTCTGATTGGCGGAGAGGGCGGGATTCGAACCCGCGTTAGGGTATTACCCTAAACACGCTTTCCAGGCGTGCGACTTAAACCACTCATCCACCTCTCCGTCATTCGAATTCTACGCTCGCTCGAACTCCAGCTTCCACGCATCTCGCGCCGCACGGAATGGACGGCCACGGCGCAATACCTTACAAGAGCGATGTAGGCATCCTTGCCGCCGCCCGCCATGTCGGCGCGCGAGGGCGTGGTGGCTTTTCAAACACAGGAGTTCGAATGACACTGGCCCGTTCCGATGCCTTCGTCCTGTTCGGTGCAACGGGGGACCTGGCCTACAAGAAGATCTTCCCCGCGCTGCAGACGATCGTCGGCACGGGCGACTTCGATGGGCCAATCATCGGCATCTCGCGCGGTGCGGCGACGCTCGACACGCTGCGCGCGCGCATTCGCGACAGCTTGCAGCACAACGGCGGCATCGACCAGGAAGCATTCGCGCGCCTTTCGTCGAAGCTTGCGTTCGTCAACGGCGACTACCGCGATGGCGGTACGTACGAGCGCTTGCGTGAGGCGCTCGAATCGTCCTCGCGGCCGCTCTACTACCTCGCGATACCGCCGAGCATGTTCGCCCCCGTCGTTCAGGGCCTTGCGCGCACCGGGCACACCCGCGACGCGCGCGTCGTCGTCGAGAAACCCTTCGGCCGCGACCGCGCGTCGGCCCGCACGCTCAATGCCACGCTGCACGAGGTATTTCCGGAACCGGCAATCTTTCGCATCGATCACTACCTCGGAAAGGAGGCGGTGCAGAATCTGCTGTACTTCCGATTCGCGAACACGCTGCTCGAGCCGATCTGGAATCGCAACTATGTCGCGAACATGCAGATCACGATGGCGGAAAGCTTCGGCGTGGAGGGGCGAGGAAGCTTCTACGAGGAAGTGGGCGCGATCCGCGACGTCGTGCAGAACCACTTGCTGCAGGTCATCGCGCTGCTCGCAATGGATGCGCCCGCAGCGCACGACGCCGAGACGATTCATGCCGAGAAACTGCGGGTGTTCCGGGCGATGCGTCCGCTGGCTCGGAGCGACGTCGTCCGGGGCCAGTACCGCGGCTATCGCGAAGAGCGCGGCGTCGCGACCGACTCGCAAGTCGAGACGTTCGCGGCGCTGCGCCTGCACATCGACACGTGGCGCTGGGCAGGGGTTCCTTTCTACATCCGGACCGGAAAACGCATGCCGATCACCGCAACCGAAGTGATCGTCGATCTCAAGCGGCCGCCGCGAGCCATTTTCGACGAGATGCCCTCGTCGATGTCGAACCATGTCCGCTTCCGCCTCAGCCCGGAAGTGCTGATCTCCGCGGGGGTACGCGTGAAGGTGGCAGGGGACGCGATGCGCGGCCGCCCGGTCGAGCTCGTCGCGCGCCATCAGCCGCCGGCGGAGGCGTCGCCATATGCGCGACTGCTTGCCGCGGCGATCCGCGGCGATGCTTCGCACTTCACGACCGATTCGGCCGTGGAAGCGGCATGGCGCGTTGTCGATCCCGTGCTCGATTCCAATATGCCGGTCGAGCTCTACGATCCCGGCACGTGGGGACCGGCCGATGCCGCTCGCGTGGTGGCCGGCGCATCAGGATGGCACGACCCGGTACCCGAAAAGAGCTCGCCCTGCTGAAGCCAACGCGCGCGCCAAGGTGGTGCCGGCGCCGCCGCCGGTGCGCAATCTCGTCCGGCTACCTCGTCCTTTCGCGAAACGCCAGGGACGGTTTCGGTGCAGGTACCACAACAGCGCGAGCAGCGTACCGCCCGGCAGCACGGCGATGAGTAGAACAGGACCGATCTGCCGGAAGAACCGGCGCACGGCCTCGAGCGATGTCACGACGTCTTTCACGAGCACTCCCGCTTGTTCGACCGCCCCGAATCGGGGCCTTCAAACGCTAGTCGAACGCGCGCGGCCGAAATCGACAACGCTGCGAATGGGCAGTGCACTGCCCGCGAATGTGGCGATCAGCGGAGGGCCGGCCGCCGCGCCACGACGTCGATCAGCGCCGACATGCCGCAGTGGGCGCGGCCCTCGCCGATCTCTGCGTCATAGAGATCGAGCGAAAGGATCTCCCAGCCGACGAATCGCGCCTCGATCCATTCTCGCGTATACATGTGATCGCGCCGCCGCGGACCGCCGGTCGCGTAATCGACCTGCTCGGGTCGATAGCCTTCGAGCACGAACACGCCGCCGGCCACCACAGCCGACTGCATGCGATCGAACATCGCATCGCGCGTTTCGGGAGGAAGAAACTGGATGAAGATTGCGACGATCGCGTCGTAGCGTTCGGGCTCGAAGTCCCAATGCTCGAGGTCGCTCAGCCGGTGGTCGACCGATACCTTTCGCCGCGCCGCCAACCCGCGCGCCTTGTCGACGGCGTTCGGTGCGAAGTCGAACGCGGTGACGACGAAGCCCTGCTCGGCAAGCCAGACGCTGTTCCGCCCCTCGCCGTCGGCGACGCACAGCACGCTGCCGCGCGGCCTTATCCACGGCGCGGCGCGCACGAGGAATTCGTTCGGCGTTTCGCCGAACAGATAATCCGCAATCGCGTAGCGCGCATTCCAGGTCTCGCGGGGATCGTCGAAGCCGGCCATTGGTAATGCTACCGCGGGTGAGCGCAGCGGGCCGGCCAACCGTCGACGACGGCTTGCATCAGACGAAATACGACACGATCATGGCCACGACCGCCACGCCCATCAGAGTAGTCGCAATCCAGCCGAGGCGGTACAGGCGCCGCTTGATGACGAACGGTCCCATGATGTCGGTACGAACAGCCATCCGCATCATCAACGCCATGATCGGCACGGCGATGACGCCGTTGAGCACGGCCGACGCGATCAGCGCCTTGATCGGATCGACGGGCGTGAAATCGATGCTCGCGCCGAGCAGCGTCGCGAGCGCGATGATGCTGTAAAAGCCCTTCCCTTCCAGCGGCTCGAGGCCGAGGCCGATCGGCCATTTCATCGCCTCCGCGACGGCGTAAGCCGCCGAGCCGGCGAGCACCGGAATGGCGAGCAGGCCGGTTCCAATGATGCCGGCTGCGAAGAGCGCCGAGGCGAGATTGCCGGCGATCGGCCGCAACGCCTGCGCCGCCTGCGCAGACGTCTCGATGTTGACAATGCCCGCGGTGTGCAGCGTGACGGCGGTCGTCAGCATGATCGCGAACGCGATGCCGTTCGAGAAGATCATTCCGAACTGCGTGTCGATCGTGATCCGGCGCAGATGCTTGCGCGTACCGCTGTACGATTCGCGCAGCGCCTTGCCGCCGGACGCGCGCTGCTCCTCGACTTCCTGCGACGCCTGCCAGAAGAACAGGTAGGGGCTGATCGTCGTGCCGAGAACGGCGACGAGCAGCATCAGGTATTCGCGCGTGAGCTCGAGCGGCGGAATCAGCGTCGCGGCGACGAGCTTTCCCCAAGGTATGTCGACGGCGATGAGCACGCCTGCGTACGCGAAGAGCGTCAGCGTGAGCCATTTGAGAATGGGTGCGAGATAGCGGTACGGGATGAAGATCTGCATCAGCACGGCGAGCACGCCGAAGATCAGTGCGTGCCCGTGCGCCGGTCCGCCGGCGACGAGCTGCAGCGCCTCGCCCATCGCGCCGAGGTCGGCCGCGATGTTGATCGTGTTCGCGACGAGCAGCGCCGAGACGATGAACCACAAGAGCCACCGCGGATAGTGATCGCGGATGTTGCGCGCGATGCCGTGACCGGTCACACAGCCGATGCGCGCGCTGACCACCTGGATGCCGACCATCAGCGGCGTCGTCAGAAACACGCTCCACAGGAGCCCGAACCCGAACTGAGCGCCCGCCTGCGAGTAGGTTGCGATGCCGCTCGGGTCGTCGTCCGCCGCGCCGGTGATGAGACCCGGTCCGAGCCGCTCGAGGAATCGCTGGAGGCGCGTGATCATGGGCATCCCGCGCGACCGTGCGCCGTCGCGGGCGCCGGAGTATAGCAGCGCGCCCGATGCGCAAACGCCGATACGAATGAAAAGAAAATCGGCGGCAGCTGAAGCGCCCGCGATGCACGGCATCGCTAGAGTCCTTCCCGTGTCCGCACCCGAACGTCGCGGCGCCGCAATGCCCGTTCATTCCTATCGAGGAGAAATTCGATGCATCCGATGAATCGACAAGACCGCGATTCGGCGCCGCGCGCCTTGCGCTCGCCGCGGCCCGCCATCGCGTCGCCGTCCGACGCTGCACGCGAAAACCTCGTGGCGCTCGCGCGCCATGCCGCCGCGTCCAACGGCTTTGGCGCGCCGGAGGCCGCGCTCGACGAGCTCGCGCGCGTTTCGTCGATCGGCAAGCTGACCGACCGCAACGCCGCGAACTCGGGACGCTATGCCCTTTGCGTCGCCAATTCCCGCCGCGTCCGCTTCGACATCGACCGCGACGTGATCCGCGGCCGTTCGTTCGACTTCACGCGCAAGTTCCTGCCCGACGGCCTGTCGCGCGTCGATCGCCTCGCCTTCCTGACGAGCGGCGAGAAGCGCCTGCTGAGCCAGGTCCAGGGCCGCACGTACGCGAACATCTTCGGGCTTGTCGAGCGCTTCATCGCCGCCAAGGTCCTCGCGGTCGGCGGCGACCACGCCCTCGGCGACCAGCACGCGCTCGAAGCGCTCGTGCGCTTCGGCGACGAGGAGATCAAGCACCAGGAGATGTTCCGGCGCATGGAGCGAATGTGTGCCACCGGGATGCCGTCCGGCTATTCGTTCCTGCCGGCGCCGAACGACGTCGCGCGGGCCGTGCTCGCGAAGTCGACGTGGGCGGTCCTCGCGCTGATCTGTCACATCGAGATCTTCGTGCTCGCGCACTACCGCGAAAGCATCGCGTCCGACGACGACGCGTCGGAGCTGTGGAAGGACGTCTTTCTCTACCACTGGCGCGAGGAATCGCAGCACGCGATCGTCGACGAGATGGAATGGCGGCGCGAGCACGAGAAGCTCTCTCCCGAGCAACGCGACGCCGCCGTCGACGATCTCGTCGAGCTGGTGCGGATGGTGGATGGCGTGCTGCAGATTCAGTCGGCCGCGGACGCCATGTACTTTCTCGAGGTCTGCGGACGAGCGCTGTCTCCGGAGCATGCCGAGCGCGTGCGCGCCGGCGTGCTCGACGCCTACCGCTGGCAGTACATCGCCTCGGGCATCCGGGAACCGCGATTCGCGAGGATCCTCGGCAGCCTCGTCACCGCCGAGCAGGCGGCACGGATGCAGGGCGCGCTCGCGCCGCTTCTGAACTGACGCGTGCGCGGCGGCGCGGCGACGCTCAGTACGCGAGCGTCGCCTGCCGCTCGATCGCGCAGTCGACGACGGTCAGCGCCGTCATGTTCACGATGCGCCGAACCGTCGCCGACGGCGTCAGGATGTTGACCGCCTTCGCGACGCCGAGCAGCATCGGTCCGATCGTCACGCCGGCGCTGCCCGCGACCTTCAACAGGTTGAAGGCGATGTTCGCGGCATCGAGCGTCGGCATAACCAGCAGGTTGGCGTCGCCCGACAGCCGCGAATTCGGAAACGCCGACTTGCGCACGGCCTCGGACAACGCGGCGTCGCCGTGCATCTCGCCTTCGATCTCGAGTTCGGGCGCGCGCTCGCGGATGATCGCGAGCGCCTCGCGCATCTTGCGCGCCGACGGATAGTTGCTCGTCCCGAACGACGAGTGCGACAGCAGCGCCGTCTTCGGCGTGATGCCGAAGCGGCGTACCTCGTCGGCGGACAGGATCGCGATCTCGGCGACCTGCTCCGGTGTTGGGTCGGCGTTCACGTACGTGTCGGCGATGAACACGGTACGGTTCGGCAGCATCAGCGCATTCATCGCCGCGTACGTGCAAACGCCGGGCCGGCGTCCGATCACCTGGTCGACGTAATGCAGATGCAGCGCGTGCGTGCCGAACGTGCCGCAGATCATTCCGTCGGCGTCGCCGCGATGGATCATCATCGCGCCGATCAGCGTATGGCGGCGCCGCATCTCGATCTGCGCATACGTCTGCGATACGCCCTTGCGCTGCGTGAGCTCGTAGTAGTTCATCCAGTAGTCGCGATAGCGCTCGTCGTACTCCGGATTGATGGTGTCGAAATGGACGTTGGGCTTGATGCGCAGGCCGAAGCGCTCGATGCGCCGCTCGAGCACGGCGGGCCGGCCGACGAGGATCGGCTTCGCGAGCCCTTCGTCGACGATGACCTGCGCGGCGCGAAGCACGCGCTCGTCCTCGCCCTCGGCGAAGACGATCCGCTTGGGCGCCTGCTTCGCCACCGAAAAGATCGGCTTCATCAGGAGGCCGGAGTGATAGACGAAGCTCAGGAGCCGCGTGCGGTAGGCGTCGAAGTCGTCGATCGGCCGCGTGGCGACACCTGAATCCATCGCCGCTTTCGCGACGGCCGGCGCGATCATCACGATGAGCCGCGGATCGAACGGCCGCGGGATCAGATAGTCGGGGCCGAAGCGCAGGTTCTCGTGCAGGTTGTAGGCGGTGGCGACCACGTCCGACTGCTCGATCGTCGCGAGATCCGCCAGCGCGCGCACGCAGGCGAGCTTCATCGCCTCGTTGATCGTCGTCGCGCCGACGTCGAGCGCCCCGCGAAAGATGAACGGAAAGCAGAGGACGTTGTTGACCTGGTTCGGAAAGTCGGAGCGGCCCGTCGCGATCACCGCGTCCGGCCGCGCCGCCTTCGCGATCTCCGGCATGATCTCGGGCTCGGGATTGGCGAGCGCGAGAATCAGCGGGTTCGGCGCCATCGTCGGCAGCCACTCCGGCTTCAGCACGCGCCCGGCGGACAAGCCGAGAAACACGTCGGCGCCCGGTAGGATCTCGCGCAGTGTCCGCGCCTGCGTGCGTTGCGCGTAGCGCGCCTTGATCTCGTCCATCTCCTCGGTGCGCCCTTCGTAGACGACACCCTTGATGTCGGAGACGAAGATGTTCTCGCGCCGCACGCCGAGGCTCACGAGCAGGTCGAGGCAGGCGAGCGCCGCGGCGCCGGCGCCCGAGCAGACGAGTTTCACATCCTCGAAGCGCTTGTCGACGACGCGCAATCCGTTCATCACGGCAGCGGCGACGATGATCGCGGTGCCGTGCTGGTCGTCGTGGAACACCGGGATCTTCATCCGCTCGCGGCACTTGCGCTCGATATAGAAGCATTCGGGTGCCTTGATGTCCTCGAGGTTGATGCCGCCGAACGTCGGCTCGAGCGCGCAGATCATGTCGACGAGCTTGTCCGGATCGCGCTCGGCGAGCTCGATGTCGAAGCAGTCGAGGCCGGCGAACTTCTTGAACAGCACCGCCTTGCCTTCCATCACCGGCTTGCCGGCCAGCGGGCCGATGTTGCCGAGTCCCAGCACGGCGGTTCCGTTCGTGACGACCCCGACGAGATTGCCGCGAGCCGTCAGCCCGAACGCTTCGTGCGGATCGCGCGCGATCTCGTCGCACGCCGCGGCCACACCCGGCGTGTACGCGAGCGCGAGATCGCGCTGGTTCGTGAGCTGCTTCGTCGGCAGCAGCGAAATCTTGCCCGGCGGCGAACGGCGGTGGTACGCAAGCGAGTCCTCGCGAATGTTCTTGTCCTGGTCCGACATGGTTCCGTCCCGCTGCTGTTCGATGGTCCACGCCCGCGCAACCGGTGGCGCGGCGCCGGGCGCTCATCATACCGCCGCGCCTCGCTGCCTCCTCGCGAGCCGGACCGCACCGACGCGTCGCCTATAATGCGCGGGCCCGGCGGCCGCGCTCGTCTGTTCCGTCGTCCCGGCGCCCATCCGGCAAGGACCCGTCGCCGTTCATGCCTTCGGCATCTCTCTTCTGGCTCGTCGCGCTTTTGCTGGCCGCGGGCAGCGTGACCGCGCTCGTGTGGCCGCTGTTGCGCGCGCGACCGTCCGCGACGGCGAACGACCGCGATGCGGCGGCGGACATCTATCGCGATCAGAAGCGTCAGCTCGACGACGAAGTTGCGGCGGGCGCAATCACGCGTGCGGAGCGCGATGCGCAGCTCGACGAGCTCATGGCGCGTCTTGCCGCCGAGCTCGCGTCACCCGCCGCACCGGCGTCGGCCGGATCGCCGCGCGCGTCGTACGTCTCGGCGCTGATCCTCGTCGCGGCGATTCCCGCCACGGCGCTCGCGCTTTACGCGACGTATGGAAGCCCCGGCGCGCTCGTCGCGAGCGCGGCACCTGCCGCACACGCGGGAATGACGCAGGAGCAGTTCATCGCGATGGTCGACAAGCTCGCCGCGCGGATGAAGGAGCACCCCGAAGATCCAACGGGATGGAAGCTTCTCGCGCGCGCCAATGCGGCGCTCGGGCGCTTCCCCGAAGCAGTCGCGGCGTTCCGCGAGGCGGCCGCGCGTGGACCGGTCGATGCATCGCTTCTCGCCGATTGGGCCGATGCGCTCGCGATGGCGAATCGGTCGCTCGCGGGCGAACCGACGGCGCTGATCGGGCGCGCGCTCGCGCTCGATCCGAACCATCCGAAGGCGCTGTCGCTTGCCGCAACGGCCGCGCTCGAGCGCAAGGACTACGAGGCCGCGATCGACGATTGGCGAAAGCTCGAGGCGCAATTGCCGGCGGGGAGCGACGAGGCGAAAGAGGTGGACGCGATGATCGCCGAAGCGGATGCCGCGCGGCACGGTGCATCGACAACCGCATCTTCGGCTTCCACCGGCACGCGCGCAGCACAGGCGCAAAACACGCCACCGAACGTCGACAGCGCGATCGCGGGCAGCGTCACGCTAGACCCGAAGCTTCAGCAGCGCGTCGCGGCGACGGACACGCTGTTCATCTTCGCGCGCGCCGTCAATGGTCCGCGAATGCCGCTCGCGGTCGCGCGCACGGCCGTCGGCGCGTTTCCGCGCGCGTTCAGGCTCGACGATTCGATGGCGATGGCGCCCGGCGCGACGCTGTCGAACGCAGGCGACGTGATCGTCGAAGCGCGGATCTCGAAGAACGGCAGTGCGACGCCGGCGCCGGGCGATCTGGAAGGCAGGAGCGGTGTCGTCAAGCCCGGTGCGCGTGGCGTGGCGATCGCGATCGACAACGTCGTGCGCTGACTCGATCCGTCGATGGCCGCCGACCTCCTGCTGGAAGCACGCGGCGTCGCCGCGCAGCGCGGCCACGCGACAGTCTTCACCGGTGTCCACTTTGCGCTGCGAAGCGGCGAAGCGCTCGTCGTCCGGGGACCCAACGGCAGCGGCAAGACGACGCTTCTGCGCATCGTCGCGGGCTTGACGATGCCAAGCGGCGGCGAAGTGCGCTGGCAAGGCGATGCGATGCGCGCTTTCGACGCGCGGCTTCGCAGCGTCGTCGCATTCAACGGCCACGCGCCGGCATTGAAGGACGAGCTCACCGCGTTCGAGAATCTCGACGCATGGACGTCGCTGCACGGTGCGCCCGTTTCATCCGACAAAATCGCGGAAGCACTCGACAGCGTCGCGCTTTCGCGGCGGCACCGCTTGCCTGTGCGCGCGTTGTCGCAAGGCCAGCGGCGGCGGATCGGGCTTGCGCGCCTTGCGCTTTGCGATCGCGCACTGTGGATTCTCGATGAGCCGCTTACGGCGCTCGACGCCGAGGCGGTGGACGTGCTCGGGGAGTTGCTCGCGCGCCACCTCGCTGCGAACGGCATCTGCATCGCCGCGTCGCACCAGCCGCTGCCGCTCGAGGCTTCGCGCATGAAGAGCCTGTCACTGGGCGAGCCGTCGTGAGCGACGTCGACGCGTCTCCGGCGAGCGCGATCGGCTGGGCGCTTGTGCGGGATGTTCGCGTCGCGCTGCGCTCGAAGGGCGAACTCGGCGTTCAACTGCTGTTCTATGTGATCGTCGTCTCGCTGTTTCCGCTGGCGACATCGCCGTCGCGCGAAGTGCTCGCGACGCTCGGTCCCGGCGTGCTGTGGACGACGGCGCTGCTCGCGTCGCTCTTGTCGCTGCCGCGGCTTTTCGCGGCCGACTTTCATGACGGCACGCTCGAGCAGATCGCGCTGTCGCGGCGTCCGCTCGTGGCCCTCGTCTCCGGCAAAGTCGCCGCGCATTGGCTCACGACCGGATTGCCGGTCGTCGTGATGGCGCCCCTGCTCGGCGCACAGTACGCGCTCGCGGCGCCGGTGCTCGGCACGCTCACGTTGTCGCTTCTGCTCGGCACACCGATCCTGTCGCTGCTCGGCGCGGTCGGTGCGGCGCTCACGCTCGGCGCCCGCGGCGGCGGCAGCCTTCTGGCGCTGCTCGTGCTGCCGCTTTATGCGCCGGTGCTGATCTTCGGCGCCGGCGCCGTCGACGCCGTGCGCGCGGGAGTGTCGGCAGCGCCGCACTTGTCGCTGCTCGGCGCGGGATTGCTGATCGCGCTCGTCGCCGTGCCGTTCGCCGCCTCCGCCGCCGTCAGAATCGCGCTCGACTGACAGGACGCGCGCACGGCGTCGGTCCTTCTCATCGCGCGATGGCGCTCATGCCGACGTCAAAGATGAATCGAGCGCCGCGCGAAGCGTGGCCAACGGTCGCGTCACATGACCATCGAGCACGGCGTGCGCCGCGTTCAGGAACGTTCGTTCCGCCTCGCGCAGGTCCTCGCGATTGAGCTTCATGTACGCGGCGATGGTGGGCGCGTCGACGACCTCGCGATCCGGCGGCAGCCTGCGCAGTAACTCGACCGCCCGATCGGCGAGCTTGCTCGCCTCGTCCACGTTGCCGGCGATGCCCGCCATGCGCGCGAAGAGGGTGCCGCGGATTCGTGGCGTACGGACATGGCGACGCTCGAGGATCGCGTGTGCCTCGCGCAACGCGTCGTCGCGTTCCTCGTGGCATGCGAGCTGGGTCAGCGCTTGCGGTGAGCTGCAGGAAGTTGGCGCTGCCACCGCGGCGCTGCGCGAGCTGCTCGCGCGCGAAATCCACGATGATGCTGGGCATCACCTTCGCCGCGTGGGTGAAGAAGTGCCGCCGGTCCTCCAGCGCGAGCGCCTGCGAGCCCCCGCCAGCCGCAAAAAACTTTCGTGAACGAGCGCGGTCGTGTCGAGATGGACGACGCGGCCTTGCGAGCGGAGCCCGGCGTGCGCCAGCTTGCGCAGTTCCGGGTAGAGCGTCGCGAAGACGCGATCGAGCGCGTCGCGCCCTCCCGTCGAGGCGAGCTTCAGCAAATGGGTGAGAGGAACGTCGGGTTCGCAAATCGCAGTCCTTGGGCGGCGAGAGCATCGCCGATGCCGAACGCCGCTATCATGCCGAACCCGCGACGCTCGTCGGACGGCCGCCCCGGCTCGCGGAACCGGGCTGTTGCAACGCTGCCCGAAGGGGCGCCTTGCCGTGCGAGCGGTAAAATATGCCTCCTTCGATGGCGCTCAACTGGTTTCGTCTCTCCTCGCCCGTCTCGTTCTATCCGATCGCGGGTGCATGGTCGTATGCGTTCGCGGTGCTCGCGGCGCTTCTGGCCGGAATCGGTCTCGTCATCGGCCTCTGGATCGCGCCGACCGACGCGACGCAAGGCGACGCGTACCGGATCATCTTCATCCACGTGCCGACCGCGTGGATGGCGATGTTCATCTACGTCGTCATGGCCGGCTGGAGCGCGCTCGCGCTCGGCTTCAACACGCGGCTCTCGGCGATGATGGCGCAGGCGCTCGCGCCTACCGGCGCGCTGATGGCGGCGCTGGCGCTCTGGACCGGCGCGTTCTGGGGCCGCCCGACGTGGGGCACGTACTGGGCGTGGGATGCGCGGATGACGTCGACGCTGATCCTTCTCTTCCTCTACCTCGGCGTTATCGCACTGCGCTCGGCGATCGAAGATCCCCGCCGCGCCGATCGCGCGTGCGCGGTGCTCGCGATCGTCGGCGCCGTGAACGTGCCGATCATCTATTTCTCGGTGCAGTGGTGGAACACGCTGCACCAGGGCTCGTCGATCAGCCTGACGGCCGCGCCGAGAATGGCGATGACGATGCTCGCGGGCATCCTCGTCATGACCGCGGCGGCATGGTGCTACGCGATCTCGGTCGTGCTCGCGCGCGTGCAGGCGATCATCGTCGAGCGCGAGCGCGGCGCCGGATGGCTCGAATCGTTGATCGACTGGCGCGTGGGAGACGATCGCTGATGGCCGATTTCTTCGCGATGGGCGGCTACGCGTGGTACGTCTGGATGGCGTATGGCGCCGTCGCGGTCGTGGTCGGCGTCGAGATCGCGGCCGTGCGCGCGCGGCGCCGCCGCGCATTCGACGCATTGCGGATGTCGCTCGAGCCGCCGCCGTCACCTGCGCTCGCGCGCACCGGGGACGCGCGATGAAAGCGCGCCATCGCCGTTTCCTGTGGATCGGCGCCGGCGTCGTCGCGCTTGGCGTCGCCGTGGCGCTCGTGCTGAACGCGTTCCAGTCGAACCTCGTGTTCTTCTTCACGCCGTCGCAGGTCGTCGCGCATGAAGCGCCGACGTCGCGGCCGTTCCGCATCGGCGGCCTCGTCGAGCAGGGCAGCCTCACGCGCGACGCCAATTCGCTGACCGTGCATTTCCGCGTCACCGACACGGCGCAGACGATCCCCGTCACGTACACGGGGCTCCTGCCCGATCTGTTCAAGGAGGGCAAGGGCGTCGTCGCGCAGGGAACGCTCTCGCCCGACGGATCGTTCCATGCGACCGAAGTTCTCGCGAAGCACGACGAGAACTACATGCCGCCGGCGGCGAAGGACGCGATCGACCAGGCGCATCGGCAAAAGCCGATGACCATGTCGAGCATGAAGTGAGAAGTGGGGTCAGAGACGAGTTTCATGAAAGCGACGCGACGAATTGCGAACGGATACGATGAAAGTCGTCTCTGACGCCGCATGATCCCCGAGATCGGCCACTTCGCGCTGATCCTGGCGCTGCTCGTGGCGCTCGCGCAGGGCGTCGTGCCGATGTTCGGCGCCGCGAGGCGCGACACCGCGCTGATGAGCGTCGCCGTGCCCGCCGCGCGCGTGCAGTTCGCGCTCGTGGCGCTCGCGTTCGGCTGCCTCGCGTACGCGTTCGTGACGAGCGACTTCTCGGTTGCCAACGTAGCCGAGCACTCCAACTCGCACCTGCCCGCGCGCTACCGGTTCGCCGCGACGTGGGGCTCGCACGAAGGCTCGCTTTTGCTGTGGTCGCTGATGCTCGCCGGCTGGGGCTTCGCGGTGACGCTCTTCTCGCGCCATCTGCCGCCGACGCTGCGTGCGCGCGTGCTCGCCGTGATGGGATTCGTCGCCGTCGGCTTCCTGCTATTCCTGCTCGCGACGTCGAACCCGTTCGCGCGGCTGTCGCCGGCGCCGCCCGAAGGCAGCGACCTGAACCCGCTG
>Ga0134128_10005448_pt1 | contig 15437 bp, 14 predicted proteins | sample KB31754_FD_96462 | JGI IMG/M metagenome (GOLD analysis project Ga0134128, IMG submission 96462) | Terrestrial soil microbial communities with excess Nitrogen fertilizer from Kellogg Biological Station, Michigan, USA - KB3-175-4 | ecosystem: Environmental > Terrestrial > Soil > Unclassified ... | reverse complement strand
CTTGAGGCCGGCCATCACCGACCACTGTTCGTCCTCGGACGGGTAGGCAAAGATGCGCCCGTGCGCGCCCCAGCCGAAGTTGGGGTTGTGATTGATATCCGGGGCGATGATACGCGTGATGTCCGCGTTTTCGTTGGTTATGATCCAGGTGGGCAGGATGCCGAGCGTCGTGCCGCTGTCCGGATCGGCACCGATCAGCGGCACCGGGATGAACGGCGCCGTCGCGGGATTGAACCAGCGCGACAGGCCCGTCTCGGGTGCCGGCGCCTTCACTTCCGGCGGCTCCGCGGAAGGCAGCTGCGCGAGCGCGTCCGACCAGGACAACAGCGCCAGCAGCGCAACCAGGAGGCGCCAGCGCATGTGCAGAAGAAACATCCGGTGCGCGGCCCGCAAGCCTCTCACCGGCGGATCTCCGCGACACAGCGCAGCAAGCGGTCGATGTCCGTCGCGGAGACATCGCCCATGGTCGAGATCCGGAATAACTGGCCTGACAGCCCCCCCTGCCCTGCGTAGATCACGAAACCGGCCTTCTTCAACTCATCGTGCAGCGTCTCGTATGTCAAACCCGCTGGGAGACGGTACGCACGCAGCACGACGGAGGATTGTTCCGCCGGTACGGCAGTATCGATGCCCAGCGCAGCCAACCCCGCTCGCACCTGCTCCGCCAGGGCGGCATAGCGCTGGTGGCGCGCCGCCCGGCCGCCCTCGTCCGCGAATTCACGCAGCGCCTCGAGCAGAGCGTAGTAAGCATGCACCGCGGGTGTGAATGGCGTATTGCGCTGATCCTGGAGACGCGCGAGGCGTCCAAGATCCAGATAATAGGTCCGGCTGTGCGCCCGCTCGAGCGAGGCGCGACGCGCGATCACGAACGAGACCCCAGGGACACCATGCAGGCACTTGTTGGCGGTGGCGGCCACTGCCGAGAGGCTCGGGTCGCCGAAATCCATAGCCTCAGCGCCGAAGCTGCTGACGCCATCGAGCAGCAATCCGAGCCCATGCGCCCGACACAGCTCGCTCAAGCGCCGCAGATCGTTGAGCCGTCCGGTGGTGGTCTCATGATGCACAACGGCCAGGTGCGAGCAGCGTGACTGGCCGGCGAGCCGGTCGAGTGCTCCGATATCCAGCGGTTGCATCCAATCCCCGGCCGATCGCTGGCAGGGAATGCGGTACTGGGCGCAGATCTGCGCGATCCGCTCGCCGTACACGCCGTTCTCCGCATTCAGCACACCGCCGTCCTCGGGCACCAGGGACGCAACCATGCTCTCCACGGCGCCCGTGCCGGACGCGCTCAACAACACGGCCGTCCATTCGCCAGGATCGAGACCGTAGACCGCGAGCAACCGGCGCCGCACCTCCGCCTGCAGATCGAAGAACTCGCTCTCGCGATGGCACAGATCCGGCTGCAGCAGGCTGCGGCGCACGCGCTCGGTCAGGGTGACGGGTCCCGGGTTGAGCAGCCGCATTCAGTGCGCTCCGGCGCTGAGGTGTCGCATCAGGCGCTGCTTCACCTCGACGGGCCCTATCGAGGGGCGTGGCAGCCCGGCCGGCGTACCGGTGCGTGTCAGCAGGCAAGCAAATCGCGGACCTGCCAGCGCCGGCGCATCCAGCCAGGCGGCGATGTGCTCCACCTCTTCGGTCTCCAGTGCTGCGGCGTAGCCGCATGCGGCGGCGACACCCGCGAAGGATATCCGGGACGACACGGTCGCTTGTCCACCTGTCGAATCGTGTGCGCCGTTGTCCAACAGCAAGTGCCACAGATTCGGCGGTGCGTACGCTCCGACGGTCGCAAACGCGCCCAGCCGCATCAAGGCGGCACCATCGCCATCCAACGCCACCACGCGCAGATCCGGACGGCTGAGCGCCAGTCCCAGGGCAAGCGGTACCACGCACCCCATCGACCCGACCATATAGAGTTGGTTGGGCCGGTCGGCGATCGCATAGAGCTCGCGCCCGCAGAACCCGGTAGAGGCCAGCACCACGCTCGACTCGGCGCTGGTGTGCGCGATGACCTCGCGGAGAGCGTCCTCCCGCGACACTCGGGCCTTGAAAGCCTTGCGCCGCGGCTCCAGAGCCGCAGACGGCAAATGCCTGGGGGCCTCCTCCGGAGGCGCTTTCAGCGGATAACTCACCACGCTGCCCTTCTGCATGAGCAAGGCATAGGGGCGTCCGGTCGCCTCCATATGGGCGATGGCGCGATCCAGGGTCGGGCCGACCGCCGACGGCTCGGTCGGAAACAGCTCCCATGGGATCTGCATCGTCTCCAGCACCGTGGGGGTGATCGGGCCCATCAGCGCATGCTGCGGCTCATCAGCCACTCCCGGCTGGCCCCGCCAGGTGACGATCAGCAGCTGCGGCAGGCGGAAGGTCCACGTGAGCGAGGTGAGTGGGCTCACCGCATTGCCCAGCCCCGAATTCTGCATCATCGAGACACCGCGAGACCCCGACAGGGCAACGCCCGCAATCAGTGCGACAGCATCGCCCTCATTCGCCATCGACACGTAGCGCAGCGAGGGGTCCTGCAGCACGTAGTTGATGAAGGGTGTCAGGAACGAGCAGGGAACGCCCGCATACCAGTCGAATCCGCGCTCGCGTGCCGCCTCGACGAAATCACGCGCCTCGATCATGCGTTTCGATCCGCGGCGGCAGTGTCCGACGTTGCGGCAAACGGTGTCTGCGAGTGCGCGAAATCCACGGCGTGACGGAATTCCTCCAGATCGTTGACCCCGCGCCAGTGGCCGTGCACGTAGTGCACTTCGATGCACGCACCGCCGGACACCAGCGAGTTCAGCAGTGTCGGCATGTCGAGGGTGTCGAAGTCCGCGCGTGTGCCCAACTCGGCCATCGCGGCCTTCAGGGCCGTCAGGCCCCGGCGGCTGACCTTCAGCAGCCCGATCCAGCGGCCGTGCGGACGCTCCTCGCTCTGTGAGGCCGTGGCGCTCTTGCCGCTGACCACACGCCGCAACAGGACCTGCGTTCCGAACAGGCCGCGATCGTCTCCTCGCGAGCAGAAGGCGAAATCGCGCACGGTACGGTTGATCTGGCCGGCCTGGGAGGAATCCACGGCGATCGCGAAGTCGGCTTCGCTCTCCATCAGGTCGCGCAGCACATAGCTGCGGAACAGCAGGTCGCCGTAGGAAATGACGGTGTCGGACTCCAGCGCATCGACGGCGCAGGCGAGTGATGCCAGCTCCCCCGTGTGCGCGTACCGGTCGTTGCGGACCAGCCGGATCCCCGCGGTGTCGATGGCATCGGCGCAGTAGCCGCCCACCACGGTGACGTCGTTGACGTTCTCCTTCTTGAAGCTGTCGAGCATCCAGCGCAGCAGCGGCTTGCCGGCGATCGGCAACATCACCTTCGGCCGATCCGCGGTGACCGACTCCAGGCCCTTGCCTCGCCCGGCGGCCAACACCACGGCCGAGCGCGAGGCGCTCGAGGCCGACAGGTAGAGGCGCTCGGCGGCGGAATACTCATCCGCATCCTGGAGACGGAAGATCTCGTTCACCGGTACGATGCGGTCCTCCACGTTGACCAGAGTTTCGCTGGCGCGCACTTCCTGCGCCACATTTTGCATCGCCGAGGCCGCGGCGCGGACCATGTGATTCGCCCAGATGACCACGCTGATGCCCGCTTCCCGGAACACCTCGGTGGGCGTGCTGTAGTAGCGCGTCGGCACGATGACCAGCGGAGCGCGGCCGGCCCACTCGCGCGCAAAGCTCACGATCTCATCGGGTTTGGAGAGCTTGCTGTGAATCAGGATCGCATCGGCACCGGCGCGGCGATAGGCTTCGGCGCGCCGCAGCGCCTCCTCCATCCCCCATCCCGCGATCAGCGCCTCGACCCGGGCGACGATCGAGAAATTCGGGTCCTTCTGCGTGTCCTTGCCGGCGGCGATCTTGCCGGCGAACTCCTCGATGTCCGCCAACGGCTGGCGCTCGCCGTTCAGGAAGCTGTTGGTCTTGGGGAACTGCTTGTCCTCGATGCACACTCCGGCGATGCCGCGCTGTTCCAGCTTGCGCACCAGGCGCCGCAGGTTGTTGAAGTTGCCGTAGCCGGTGTCGCCATCCAGCAGGATGGGCAGGTCGCTGGCGTCGGCCATGAACTCCAGCATGTCCACGACCTGCGTCCAGCTCGCCTCGTTGTTGTCGCGGACCCCGAACTGCGCCGCAATCGACAGGCCCGAGGCCCAGATGCCGCTGAACCCCGCCTCGCGGACGATGCGTGCCGAGAGGCCGTTGTGAGCCTCCATCAGGAACTCCAGGCGCTCACTCTCCAACATGCGGCGCAGCTTTGCGCTGCGTGTGCTCTCTACCTCGGAGCGCGCGGAGGCCTTGGTACGGGAGGCGCGGGAGGCGGCGATCGAGTCATTCATGATGGCATTTCCAACCTACTGCAGTTGCGGCAGGACTTCCCGCTCGGCGCGGGCGACATCCGCCGGGAAGTCGATCTCAATCCAGGGGGCGCCCGTCACATCGGCGACCTCGAAGCGCTGGCTGCGCTCGAGCAGCAGGTCGCGGATCGCCTCCTCGTGCGGCAGGTGCGCGCGGGCGCTCCCGACGTAGTCGGCGACGATGGCTGCCAGACGGCGCGCGCCGGCCGGATCGAAGCGGAAGAATCCCACCGACTCGCCGATGGTGTCGTACTGCAGGCCCGGCGCCAGCTGCTTGCGCAGCTCGATGGGGACTCCCCCCCGCACGCACAGCTTCACCGGCTCATCGCCGGCCTCGTACTCCCGATCCAACAGGATGCGGTTGACCGGCCCCGGCCCGGCCACGAGCGCGGCCATGATCCTCTCATGATAGAGCACGTCGGCGTCCATCAGCAGCACGTCGCCGCCTCTCGTCATGGCCTCGGCGGCCGTGTGGACGGTGAGCACGCTGCCCAGCTCGAAACGCGGATTGAGCACGATCTGCGGCCGCGGTTGCCAGCGCAGCCGATCGAGCTCGGCCTCGATCATCTCGTGGCGGAACCCGAGCACCAGCACGACCTCATCGACCCCGGCACGCGCGAGCGAGCGCAGGTGGCGCTCCAGCAGGCTCACGCCTGCGAACTTCAGCAGGCACTTCGGCTGGGCCCGCTCCTGATGCTGTTGGAGTCTGGAGCCGCGACCGGCGGCCAGGATGATCGCGCGCATGGGGCGAATGAGGCTCTCGGGGCTATCGGGGACGTGAATAGTACAAAAACCGCCGCTCGGACAGGTGCAAATACACCAGGCCCGGCACGGCGAGCAGCAATTCCCTGGCGCGTTTCGCGAGGGACAGGGCGAGCGCCACCTCGGGAGAGAGGTTTGCCAGCGGCGCCAGCAGCAGATAACCGCCCTCCTGCACGCCAAGGGAGCCGGGTATGGCGAAGGCCGCGCCCCGAATCGCCTGCCCGAGACTCTCCAGCACCAGCGCGTCGCTCCAGCTCACCGCGCTCCCGAGCAGGTGCAGGATCAGATACACCTCGCCGGTGCCGGCGACCCAGCCGAGCAGGCTCCATGCGAAACTGCCCACCACTTGCGGCCAGCGGTCATAGGTGCTCAGCAGAGCGGCATCGAGCGCTTCGGCCTGGCTCATCAGCTTCAGCCAGTGCCGCTTGCCGGAGAAGCGCGCCGCGGCGCGCAACAGCTTGCCGAAGAATCCGCGCCGCTGCAGCAGATAAAACATGCCGATCGGCACCGCCAGCACGGCGCTCGCCACCAGCATCGGCACACGCAACGTGTGTTGCATGGCCTGGCTCGCGCGGGCCACGACCAGGGCCAGACCGAGCAACGTGAACACCACCTGCGCGAGAGTCTGAAAGGTGGTGCTGACGGTGATCTGGGCGACCGCCGCCTGCATGGGCACGCCGCGCTGGCTGAGCTGGCGGATCATGAGCGCCGGCCCGCTGAGCGCCCCCGCCGGCATCAGGCTGTTGGCGGACTCGCCGATCCAGCGCACGAGGGCCGCCTCGCGCAACCTTACCCGCGCTCCCTCTGAAAACAACACGTGAATGGCCGCCGCGTCCAGCAGCAGAGGCAGCAGATGAAACGCGGCGACGCCAAGCAGGCCCCAGCCGGCCACGGCCAACGTGGCGAACACGGCCGAGAACCCTTGCGAGACCAGCACGCCGATGAACAGCAGCGCGCCCAGCGTCAGCAGCCAGATGGCGGCCCGTGTCATTCTGCAGGGCGTGGGGCGCGCCGCGCGCGCCGGCGGAACACCTGCCGGAATCCGAAGTACCCGAACGAGTCCTTCATGTTGGAGATGAGGCGCCACCAGGGCCGCATGTGCGGGTCGGTCACGTACTCGAATGTCAGGCTGACACGCCGCTCGGCTTCTCCCAGCGGCGTGATGCGGTGGCGCAGCGCATCACCGTCGAAGAACACCAGCCCCCCGGGAGGAATCCGCACCGATCCGGACACCGGCCTCACTCCAGGCTCCCGCGTGTGCAGCTCGTAGTCGAGCCGGCACGAGGATTGATCGATGACTCCCAGCAGCAGCGTGTAGCGCCGGCCGGCATAGTAGGACGTGTCGTAATGCCAGCCGATGTAATCGCCCGGCCGCGTGTAGAAGTACAACGCATAGGCGTGCGGGTCATCGGGCGGGGACACCTGCAGGGACTGTCCCGCGAGCTGTCCGAGCCACTGGATGAGCTCCGGCCTGCGATAAAGCCCGGCAACGGCAGGCGCGAGCTGATCGATCGCGTGGCGGCTCACGCTGCCGCCCTGCTTGTGTCCTGGAAGGTAGTTGCGGTTGACAGTTTCCTCGACGGTAGCCACGGCGGCGATGAGCTGCTCGGTCACCTCGGGTGGGAGGAACTGCGGGATGAACAGGAAAGATCCCTGTTTGCGGAACTCCTCGCGCAGCGCGGGCAGATCGAAATTGTGCAGACTCAGGCCCGGGGAGGCAGCTGCCTGCCCCTCGTGCGGACCCGCGCCGCCGGGCAGCTCGGTGCTCCCGCGGCGGCTCGCGGCTGGGCTGTTCAGGCGGCCCCCGTGTCCGGCAGAGCGTGCAGGCGCCGCACCAGGCGTCGGTAGTCGATGACGACCCAGACGGCAAACAGCGGGGCGCCTATGGCCGCCGCCACCAGGAACGGGGCGGCGCCATTGCACAGAGTCACCAGGGGAAACAGATACAGGACATCCTCGGTCTCGAAGCCTCCGAGGGAGGCCTGCCGGCTGGCCGCCTTGCCTCCGAGCTCCTCGATCCGCATGCGCAGAAAGAAAATGAGCGCGACGGCAATGCCCGCCACGGCCCCGAGCCCCGCGGCGGAGACCGGCAGGAGGCTGGCGGCCCGGGCGCCGACGCCTACACCGATGGCCACGAACAGCAGGATCGTGACCGCGGCATCACTGGCGAGGTCGTACCAATGCCCAATCCGGCTGCTCTTGCCGCTGATGCGCGCCAGCTCCCCATCCGTGTGATCGAGGAAGTTCGACACGATCAGCAGCAGAGCGCCCAGGTTCATCCAACCGTAGGTTCCCTGCGCCAGGGCTGCCGCTGCTGCGATGCCGAAGCCGAGGCGAACCGTGGTCAGATGATTGGGCCGGACGCGTGTGTCCTTCAGGGGGGTGACCAGCCGGCGCGCGAGGCGCGCATCCCATGGGCGTTGGGTTGCGGGGGCGGGCTGCTGGGAAATGTCGGCCATGAGCATGGAGGCGCAATCGCGTTGGCGCATCTTACGACAGCAGGCCCTGCTCACGAAACCACAGCACGGCGTCCTCAAACGCCTGCGCAGGGGGCCTCCAGCGGTAGCCCAGCTCCCGCGCGGCCTTATCGCTCGAGAAGAACATCCGCTTGCGCGCCATGCGCACACCCTCCACGGTGACACGATTGGGCACGCCGGTCACACGAGCGACCAGCTCGGCGGCGTAGGCAATCGGCAGTACGACGGAGGTGGGCAAGCGGATGCGCGGAGGCTTGCGACCCGTGAGCCTGGCAATCTCGATGAGAATCTCGCGCAAGCTCATGTCCTGCCCGCCGAGGATGTAGCGCTCGCCCGGCCGCCCTCGTTCGAAGGCGAGCAGATGACCGGCGGCGACATCATCGACGTGCACGATGTTCAAACCCGTGTCGACGTAGGCCGGCATCCGGCCAGCCGCGGCGTCCATCACCATCTGGCCCGTCGGTGTTGGTTTGACATCGCCGGGACCGACCGGCGTGGACGGGTTGACGATGATCACGGCCATGCCACTGCGCGCGGCCTCGCGGGCAACTTCCTCCGCGAGGAACTTCGAGCGCTTGTAGTGACCGATCATGTCGGCGACGGTGGAGGGCGTCTCTTCCGTGCCAGGCGTGCCGTCGGCAGGCAGTCCGATGGTGGCGACGCTGCTCGTATACACCACGCGCCCTGTGCCCGCGCGGCGCGAGGCTTCCATGATGTTGCGCGTTCCCTCTACGTTGGTGCGATAGAGCTCTTCCGGATTGCGCGCGCCGAGCCGGTAGTCCGCTGCGACATGGAACAGCGCAGCGCATCCGGCCAGGGCGCGATCGAGCGATGCCCGGTCGGCGAGATCGCCCGCGGCCAGGTCCGCCCCCAGCCCGCGCAGATTGCGCAAATCGGCCTTGGGTCGTACCAACGCCGTGACCTGCCACCCCGCTTGCAACAGGGCGCGCGCGACAGCAGAGCCTACGAAACCCGTCGCGCCGGTGACCAGAGCTTTCATGAGGTTGCCGTCGGTGATGAGTGCTCGACCCGCGGGAAGGCCGACGGGCTCAGCGAGCCTGCCTTCGCGAGCGCCGCCAGCGACCGCCCGGCCGCCCGGTAACGCCGTGCCAGCCGGATCAGGGCAGGCAGTTCCGACGGCGACAGCGCCAGGGCACCCAACAGACGCCACAACCGCAGGTGTCCGGCCGCATCGGCGGCGGTAGTCACCGATTCCGGCAGCCCATCCCCGGCGCTGTCCACGATCACTCTGACGGCAACGAATGGCACGCGGCGCGCGACCGCCACTTGCGCCACGGCGAGGCTCTCCATGTCCACTGCCGCTGCCCCGGTCTCGCGAAACAGTGCAGCCTTGTCGGCGACGGAGGCGACGGCCCGCGCCGAGGTCACGAGCTTGCCGGATACCGCCGGGTGTTGAACGGCGGCGCTCAATCGCTCGCGCCAGGGCCGCGAGGTCTCGATGGCTTGCCCGTCGCGGGCGAGGATTTCGGTCGGTAACACCACGGTGCCGGCGGAGAGGGACGGATCCAGTCCCCCGGCCATGCCCCAGCTCACCAGAGCGCCAGCGCCCGCATCCACCAGCGCCTGCGCGCCGCGGGCGGCAGCTTCAGCGCCCATGCCTGAGACACACACGAGCGTTCCATCCACCAAGGCAGAGAGGGTGTCAGCTCGTCGTGTGGCCGGACCGAGATGTCGCGCCTCCGATCGCAGAGCGCAGACGATCCCAACGACGTCCGGCGTCAATGAGCCGCTCCGGAGCGCGCCTGTTTGCGATACGCCGCCAGGGCCCACAGCGGGAAATACGCGCAATAGCCGTGGTACTTGAGATAGAAGACACGCGGAAAGCCCGGCGCGGTGAAGCTCGGATCGCCCCACAGGCCGTCGGCCTGTTGCGTGCGCAGCAGGTAGTCGACACCCGAACGCACCGCATCCGAGCCGCCTTCTCCGCTAGCCAGCAGCGCCAGCAGCGCCCAGGCCGTCTGGTAGGCGGTGCTCGCCATCGGCGCCCGCTGCGGCTGGGTGTATCCGTCGTTGCTCTCACCCCACCCGCCGTCCGGATTCTGACGTCCCAGCAGCCATTTCACCCCGCGGCGGACCGCTTCGTCGTCGTGACCTACGCGTGCATGGGCGAGTGCGACGAGCACCGACCAGGTGCCATAGATGTAATTGGTGCCCCAGCGTCCGAACCAGGAGCCATCGGGCTCCTGTTCCTTGCGCAGGAACTCGATCGCCCGCTGCATGACCGCCTTGTCCTCGGGACGCCCCGACACGGCGAACGCGGTCACCACGCGAGCCGTCACATCGCTGGTGGGAGGATCGAGCAGTGCGCCATGATCGGCGAACGGAATGTGGTTGAGGTTGTAGTGAGTGTTGTCGACATCGAAGGCGGCGAAGCCGCCGTTGCGGCTCTGCATGCCCGCGAGCCAGGTGAGCGCGCGCTGGATACTCTCGGTGTAGCGTCCGGAGGCCGGGGACTGGCACATCGCCCAGACAATCACCGCCGTGTCATCCAGATCGGGGTAGAAGCTGTTACCGAACTGGAAGGCCCAGCCTCCCGGCGCCAGCGCCGGACGGCTCACCTGCCAGTCGGCGGGACCGTCGAGGATCTGTTGGGCCTGCAGCCAGCTGAGCGCACGCTCGCAAGCCACGGCCGCGGCGCTTCCACCCTCCTCCTGCAGCGCCAGCACGGCTAGGCCCGTATCCCAGATGGGCGATACGCACGGCTGGCAATACGCGCTCGAAGGTCCTTCGACCAGCAGCTTCTCCAGTGCGCGCCTGGCCGTGACGACGCGCGCGTCATTGCGCGGGTAGCCCAGCAGGATCATGGCTTCCAGCGCATTCACCATCGCGGGGAAGATGGCGCCCAGCCCGTCCTCGCCGTTCAGGCGCTCGAGGATCCAGGCTTCGGCCCGGCGCGTGGCGGCGCGCCGCATCGCCTTGGGAATCAGCCGATCGATGTGGCGGACGCAGCGATCGAGCAGCAGGAACGCCTTGGCCAGCGGCGCGGCGCGGCCGGCACGCAACTGAAAATAGTGGCGCTCGCGTTCCGGGGCGATCGTGAACAACTCGCGAATGTGGACGTTGCGCGGATTCTTCGCGACGGGCTTGTAGGTGGTGAGGATGAACAGCGGCACCATCACCGTGCGCGACCAGTAGGACACCCTGTGGATGTTGAAGGGGAACCAGCCCGGCATCAGCATGATCTCGACCGGGATGTACGGCACGGCGCGCCAGGGGAGCTCGCCAAACAACGCCAATGCGATCCGCGTGAAGACGTTGGCGCGTGCGGCCCCGCCACGCTCGAGAATCGCAGCCCGCGCCCGCGCCATGTGCGGCGCATCCGGACTGTCGCCGGCCAGCTTCAGCGCGAAGTACGCCTTGATGGTGCAGCTGATATCCAGATCACCGCCGTAGTACAACGGCCAGCCGCCGTGATCCGCCTGGCGTGCCCGCAGGTAGGCGGCGAGCTTGGCCTCCAGCGGCGGATCGAGCTCCCCGAGGTAGTGGAGCATCATGATGTATTCGGCGGGGATCGTGCAGTCCGCCTCCAGCTCGAACGCCCAGTAGCCCGACCCGTCCTGCCGGTTGGCCAGGGCGCCGCGGGCGCCGCGCATCGCCCGGTCGAGCGCGGCCGCTCGATTGAGCTCTTCGAGGCCGCCGCGCCGGGGAACACGTAGCTGGGCGATGCTCGCATCGCGAGCCGGAGAACTATTCAAAGGCCAGATCTCCCTTCGGATCGACGGGCTGACCGGTCTTGTGGAACATGCACCGCCCCGTGCCCGTATTCGGTCTTGACGAGGTGAACGGCAGCGCGCGGTGGACGACGCGACAGCACCGAGGCCAGCGGCAGGCCACGGGCGGCGCGATCGAACAGGCGCCGCAGCATCCAGTCGCTGCGGATCGCCACGTTGGTCAGCAGCTGCGTCATGGCGACGGCGCGCCGCGACACCTTTACCTGCGCGCCGGAGGTGAATCCGGGCGTCCGGTGGATCCTCTGCAGAGTCAGCACGGCAAGCCCGATAGCCCACAGGCAGAAGCGGCGAATTCCCGTCTCGTTGCGGGGAATCAACAAAGTGAACGCAAGCGCATCGCGCAGGTGCGCATGCGCCACGCCGACCAGCTCGCTCATCGCGGCGTCAAAGCGGGCATCCGGCTCGCCGGCGCGCAACGCCTCCAGCTCGAGGCCGTGGCGGGTGAACACGTCCTGCGGGAGCCAGCACGCGCCGCGGCTGCGATCCTCCCAGACATCCTTCAGGATGTTGGTCATCTGCAGGCCTTGGGCGAAGGACACGTCCAGCTCGTGCAAGGCGCCGCGGCGTTGGCCGATCTGCGCGGAGTAGGCGCAGAACAGCTCCGTGAGCATCTGCCCGACGACGCCGGCGACGTAGTAGCAATAGTCGTTCAGGTCGCTCGAGGCCGGCAGGCCGCGCAGGCTCGCGGTCTGCTGGAACTGGTGCATCCCGCTGCACATCAGCTCGACGCAACGCTGAATGGCGAGCCGCTGCTGCTCACCCAAGGTGCGGGTCACGCGCACCACCCGGCCCATGTTCAGGGCCAGATCCCGCTCGGCCGCCAGAGTTCGCTCCGACAGGGCTGGCAGCAGGTCCTGAGTCAGCGCGCCCGGCTCTTCCCGGCCGCACAGCACCCCCACGAAGCGGTGCAACAGCCCGAGCGTCGCGGACGCCGAGACGGTCGTCTCATCCTCGATGGTGTCGGCGATCCGACACAACAGGTAAGCATTGGTAACGGGCGTGCGCAGGGCTTCCGGCAACTGCGGAATCGTCAGCGCGAACGTGCGCGACACATGCGGCAGGATCCGATCCTGATACTGCTCATCGGAAGTGCTGGCATCCATGGTGGTGAGTGTCTCGCAGGACCTCCGCCGTCGCAATCCGCCGCGTCAGCGGGTCAATAGCTGCGAGCCAGCAGCCAACCGGCCAGCGCGCGCAGCGGCTCGGCGCGTGCCCCGAAGGGGGTGAGCGCCTCCAGGGCCTGGGCATGCAGCCAGCGGACTCGCTCCTGCGAAGCCTGGATACCGATGACCGCCGGATGGGTCGGCTTGCCACGCTCGCTGTCCGCGCCCGTCGCCTTGCCCAGCGTCGAAACGTCCCCGAGCACGTCCAGCAGGTCATCCTGGATCTGGAAGGCCAGTCCGATGGGGTCGGCGAAGTGGCCGAGCGCCTCATACAGGCGGGCATCCAGGGCCGGCGCACAGGCCGCCGCCATCATGATGCTCACGCGGATCAGGGCCCCGGTCTTGCGGGCATGCATCTCCTCGACCTGGGCAATGCTGAGCCGCTTGCCCTGCACGGCCAGATCGATTGCCTGGCCGCCCGCCATGCCAAAGGTGCCGCTCGCCTCCGCCAGCAGATCCACCAGCCGCAACCGCGTCGCCGCGGACTCCGGCAGGGCCGGATCGCGAGCCAACACCTGAAACGCCAGCGTCTGCAGGGCATCCCCCACCAGCACCGCCGTCGCTTCGTCGAAGGCTTTGTGACAGGTGGGACGGCCACGGCGCAGATCATCATCGTCCATCGCCGGCAGGTCGTCGTGGACGAGGGAATAGACGTGGATGAGCTCGATCGCGCAGGCGGCGGCTTCCACCTGCCGCTCCTCCAACCCCACCGTTCGCGCCGTGGCAAACACCAATGCGGGACGAATCCGCTTGCCCCCACCCAGCACGCTATAACGCATCGCTTCGTGCAGTCGCGCAGGCACCACGTCGGCGCGCGGCAGGCGTGCTTCCAGGGCCTCTTCCATCCGCAGGCGCCACTCCTCCAGCTGCGCCGCGAATGCGTCGCACTTGGCCGGCTGGGCCGGTCCGGCGCCCTGCGCCGGTGCCGCGCTGTTCACGTCCCCGCTTCCGCTACGCGCATCATGGCAACCGGGAGCCCCGATCGGCGGGGCGATCAACCGCAGGCCGAGCGGGCCACTTCACATCCCCCACGGCGACCGTCGCGACGGTGCGCCGGACGTGATCGCCGTCGCCATAGATCACGGGCAGCTCGGGCGCCATCGGACCCGTCAGCTCCGGGCCCCATAGGGCCGCCCTGAGTGCCTTGAACGGATGAGTGAACGCGTCGTTGACCGCGGTTCCCTCGAACCCGCAATGGGCCATGCAGTTGTCGCAAGCGGGGTTGCGGCCCACGCCGTACTTGTCCCACGCGGTGTCTTCCATCAGGGACTTGAAGCTGCTCGCATGCCCTTCGTCGGTGAGCAGGTAACACGGCCGCTGCCAACCGAAGAGGTTGTAGGTTGGAGTGCTCCACGGTGTGCACTGATAGGCCTGATTGCCCGCCAGGAAATCCAGGAACAGCCCGGAGTGATTGAACGACCAGCGCGTGCGCGCGCCGCCCAGCCGCGCACGCCGCCCGCGCTTGAATATCTCGCGGAACAGGCGCTTGCTGGCGCTGCGCCCGAGGAAGACATCCTGCCGCGGCGCGTGGTGGTAGCTGTAGCCGGGAGAGACGGTGATGCCTTCGATACCGAGCGTCATCGCCTCATCGAAGAAGGCCGCCACGTCGTCGGGATTCTCGCCGCTGAAGAGCGTGCAGTTGACGGTGACCCGGAAGCCTTTGGAGCGCGCGAGCTTGATCGCCGCGACCGCTTTGTCGAACACGCCTTCCTGACAGACCGATTCGTCGTGCCGCTCCCGGCTGCCGTCCAGGTGGATGGAGAAGGTCAGGTACGGCGAGGGGCTGTACTCGTGGATGTGCTTCGGAAGCAGGATGGCGTTGGTGCACAGATAGACGAAGCGGCGCCGTGCCACGATGCCGGCGACGATCTGCGGCATCTCCTTGTGGATCAGCGGCTCGCCGCCGGGGATCGACACCATCGGCGCCCCGCACTCATCCACCGCGCGCAACGCCTCCTCCACGCTCAGGCGCTTCTGCAGGGTCTCCTTGGGATAATCGATCTTGCCGCAGCCCGCGCAGGCGAGATTGCACTGGAACAGCGGCTCCAGCATCAACACCAGCGGATAACGCTTCACGCCGCGCAGCTTCTGGGCGGCGATGTACTTTCCAACCCGATAGGCCTGAATCAGTGGGACGCTCAAATCTTTACTTCCTGTTGCTTTTGGGGGGGCGCTTCAGGCAGCAATCAATTCGCGGTGATCGCGCCGGATCCGCTCCCACTCCATCTTGAACCATGGAGTGAAGCGATCGGCTCCCGCGCCGCTCATCTCGTCCTGCAGGGCCGCCGGGGAGATCCAGCGCCAGTCGCTGATCTCGTGGCGATTGACAGCCAACGGCTGGTTGCAGGTCCCGACGTACACGGAGCAGAGCTCCTGCTCCGCGCCGGAGGCGTCGAATTGTGCCTGATAGCGAAACTTGAACAAGAACTGCAGCGGGCAGCGCACGCCCAGCTCTTCAAATAGACGGCGGTGGATCGCCATCTCAATCGACTCGTGGCTGCGCGGGTGGCTGCAGCAGCTGTTGGACCAGTACAGGGGCCAGAGGCGCTTGGCAGCGGAGCGCTGCTGCAGCAGCAGCTCCCCCGCGTCATTGAAAATGAGCAGCGAAAAAGCCCGGTGCAGCACCCCCGCGCCGCGGTGGCAGTCGGCTTTGCTCATCTGTCCGATCTCCCGATCGGCCTCGTCCACGAGGATCAGCAATTCGGTGTCCACGGCACTGGCATTCATCCGTCCATGATAGCTGCCTGCCGGGGGTTAGCCCAGCCACCTACCGACCAAGGGCGCAGGGGACTCCGCCCGAAGGCGCCGGTGAGGCACCCTCCGGATCAGGTCTCGATGGCGCTGCCACAGCGGGCGAGCACGCTACGCAGGTCACGCAATGCGGGAAACACCTCGT
>Ga0134128_10005447_pt1 | contig 15439 bp, 9 predicted proteins | sample KB31754_FD_96462 | JGI IMG/M metagenome (GOLD analysis project Ga0134128, IMG submission 96462) | Terrestrial soil microbial communities with excess Nitrogen fertilizer from Kellogg Biological Station, Michigan, USA - KB3-175-4 | ecosystem: Environmental > Terrestrial > Soil > Unclassified ... | reverse complement strand
GCCCGGCTTTAGCTACGTGTATCGCTCCTACGGCATCCATTGGTGCGTCAATTTCGTCTGCGAAAAGGCGGGTTCCGCCAGCGCCGTTCTGATCCGCGCGCTGGAGCCGACCCATGGCCTCGCGCTGATGCGCAAGCGCCGCGGCGTCGACGACGAGCGCGCGCTATGCTCGGGCCCGGGCAAATTATGCGAAGCGCTCGGCATCACCATCAAGGAAAGTGCCTTGCCGCTTGACCGGCCGCCGATCGCGCTGCATGCGCGGACCGGGAAAGCCGATGTCGTCTCCGGCGTGCGGATCGGCCTGACCAAGGCGATCGACCTGCCCTGGCGATACGGGCTGAAGGGCTCGCGATTTGTCAGTAAGCGGTTTTGAGAGCGCTGCTCTTCGTAGCCTGATGAGCCAACGGGTCGCGCGAACGCGCGCCCGGTGTCAGGCTGCGCGACATCCTGGACTCTTCGTTCGCGGATGGCGCTGCCCGCGATTTCGCTGCGCTCAATCCGAGCTACGAAGTCCGAACCATTTGCTCAACGCCTCCGCGAGGCCCTGCCAACCACCCTCTCCCACCCAGGCGACATATCCGTCCGGCCGGATCAACGCGGCGGTGGGCGCGGCGACCTCGCCGAGCGCCGGAAGCTCCCATGTGCCGTCATGTCGGGCATCGACCGACTTCACCCGATCCGCCCATGGCGTGATGTCGAAGCCGCCGGGCGCGCCGAAATTGAGCAGCAGCGGCCGGGCGTCGTGCAGCAGCGTGAAGACCCGCGGGGAGCCGTTTTCGATGACGAGGTCGAGATCGGGCATGCGGCGTCCGAGCAGCGGATGCCCCTCACCAAAATCGTAGCGAATGCCGAGACTGGACATCTCGGCGGCAAAACGCCGGCGCGGCTCGTCCATGCCGAGCAGTTCGGCAATGACGTCGCGCAGCGCCCTGGTCCGATCGTCCTCACGACGAAGCACGATCGACGCCATGGTGTTGCGTAACACGCGGGCGCCGACCGGGTGGCGCTCGGCGTGATAGCTGTCGAGCAGGTCTTGCGGCGATACGCCCTTGACCACCTGCGCCAGCTTCCATCCCAGATTCACCGCATCCTGCACGCCGGTCTGCAAACCCTGTCCGCCGTCGGGCGGATGGATGTGCGCGGCGTCGCCCGCGATCAGCACAAACCCGTTGCGATAGGAGGCTGCCTGCCGCGCGGCATCGGTGAAACGGGAGATCGAGGTGGCAGAGTGGATACCGTAATCGGTGCCATAGACCGCGATCATCGCCGCCCTGAGGTCGTCGAGCGTGGGCTCGGTGGTTTCTCCGACTTGCTGCTCGGTCACGAGAACACCAACCGGTCCGTGATCGGCGTAGACGATCTCGCCGTCGCGGATCTTGTAGTCAATCCGGCCGAGCGAATGGGTCCCCAACGCGTCGCGGCGGACACCCCATTGCGGCGTCATGGCGAGTTCGGCCACCGCGATCAGATTGCTGGTGGTGGGCGCCGATCCCGGGAATGCGATGCCGGCGGCTTTGCGGACCAGGCTGCGTCCGCCGTCGCAGCCCACGAGATATTGCGCGCGCAGTGCGCGGCCGTCGCTCAGTTCAACGTCGACCCCGCTGTCATCCTGGGTAAAGCCGGTCACTTCAATCCCGCGATAGACGGGCACCCCGAGCTCGCTGGTCCAGCCGGCGAGGATGCGCTCGATGTGGTTCTGCCGCAGCCCGAGACTGTAGGGATGCCGCGTGGGAAAGCCTGTGAGGTCGAGCCTGACCCCGGCGAATGCCGCGACCTGAACGACCTGCCCCTCGATGAGGAACCGACCGGCGATGCCGCGCTGGTCGAAACTCTCGATGGTCCGTGCATGCAGCCCGCCGGCGCGCGAGCCGGCAAAACTCTGATCGGCGCGCCGCTCGACGATGGCGACATCAATGCCGGCCAGCGCCAGCTCGCCCGCCAGCATCAGCCCGGTCGGGCCGCCGCCGGCAATTGCGACTGCATGTTCGATCATGGCCACCCTCCATCTTGCGTTTCGGCAGGGCGGCGGTTGTACGGCCGAGGCCGGGTCTTGAAGCAAGTCCCCTGCGGACCATATGTATGAGTGGGGAGAGGAACCTCGTTCCCCTCACGTCGGCCGTGATGCCCCGAATGACCGAGCTTCAATCCACCATCACCTGTCCGCAGTGCGACCATCAAGCATCGGAGACGATGCCCACGGACGCCTGCCAGTTCTTCTATGAATGTAAAGGGTGTGGTGCGCGCCTGAAGCCAAGGGCTGGCGACTGCTGCGTGTTCTGCTCATATGGTTCGGTGCCGTGTCCGCCTGTCCAGGAGGATCCAGAAGACAGATCGTGCTGCCGCTGACATTTTGCGGCGCGCGTGAAGTTTGACCGTGTTCCCCGGGCACGATGCAGCGTGTCAACGCTGCTTCGCTGAGCCGGGATCCACCCACGCTCGCAGCATCTGGACCCGGATCAGCAGCGCACCGCCATAGCGCGTCGAAGACGCGCGTAAATGCGCTTATGGTGCTGCACTGCATCCGGGGAACGCTCGCGCCCTACACCGCGCTTTTCAGCCGCTCCAGCGCCTCGAGGATTTTGGCCTTGCGCTCGACCGCCGCTTCGCGCTTTTCCTTTTCTTCCTCGACCAGTTCTTCCGGCGCGTTGGCGACGAATTTTTCGTTCGAGAGTTTGGCGTCGACCCGCTTGATGTCGGCGTCCGCTTTACCGATTTCCTTGTCGAGCCGGGTCTTTTCCGCCGACAGGTCGATCACGCCCTTGAGCGGCAGCGAGGCGACCTCGCCGCGCACCAGGAGTTGCACCGAGCCCTGCGGCGGGTTGCCGGCGAAGGAAATCTCGGCCAGCCGGGCCAGCCGCTTGATCACGTCGTTCCAGCGCTGCGCGCGGTCTTTCGTCTCGGCGGAGACGCCGGACAGCACCAGCGGCATCAGGGTGGCCGGCGGGATGTTCATCTCCGCGCGCACCGAACGGATCGCGGTGACGAGATCGACCACCCAGCCGATCTCGGCTTCGGCTGCGGGGTCGCTGAAGTCACCGGCGTCGAGCGCGAGAATGACAGGCGGAATGATCGGATCGTTCGGGCCGGTCGCCGACATCAACGCCATCTGCTCGGCCGACAGTTCGAGCTTCTTGCGCGACCATGGCGCTAGCGCCAGCAGGCCACCGCGTTTCGCCGTCACCGCCCAGAGTTCTTCCGATATGAAGGGCATGAACGGATGCAGCAGTTTTAGAATTTCATCGCGCGCCCACGCCACCATCGCGCGGGTCTCGGATTTGGCCGCGCCGTCCTCGCCGAGCAGCACGGGCTTTGCGAGTTCGAGATACCAGTCGCAATAGACGTTCCAGACAAAGCGATAGATCGCGTTGGCCGCGTCGTTGAAACGATAGGCTTCGATCGCTTCCGTCACCTCGCGCGTCGCGCGCGAGGTTTCATGGGCGATCCAGCGGTTGAGCGTCTGCGTCGCCTTGGCCGGATCAAATCCATCCGGCTTCGCGCATTCATTCATCTCGGCGAAACGGCAGGCGTTCCACAGCTTTGTCGCGAAATTTCGATTGGTTTCAACGAGTTGCGGTGACAACTTGATGTCATGGCTGTGCGCGGCGCCGCGCGCCAAAGCAAAGCGCAACGCGTCGGCGCCATAATCGTCGATCACGCCCAAGGGGTCGATGACGTTGCCTTTCGACTTCGACATCTTGGCGCCCTTCTCGTCGCGAACCAGGCGATGGATGTAGACGGTCGAGAACGGCGCTTCCTTCTTGAAATGCAGCCCCATCATCATCATCCGCGCGACCCAGAAGAAGATGATGTCCCAGCCGGTGACCAGCACGTCGGTCGGGTAATAGCGATCGACGTCGGTCTCGTCGTCGGGCCAGCCGAGCGTCGAAAACGGCCACAGCGCCGAGGAGAACCAGGTATCGAGCACGTCTTCGTCGCGGGTGATGAAGCCTTCGCGCTTCGCCGGGTCGAGCGCCATTTCGCGGCCCTGTTCCGGCGTGATGACTTCCTGCTCGACGTAGTAGCCGAGCGCGTGGCCGACCGCCTCTTCCTCAGTCTCGGCGACGAACGCCTTGCCGTCGGGGCCGTACCAGGCGGGGATCTGATGGCCCCACCAGAGCTGGCGCGAGATGCACCAGGGCTGGATGTTCTCCATCCACTCGAAATAGGTTTTTTCCCAGTTCTTCGGCACGAACACGGTCGCGCCCGAGCGCACCGCTGATATCGCCGGCTGCGCCATGGTTTTCGCGTCGACATACCACTGGTCGGTGAGATAGGGCTCGATCACCACGCCGGAACGGTCGCCATGCGGCACCATGTGGGTGTTGGGCTCGATCCGCTCCAGAAAGCCAAAATCCTCCAGCCGCGCCACGATCTGTTTTCGCGCAGCGAAGCGATCGACGTTGTTCAGCTCCGCGGCGAAGTTCTCCGAACCCTCCGGCAAGCCGCGCAAAAAGTCCTCATTGTCGACCAGCGCGAGACGGCCTTCCTTGTCGAATACGTTGATCTGCGGCAGGCCGTGACGCTTGCCGACCTCGAAATCGTTGAAATCGTGCGCCGGCGTGATCTTGACCGCGCCCGAGCCCTTTTCCGGATCGGCATAGTCGTCGCCGACGATGGGAATGCGGCGGCCGACCAGCGGCAGGATGACATGCTGGCCGATCAGGTGCCCGAGATTGTCGTTGTCCGGATGCACGGCGACCGCGGTATCGCCGAGCATGGTCTCGGGCCGCGTGGTCGCGACCACGATGAAGGTTTTGGGATCGTCCGGATTGAAGGTTTTGCCCTCGATCGGATAGCGCAGGTACCACAGGCTGCCCTTGACCTCGGTCTGCTGTACCTCGAGATCGGAAATCGCGGTCAGCAGTTTCGGGTCCCAGTTGACCAGCCGCTTGTCCTTGTAGATCAGCCCGTCGCGGTGCAGCTCGACGAACACCTTTATCACCGCGCGAGACAGGCCCTCGTCCATGGTGAAGCGTTCGCGCGACCAGTCGCAGGAGGCGCCGAGCCGCTTCAACTGGTTGACGATGACGCCGCCGCTCTCGGCCTTCCATTGCCAGACTTTTTCCAGGAATTTGGCGCGGCCCATCTCGCGGCGGCCCGGCTGCTGCCGTTCCATCAACTGCCGCTCGACCACCATTTGGGTCGCGATGCCGGCATGGTCGGTGCCGGGTTGCCACAGCACGTCGCGGCCGCGCATCCGCTCGAAACGGCACAGAACATCCTGCAACGTGTTGTTGAGCGCGTGTCCCATGTGCAGCGAGCCCGTCACATTGGGCGGCGGGATCACGATGGTGAACGGCTCGGCGTCGCGCAGCTCCGGACGGCCCGCCTTGAACGCGCCGGCCTCCTCCCAGAGGCGGGACATGCGGGCTTCGATATCGGCGGGCTGGTAATTCTTTTCGATCATGGGGAAGCGTTCTGGCCGGGCCGCGATGGATGGGAACGGGCTAAAAAGCCGCAGCCGTGCGACAAGTCAACACAACAGGGGCTGATCGGCGGTTTCTTTGGTCCGCTGCGCAGGCCAAATGAAGGCTGGAACCGGCAAAACCGCCGGCAAAGCGACCGATCGACGGGCGGCCGGGAGGGAGCGCTCAGCGTGCGCCGCGCGAAACCCGCTCGATTTCCGCTTTCACGATGCGTTCCACCAGCCCCGGCAGATTGTCGTCGAGCCAGGATTTCAGCATCGGCCGCAGCATTTCCTTGACCAGATCCTCGAGTGTGCGCGCGTTGTTGCTGAGCACGGTGTTGGCCAGGCTGTTGAAGGCGGATTCAACCGCGGACACGGTCGAGCGCGACAGCATCTGCTGCGGCGGGCTTTCGAACGGCGATTGCTCGAACGCCGGCGGCCGCAGCGATGCCCGCGCGCTCTCGGCGAATTCCACGTCATCGTCCGGCTCGACCTTCTGAAACGCGGGTTTTGCCGGCGCCGGGGGGGCCGACTCGGCAACCGCCATGTCGTCGGTCAGCTCGAACACATCGGCCTCGGGCTCGGGCTGCGGCGGGCGTATCTCGGCTTCCGAGGTCGCCTCGTCGAGGCCCGCCAGCATGGCGTCGATGTCGTCCTGGCTGTTGGATACGGCCGGCGCCGGCGCGGGCGCGGGTTTCGCCGGCGGCGCGGCGGGCGGCGGAGGTTTTGCGGCGGCGGGCTTTGGCGGCGCAATGGTCGACGGCGGAATGTCATTCATCGCGGGCGCCTTCGCTGCCGGCGCCGCGGGTTTCGCGGGAGCTGGCGGGGCGGCGGGCTTTTGGGCGGCCGCCGGTTTTGCTTCATCATCGGCAATGATGCGCCGGATCGACGCCAAAATCTCCTCCATGGAGGGTTCTTGGACCTTTGCAGGCTGCGTCATCTCCGACTCCACATCATCAACGCCTTCGCATGCGTTTTACACCAAGCAGTTTTACACCAAGCGGGGACAGGATTTGCCCGTTCCGGATATGCAGGCCGGGATTTTCATCGCACAAGCCTGACTTGTCCCCAGATCAAGCGCCGCGCGGGAACCGCGCGGGATTTTGTCCCAGCCGAGGGCATCGAAGCGTCGCCTGCGAACCCAACAAAGCCGCAACATGATTGATGCGGGCTGCGAATCGCTCTGCTGCCACCGGGAACGGTACGTCAGGGGTGTAAATGATTGCAAGAAAAGCAGGCTTGGTGATTCGCGAAAGCGGGATACTCGTAGCCCGGGTTGAGCATCGCGAACCCGGGGTCTTCTATCCACGAACGCTGCCCCGGATTTCACTTCGTTCAATCCGGGCTACAAAACAAAACCGCAGCAAAAGCGGCTTTGCTTTTGCTGCGGTCACAGGTCTCAAACCCCGTCGTCCGGTATCAGGCCATCATTTGCCGTCGGGCGTGCGAACGCCGGCCCAGCTGTCGCGCACCTGCTGATAATGCACGCTCGGATCGTAGGTCGTGGTCGGAAGCTGCAGCACCTGCGGCGACAACCGGCCGACCGCGCTGAGCACCGAATAGGACGCGACGACGCGGTCGTGCTGCGCGGTGACCAGCGCTACGCGGGCATTGACCAGCGCCTGCTGCGCATTGAGCACGTCGAGCGTGGTGCGCTGACCGGCCTTGGCTTCCTCGCGGACGCCGTTGAGCGCGATTTCGGACGCCGTCACCTGGGCCTGCGCGGAGGCGACTTGCGCCTTGCCGGCAACCAGTTGGCCCCACGCCGTCACCGTGTTGGCGCGGGTCTGGTCGCGGGTCAGTTCCAGCGTCAGGCGCTGCTGCGACAGCGTCTCCTTGGACTGGCGGATCAGCGAATATTCGGCGCCGCCCTGGTAGAGCGGAACCGAAACGCTGCCGACCGCCGAGGCGCCGAAGGAGCGATAGGTGGTCATGGTGGTTTCGTAGGATTGCGCGGCCGCGGCGGTGAACGTCACCGTCGGCAGCAGCGCGCCTTCGTTGACCTTGACCTGGAGATAGTTGACGTCAACGCCGAACATCGCCGCCGTCACGTTCGGATTCTCGGTCAGGCTGAGGTTGACCGCGGTCGCCAGGCTCGGCGGCAAGAAGCGGTCGACCGGCGAGCCCGGCGCCAGCGCCGAGGGTTCGTTGCCGATGATGCGGCGGAAGTTCGAACGCGTGGTGGTGAGCTGGGACTCCGCGGTCAGCTCCTGGGTGCGGCCGGCGGCAAGCTGCGCCTCCGACTGCGCGACGTCGGTGCGCGTCACCTCGCCGACGTTGAAGCGGTCCTGGGTCTGCTTCAGCGTCTGTTCGAGCACGCGGGTATTGCTTTTCTGAACCTCGACGATGGCGGCGTCGCGCAGATAGTCCATGTAGATCGTGGCCGCCGACAGCAGCACCGATTCTTCCATGACCCGCAGCGCTTCGCGGGCGCCGGAGACCTGGCTTTCCGCCGCACGGGTCTTGTTGGCGGTCTGGTTGCCGTTGAACAACGTCTGTGTCGCCGTGATGCCGACGCTGCGTGGCGGATCGGCGCCGTGGATTTCAGTGCGCACGATCGCGGTCGGCGAACCGCCCTGGGTGGAGTTGGTATCGGTATATTGGTAACCGAGGCTGCCGGTGAGCGAGACCTTGGGACGATAGCCCGACAATGCCTGCGGCACGTTCTCGTCGGTCACCCGGACCTGGGCGCGCTGCGCATTGAGCTGTGGATTATTCTGGTAGGCGCGCACCAGCGCTGCCTCGATCGTGTCCGCCAGCACGGGCGCTGGACCCGCATACGCCATCAGAAGGACCGCAGCCGCAGCTCCGGAAAAGGCCTTCACGCCCGCCATTCTCGGTAATCCGTTCATTGCTATTGGCCGGCTCAATGAACCGGCATCGCCCGCACCCTGAGTCCCCAACATAGGACGAGGGCAAGCGGGACGGAACCACCCTCCGGGCAAAGCCGGTGGAAACTCTCAACGTGGGGCAATCCGGCCACACTTCTGATTCAGAACGGGATTTTAACAGCCGCCAAGCCCTGCGATGAGGCTTGAGGCGGGGCCTGGGATGCCCGGTGGACCGCAGGCTGATCTGCGGTCGCGCGGGCCGCCGATGACAGCCGGAAATGGTCAGAACACGAAGGCGGGACGCCGCTCGAGGCCCGGCAAAACGGGCGCCACGGCGTCGAACAGCGCCCGGTACCCATAATCCTCATGGGAATGCGTCACGATCATGGCCCGCGGCGGCTGGGTCGTGGCAAACACGCCGACCAGCCGGCCGCCTTCCCGGAGCTGCCGGTAAAGCCCCTCGGGAACGATCTCGGTGGCGCCGTTGAGGACGATGACGTCGTAGGGCGCCTTCGCCGCGTGCCCGTCGGCCGCCGCCGCGGTCCCGACCGTGACGCGGCCGAGCCCGATTTCGCCGAGCGCCGCTTTGGCCCTGGCCGCCAGCGCGGAATCGCCTTCGGTCGCGGTCACCTCGCCCGCGAACTTGGCGACGACGGCCGCGGCATATCCGGTGGCGCAGCCGGCCACCAATACCTTGTCGGTGGCCTTGATCTCGGCGGCCTGCAGCATCCGCGCGAGCACCGCCGGCTTGATCAGGAAACGTTTTGCGCCGGCCTCGCTGACGTCGAGATCGAGGTCGAGATAGGCCAGCGGGCGTTGATTTTGCGGGACAAAGATCTCACGCGGCACTTCAAGCATCGCGTCGATGATCCTGTTATCGGTGACGTCGCTCGGACGCACCTGACAGTCGACCATGTTCTGGCGCGCGGTCGAAAAACCTTGCATTAACGGACCCCAGCAAAGAGCGGCCCAGGCCGCGGGAAGCGCTCGCGGCACGAAGCGCTATTCGGGTCATCTTTGGTACAAGGTTTTGCGAAATGCAACTGTGCGCACGACGGCGCCAAGCGCGCGCGTTCCTACCGGGATTTACGCGTTCTCGGACGGACGATTCGGGACAACAAGAAGGAGGTTTTTGGCTCCCCGGGCTGGATTCGAACCAGCGACCATTCGATTAACAGTCGAATGCTCTACCGCTGAGCTACCGAGGAACAGGCGAAACAATCGTTCGCGAGCCGGCAGCGTATAACAAAGCCTCCCGGGCTTGCAAAGGACCAAATCGCCGGTTTTTGGGCCATGCTTAAGCAATGCCGATCCCCAAGACGGAACCCCACCCCCGCGGCGACTTGCCGGCCCATTTCTTCAGCGCAAGGAGTCCGCCAACAGATCGTAGGCCTTTTTGGTGTACGCCGCCCGCACGCGCGGATGGATATGGTTGATGGAGTTGCCCTGGTCCTGTTCGGGAATCCTGATCGGCGACTGCTTGATGACCTTGATGCCGGCGCGCTCAATCTGGGCGGTTTCGCTCGCAAACGTCATCGGGCTGTGCTCGACGATCTTCTGCATCAGGGGACCGAACATGAACATGCAATTCATGCCGTTCGCCCTGCAGAGTCTGGCGATCTTGGCGAAAAAGACGTCGTAATCGACCGGCGGCTCCCCCTCGAGCGCATAGGTCGAGTCCTTGGGCATCTGCACCACGTCGTTACCCGGCGGATAATAGTCATACCTGACAAAATCGTCTTGAAAAGTCGGGCGCGCGCCTTGCAGGTACTCAACGCCTTCCAAGAACAATTGCTTGTCAAAAAGCTCAACACCCAATTCTTTTGTCACCTGCCATGATACTTCCGGGTTGACGGTGAACAGCAGTTGCGGATGCCGGCGCGCCGCCTGGATGAAGCCCCGGATCGGACGCCACTTGATCTTCCACATCGCGACCGACAACGTCTGCGCACTCAGCGCAATCACGACATTCCTCGGACGCGCGTGCGACAGCACTTCGGTCAGCAGGACATAAGCGCCCCCGATCCCGTAATTAAATCCCGTCAAAGCCAGGTTCACCGTTTTCTGGTGGCTCAGTTCGGAAAAGACCCGGGCGTCCAGCCCATACCCGATCGAGCTGTCGCCGAGGATGACGGTTTCGACGTCGGACGGCAGCGCCGCGATCTTGGACTCCTGGAACAGCAGCACATCGCATTTGAGGCACGCATGGATGCCGATCGCGGCCACCGACGCCATCGCGCCGAGGACGATGGTGATGATGCCGATTAAAACGATCAGGTAGGATTTCATGATTCAAAACTGAAAATAGATGAAGTCGCCGACTCTTTTTTCGAAGACAAGCGTCGCCAGCGATGCGACCGCCGCCGCGCCAACCATCACGGCGCAGGCCATCGTCGGCCGCCATAGCAGCCGCGAAGCGTTCGGGTCGGTTTCACGCGGACCGCTGAGCGCCGGATGGTACAGCGACATGATTTCCTGCGTGTTGGGCATGAACCAGGCGACCATCAGCGCCGCGGCCGCCATCGCCGCGACGTCGCTCGACGGTAAATTCGAGCCGGCCAGGTCGGCCGGCACCGGCAGCGCGTCCAGACCGAACATGCTCTTGGCGACGCCAAGCGCGGTGCCGAGCGTCGGAGCCCGGAAAAACACCCACGCGACAGTCACCAGCAGAAACGTCAGGAGGCGTCCCGCCCAAACCGACAACGCGCTTCGCGCGCGCCGTTCGCCGAGCAACTTCTGCCACGCATGATTGGCCATCAGATATATTCCGTGCAGGCCGCCCCACACCACGAACGTCCACGAAGCGCCATGCCACAGGCCTCCCAGCAACATGACGATCATGACGTTGACAAGCCTTCGCGCCTCACCCGCGCGGTTGCCGCCCAGCGGGATGTACAGATAGTCGCGCAGGAACCGCGACAGCGTCATGTGCCAGCGCCGCCAGAAGTCGATGATGTTGACGGCCTTGTAGGGTGAATTGAAATTCAGCGGCAATCTCACCCCGAACAGGAGCGACAGCCCGATCGCCATGTCGGAATAGCCGGAGAAGTCGAAATAGATCTGCAGCGCATAGCACAGCGCGCCGGACCAGCCCTCCAGTGCCGACAGATGGGTGCCCTGCCCCGCCGCATCGAAGATCCGGTGGACATGCGGCGCGAGGTGGTCGGCCACGATGACCTTCTTGAACAGCCCGATGAAGAACACCGAAAGGCCGACCGCGAAATTGTCGAGCCTGGGCCGAAACGTCCGCTCGCCCGAGAATTGCGGCATCATCTCGGCATGATGCAAAATCGGTCCCGCGACCAGATGCGGAAAATAGGAGACGAACAGCGCGTAATTCACGAATCCGGTTTCGCTGACCTTGCGCTGGTAGGCATCGACCAGAAACGCGATCTGCGTAAACGTGAAGAACGAAATGCCGAGCGGAAGTTCGATGTGCAACAGCCCGAAGTCGGCAAGGTGCAGCCGATCGATCGTATCGATGAAGAGGTCGAGATATTTGAACGTGAACAGACAGGCGAGGTTCGCCGTTATGGCGATCGTCAGGACCGCAAATCGCTTGTCGTCACCAAGCCTTCCACCCGACAGCGCCGTTCCGAACAGATAATTCGCGAGAATGGATGGAATCAGGATCAACAGATATCTGCTGTCGGTCTGGGCATAGAAAATCAGCGAAGCGGCGGTCAGACAGCACAAGGCGGCCAGCCGCGAGGTTTTGGCGACAAGGAAGAAAATCAAAAGGGTGGCTGGCAGGAATACGAAGATAAAAGCGACCGAATTGAAGAGCATTCGTTATCCGTCAATGACAGGCCCCGGCAATCCGCGCAGGCTAACCGATTAAAGCGCAACTCGACTGTCATATCAATTGCACCTGCAACTTCCGCTGGCTGCGCGCTCGAACCGATCGAATAATGTGTCCGACTGTCCTCGGGCCGGCCGCGCGATGCGCTGGAGATGCTGCGCTTGCTGCGCGGAACAACGCATCTCCGGGAACGATTCCGTGAAACCAGCACGGCGTTGCATGGAGCCCGCTTCCTTAGTAGGGATGCTTCGGCGAACGGCTTTCGCCGACAGCGCGGCGCAACAGCGAGTCAGACGATGGAACGCGTATTCAACGGACTCGCTGACCGCTTGCCCCCGCGCGCCCGGATCATAAATCTCGTAATCTGGACCCTGGTCTGGATTGCCGCGATCAGGCTCGCGGTGCTGGTGCATCTGGCTTTCCTGACTTATTGGCCCGATCACTTCATCCACGAGGACAGCGCGGCCTACCTCAGCGAAGCCCAATCGATCCTCACCGGCCATTATCTGGACGATCCAGGCCGCCGGCCCTATGGCGTCGCCTTCTTTTTCGTTCTGCTGTCCAAGCTATTTTCGCCGAACATCCTGGTTTTCGTCACCGCACAATATGTGCTGTCGATCCTGACGGCCCTTATCGTGGCAACCGTGGTGCGGCTCGCAGGCGCGCCAAAAGTCTGGGCGCTGTTCGCCTTCCTCTCGGCGGCGCTTTATGGGCGAACGATTCACTACGACAACACCGTCGGCGCCGAGACCATCTCGGTTTTTCTGATGGCCTTGGCCGTCATCATCGCCGCTGGGCTGGGGTTCAGGAAATGGCCGCCGATTCTCTCGGCCCTGGGATTAGGCCTCGCTCTTGGGGCGATGATGATATGTCGTTCGGCGGCCGTGGGTCCGGCGGCGATCATCCTTCTCTGGCTTGTCGTCCAGCTGGATTTGCGGTGGCTGCGCCGGCTTGCAATCGTCGTGTTGGCGGGCGCCGTCGCTAGCGTCATGTATCTCGTTCCGACCGGAATCAACTGGATGATCGGCAAGCATCCGAACGGAAATGAAACCGTTGCCGTGATGGCGTTCGTGGTCGGTTATTCCGGCGATTTCGATCATGGCGTTCATCTCGACCGAAAGGCGCAGGCCCGCAAGTTTGTCAACGAACAGCGCGCCGCCGATACGCCGACGGGATGGCCCGACGTTGGCGTATACCAGTGGCCCTTTCAGGCCATCGCCTTGATGCAGCGGCCAACCGACAGTGCCGCCGACACAGCGCAATTTGTCCGCGACGTCTTCATTGAAACGCTGACAACGCCGTCGACGCTTTGGCGCCATCTCAGCAGGCATTTCGCCCGCGAAATGTATTTCCTGCTGTTCGACGGAAATCTCGTGGCGCGCCGCGCGCCGAATCCGCAAGCTTACGAGTTCTTCGTCCACCGCGACGCGTTCCCCTTTTTCAAAAGCCCGACCGGGCTGCGATATCGCAGATTGCTCTATGACCACTATCGGCAACCGAAATTGCTGTCCTGGCTGTTGCCCTCGCCCGATCGGCTGCAAACGCGCCTGGACCGGTTGATGACCTACGGCTATTCGCCCCGACCCGATCTGGCACCGCTGCCATGCTGCGGACTGACGATCTCGAGCGAGTATGACGATTTTCCCGGACCGATCCGATGGTACTCCGCCTCCACGCTGATGTTGCTGGTGCTGCTCGTCGCCAGCGAGATCGCGCGCCGGCTGGGGCTAATCGCACCATTGCCCCGAAATCTGGTCAGCGCCGGATTCCTGATGATCCTGCTCGCGCTCGTCAACGCGGCGTTTCCCGCATTTCTCATCTACGGCTTCAATCGCTATGCCTACTATGTCGCGCCGTTCCTCGCCGGCGCGACCGCCATTTTCGGCGCCGTTCTATTGCACTGGATAAGGCCGCCGATCATGAGTCTTTATTGGAAATTTGCCGCGCGACCGAGCCGCATCGCGGGTTGATTGCGCGTGGCGGTCGCCCGGTCGCTCAAGCGGATGCCGACAGCCTCGTCCAAGCGCCGCGACGGCGGTCGCGGGCAAACCCCTCTAGACTCTTTAAAGTTGCGCACGTAATCAATTGGCGATGGAAGGGAAATTGCCAGGAATACAGGTCGGTCGAGCGGTCGCCGCGGCATCGGTATTCTATTTCCATTCCTATATCGGCATGACCTATTTCGATCAGGCCAACTTGCGTCCTTTCCGCTGGTTGGCGGCGAACGGCGCCAGCGGCGTTGATTTGTTCTTCGCGATCAGCGGTTTTATCGTCTGCTACGTCGCGGCCGCGCCCGATTTCACGCCGGCAACCTTCCTCTGGAAACGATTTTGCCGGATTTTCCCTTTGAACGCTGTCGTGACGGTGGTGATCGTCCTTTTTACCGTGAATGTTTCCCGGATCACCGATGACCCCGGCTGGCTTCATGTTGTGCAATCGATCCTGATCCTTCCGCAAAAGGTTCCGGTCAATTCCGTCGGATGGACGCTCGAATACGAGGTCGTGTTCTACATCATCGCGGCCATCCTTTTGCCCCTTGGCGGTCCACGCGCGCTGCTTGGCTATTGCGCGGCTTCCTACCTGATCGCGGCCTGGCTGAATCCCGAGACGCCCGTCATCGCCCGATTTATCAGTGACCATCACGCCGCCTTCGGCGCCGGCGTTCTGGCCTATATCGTGGCCCGAAGAATCCCGAGCCTCAAAGCGCCATCGGCGTGGACCATTTCAATTCTGTTGCCGGTCATGGCTCTGATCATCTTCCGGCTCGGCACCGTCATGCCGATTCCGTTGCGCACGCCGACGGCCTGCGGACTTGCCGTTCTTGGGCTGGCGTTCCTGCCATGGGCGCCGCAGTGGTTGGTAAAATTTGGCGATATCTCTTACGGCTTTTACCTTTTGCACTGGCCGGGAATTAGCATGATGACCTGGGAGGCATTCGCGCGCATCACGCCGAATCCGGTAGCAGGTGAGGTCTGGCGTTGGGAAACGTTCCTCCACATCACGCTGGTGGCCTATTTGTCCTGGACTTACTTCGAACACCCGATCAACCGCTGGGCCCGGTCGGCGTCTCGGCGCTACTTCCGTGCAGCAGTCCATGATCCGGCCGGCACCGTCGATCTCGTTGATGTGCCCGCGAGCAGCCTGGGGTCGCGCTGAAACCGCACCCGTCTCGGAACGGGTGATCGGTTCACCTTTGGTAAATGCACGCCACAGAGCTGACCTCCGAAGCGAACCATCGTTCTAAAAACACTTCCACCGGCCAGGTCTATGGCTCGGCCGGCGGCTCGGGCCAGCCGTAATATTTAGGCGTGCTGACTGGCGGCTGTCAGGACGACAGCCGTCAATCCACGCAGCGGCGGGCGGATCAGTCGGCGATGCCGGCGTCCGGCGGATCGATTC
>Ga0134128_10005445_pt1 | contig 15443 bp, 12 predicted proteins | sample KB31754_FD_96462 | JGI IMG/M metagenome (GOLD analysis project Ga0134128, IMG submission 96462) | Terrestrial soil microbial communities with excess Nitrogen fertilizer from Kellogg Biological Station, Michigan, USA - KB3-175-4 | ecosystem: Environmental > Terrestrial > Soil > Unclassified ... | reverse complement strand
GGATCCATGGCTCGTAGTCGCCCCCGATATTGCGAGCCACCGCCTGCTCGACGAGATCGGCGAGGCGCTCGCCGGCCGAGCCAGGCGAACCGGCCGAGCCAGTGGCCAGCAAGCCTTCCCCCCACCGCACGATCCGGCGCAGCTTGCCCGTGATGAGGTCGACGGCGATGTAAGTACCTGGCTCCACCTGTCGGATTCCGGCGCGCAGCGTGCCTGGCGCCAGCGCGTAGCCCACGCTGAGGAACTCGTCGACTGACTCTGGATCCAGGCGGGAATCACGCAGCACTGCAGCGATCCAGGCGGCCTGAGATCCGAAAACCAGGCCTTCCGGCCGCTCGGCGAAGTAGAGCGGGCAGATCCCGGTCAGGTCACGGGCCAGGACCAGTTCACCGGCCTCGGGGTCCACAATCACCGCAGCGAACTGACCCCTCAGACGGCGCAGGCCCGCTTCGGGGTCGGCGACGTACGACGCGACCAGAGCGGTGCAGTCGCTGGCGGCCCGCTCGAGCCCGAGCCCGGCCATGACCTCGTCGGCGTTCCCGATGAACCCGTTGCAGATCAGCGCCCGGCCCTCGTACCAGATCGGCTGCCGCGACCGCGGATCATCCGGCGCCACAATCGCGAGCCGGGAATGCGCCGCGTGAAGACCACCCACGCGTAGCTCGCGCAGTTCGTCAGGACCCCGTCGGTGCAGCTGCTGCCACAGCAGATCCACGGGAAGTTCGATGCCGATGGCACCGGCGACACCGCACATCCGACTAGGCCCCGCCGCCGAGGTAGTCACCCATGCGAGTGAAATAATCAGCGGCTTTCAGCGGCTGCCCCTGATCAATTCGCACCTCGTGCAGGACCACGGCCCGGTTGGCTCCGGTCCACGAAGCAGGCCCGGCGACGATCGCGACCCCGCCGTCCACCCGGCAGAAGACGCGACCCGCCGTCCCGCCGTATGGCCTGCTGGACAGCGACGCCGAGAGGACCTCCAGCTTGCGGCCCTGGTGAAAGGTGAAAGCCGAGGGGTAGGGCACCGACTGGGCCCGGACCAGACGGCAGATGAACTCGGGTTCGGCGGTCCAGACGATGAGCGAGTCATGCTCGCTTCGCTTGTGAAAGAACGTGGCGCAAGCCGGATCCTGGGGCGTCCGCACCGCGGTGCCGTCGGCGATCTGCCGGACTGCCTCCACGGTCAGCTCAGCGAACAGCGGCAGAGTCCGATGGAAGAGATCCGTGGCGGTCTCGTCAGGTCCGGCCGGCACGCGTCGCTGGAGCACGATGTCGCCAAGGTCGAATTCGTCGTTCATGAAATGAACGGTGACGCCCACCTCTTTCTCGCCATTGACCACGGCCCAGTTCAGCGGCGCGAACCCGCCGTATCTCGGCAACAGCCCGTCGTGGACGTTAATCGCGCCATTCGCGACGAGCGTGTAGATGTCCGGCGACAGCCAGGTACGCCAATCGGAAGAGACCAGCAACGCCGCGCCGCTTTCGCGTACCAGCGTCGCCACCTCGTCGTCATTCGCGTAGGTCCTGGTCAGGCAGCGGATATCCTGGTCGGCCGCGAGCGCCGCGACGGAGTCAGACCAGATGCTCTCGTACGGCTGGTCGCTCGACGGATGCGTGATCACGAGCACCACCTCATGACCCGCGTCGATAAGCGCCCGGAGCGCGACACAGCCCCAGGTCTGATAGCCGAGGAAGACCAGGCGCATCAGCAGTCTCCCGTCGCGAGCTCAGCCGGCTTGGCCTCCGCCAGTCCGCGCAGGCGTAATGGCATCGAGAACGCGTAGGCGAAGCCGGACCCGGCCTTGTGATCGAAGAGGTCGTCGTCGCCGTAGCTGGCGAACTCCCGGTCGTACAGGCAGTACTCAGAGTTGCGCCGAAGGACACGCAGCCGGCCGTCCCCGACGCGCACCGTGATCCGCCCGGTCACGCTGCCCTGAGCCGAGTCGAAGAAGGCGTCCAGCGACCGGCGCAGCGGCGAGAACCACATTCCGTCGTAGACCAGCTCGCTGTAGCGCTGACCGAGTTGCTCGCCAAGGTGCAGCGTGTCCCGGTCGAGGGTCACCGACTCAAGCTCACGGTGCGCGAACTGCAGGATGGTGCCAGCCGGTGACTCATAGACGCCACGCGTCTTGAAGCCCACGACCCGGTTTTCCAGGATGTCGATCCGGCCTACGCCGTGCCGGCCAGCTATCGCGTTCAGCGTCTCAACCAGCCGTACCGGGTCGAGCACTTCGCCGTTGACTGCCGCCGGCAGGCCGCGGGCAAACTCGATCGTGATGTCCTCGGGCTCGCGGCCCGTGTTCTCCGGGTCCGAGGTCATCAGGTAGATCTCCTCGGGCGGCGCCTGGTCGATGTCGTCCAGCGGACCGCACTCGGTACTTGAGCCCCAGATGTTGGTGTCGACGCTGTAGGGCCGCTCGGCCCCTACCGTCACCGGGATGCGGTGCTGGGCCGCATAGGCGATCTCGTCATTGCGCGAGCGCAGATCCCACTCGAGCAGCGGTGCGATCACCTTCAGCCGCGGTGCCAGAGCCGCGAACCCGCTGACGAATCGCACCTGGTCATTCCCCTTGCCGGTGGCACCGTGCGCCACGGCATCGGCGCCCACCGACTCGGCGTAACGCACCACGCGCTCGGCGATGAGCGGCCGAGACATCGGCGCGGCCAGCAGGTACTGCCGGTCGTAGGCGGCGTTTGCCCGCAGTGCCCGCCAGCAGTAGTCGGTGATGAACCGCTGGCGGACGTCCTCCACCAGCACCCCGGCCGCGCCGGTGGCCAGGGCCTTCGCCTCGATCCCGCCCAGGTCCTCGGCCTGGCCGACGTTCGCGCAGTAGGCATACACCTCAGTGCCGTAGCGGTCGATCAGCCAGCGCAAAGCTACTGACGTATCCAGCCCGCCCGAGTACGCGATCACGATGCTCATTCCGAACCCCCTGCAACTTCGTTGTCCCAGGCCAAGACGCGATCGGCGGCGATCGCGAAAGTTCGTTCCCTTGCCTTCTCGATCAGTTCCTCGGTTCTGGCCCGCCAGGCCTGCACCTGCGCCAGCTCGGCCCGCAGCGCTTGAATGGCCTGCCTAGTAGCGTCCGGCCCGGTTCCGCCGGCGCTGATGCTGCGCCGGATCGCCGCCTGCGGTGCGACGACCTCGGCGATCACGTCGGCGGCGGCCGTCACGCCATGGCGCCCGAGCAGCTCGGCGACCACGGCGGACTGACGCAGCGTGCAACGCCTGGCGATCAGCTCGGCGACGGTCTCCCCCACGATCCGGTGAGCGTCGCGGAACGGCAGGTCGTGCTCTGAGACCAGATAATTGGCCAGCTCGGTCGCGGTGGAGAAGTTCTCGTAGCAGATTTCCGTGCCGCGCTCATGGTGCACGGTCATGCTGTTCGTCTGCTGGCGCATCAGACGGACGGTCGAGGTCACCACGTCCAGGGCGTCCCAGATGAGCGGCTTGTCCTCCTGCAGGTCGCAGCTGTAGCCAAGGCCAATCCCCTTGGCCATCACGAGTAGCTGCAGGACGGTGCCGTAGACACGGCCAGTGCGCGCCCGCGCCAGCTCCGCCACGACCGGATTCTTCTTCTGCGGCATGATCGAGCTGCCAGTGGCGAACGAGTCGGGGACGGTCACGAGCGCGTACTCGTGCCCGCTCCAGACCACCACCTCCTCGGCGAGCCTGCTGATATGGGTCGCCAGCACCGCCAGTACTGCCGCGACCTCCTGGACGAAGTCCCGCGCGCTCGTAGCATCAAGCGCGCTGGCCATGGGGCGATCGAAGCCGAGCAGCTGGGCGGTGACGTCCCGATCGATCGGGAAGGACGTGCCGGCCAGCGCACCCGACCCGAGCGGGCACTCGTTGAGGCGGCCGCAGGCGTCGCGCAGCCGACCGAGATCACGCAGCAGCGCGAAGCCGTGGCCGAGCCGCCAGAACGCGACCGAGATGGGCTGCGCTGGCTGAGAATGCGTGTAGCCGGGGATCACGTGCTCGATCTCGCCGGTGGCCGCGTCACCGAGTTCGCGCACGAACGCGCAGGTCTCGGCGGCCAGGTCAAGGATCGCCGCCCGGAGGTACATGCGCGTGTCCGTGGCCACCTGGTCGTTGCGAGATCTCGCGGTGTGCATCCGCCCGCCGGCCTGCGGGCCGGCCCGCTCGATCACCATGGTCTCGAGGTTCAGGTGCACGTCCTCAAGCTGGGGGCGCAGCTCCAGCCTGCCTTCGGAATTCTCGCGGGCCAGTTCGAGCAGCGCGCGGAGCACGGCCGCGGCATCGCCGCTGGCGATGATCCCGGCGTCAGCCAGCATGAGGCAATGAGCGATGGACTGCCACAGGTCATGCGGTATGAGCCGGGTGTCGATGTCCACGGTGAGCGTGTAGTCCAGCACGTCCGCCGTGATGTCAGCGGAGAATCGCCCGGCCCACAGCTTCGCGCTCATGAAGCGCGCTCCGCCCGCGTCCGCGGCGTCGCGACGTGGCCAGTCCGGCGCAGCACGCACGCTACGACCTCGGAAAAGTCTGTCTGCCCGGCCTCGAAGGTGACCCAGTCCACGGCCGCAACCGTCTCGAGGCCACGTACCAGGGCACAGCGCGCACCGGCGGATCCGGTCAGCAGCACGAGCGGCTTGCCCAGCGCCGACGCCCAGCCGATCTCCACGTGAGTGCCGAGCGAGGCCGGATCACCGGGGATCGCGACGAAGACGTCGCAGCTCGACACGGCGTCGAAGTCGATCGACGTGCATTCGGATGGTGGCAGCAGCGCCCGGCCCCAGTCTTCGTTCCGGTGCGCGCTGAAGACCTCGCATCCGGCGCTTTCCAGGTGCTCGATGAGGGCCTGGTACAAGTCGCGGGCGCCGGAATCCATGCCGTCGGGTCCTAACAGTCCCTCGAACGGGCCTCCGAGGAAGACGCTGATCCGGCCGCCGTCGACGTTCGTCACGCTTCTCCTTCGTCGTCGCATCCGGGTGGATCAGTCTCCAGGCGCGGCTGCGGGCTTACCGGCGCGTACAGCATCTGCCGGGTGACGTGCGCGACCTGATGCGCGCCGCGCGACCCCAGCAAGTCCAGGTGCGGCCGGTCGGCCGGCTCGGCGAGCACGCGCAACGCCAGGTCCGCGGCCTGGACGCGCAGATAAGACTGGACGGAGCTGTCCCGGTGAGCGGTACGGACGACTGAGTACATATAGGCAACGGCCGTCTCCTCGCCCGCCGGCCGGAGCGAGTCCAGGTGCCCGCGATCAAAGAGGTGCGCCGGCCAGCGGATCAGGTCGCCGCCTCCGTCGCTGAACCATTCCGCGTTAAGCACCTGACTCACGTTCTGCGGAGGCAGGATCAGCACGCGCTGACCCGCGGCATGAGCTTGCAGCAGCGTCGTACTGCCAGGCGAGGTCACCAGCAGGTCCGCCGACCGGACCAGACGGTCGAAGCCCTCAGGGGTCACCGGGCCGACCTGCACCCCGGATCCGACCAGCGATCCGATCAGGGCCTGCTGCGCCTCGTCCAGGTAGCCGCAGACGGCTGCGACCGGCACGCCGGCCGCGGCCAGTCCCTCGAGCACCGCCGGGAGAACGCCGCGCACGTAGCAATCGGCGGCATCGCCGGACGAGTCGCTGTGCAGGCCTCCGACGCTGAGCACGGCCCCGCCTCCGCCGAGGCAGCGGCGGGGCGCCGGCACGATGGCCTCTATCCAGCGCAAGTTCTGGATCTGGGCGAGAACCGGCCACGCCAGCCGGGGCAGGACCGTGCAGGCCTGGGCACAGTAGACGGCGGCCTCGGTCGGCACGTTATCGTGCACCGTCCACAGGTAGGGCAGGCTGTCGACGAAGACCACGGGCGTGCCGAGGCTGACCAGTGCCCTGGCCACGTCATTGGAGCCGACTACCAGGGCGACCCTGACGTCATGGCTGCTCACTACCTGTCGCAGGGTCTCGCGACCGACGTCGGTGCTGTCGATGTAGTCGACGGACCCAAGCAGCGCCCGCCCGAGGTCTCCGCCCACTCCCACCGCCCGGACGCCCGGCAGCTGATCCAAGATGAGCTTCAGCTTCCCGGCCGCACCCCATCCGAAATCACCGGAGGTGACGAGCAGCGTCCCGGTCATCGCGGCACCTCCTTCACCTCGCGGCGGCGAGCAGCCGAGATACCGATAAAGAACAGCACCGGCAGGCTCACCCCGAGTACCCCGAGCGTCAGGACGCCGTAGCCGTGCCGCGCGATCTCGGCCGTCGCGATCGGGAACGCGGCCAGGGAGGCCGCACTCGCGCAGAAGGCTTGCGCGGACAGCGTCGTTGACCGGACGTCCGGCGTCACCAGCCGATTGAAGAACTGCTGGAGGGCGGGAATGAGGAAATCGAGATTGACGAATACGAGGTAGAACCCTACGACCGCTGCGATCGGCCCGGGGATCAGCATGATCGACAAGCCGCTCAGGTAAAGGGCCGCGGCGATCCCCAGCCCAAGGGAGTGTCCCCTCTTCACGAGCCGGTGCGACTGCGTCGACAAGATCGCGCTCAGTCCGGTCACGAAGCCGAGCGCCAGGCTGGTCTCGGTCACGCTGAGCCCGTGGTTGTGCAGGTAGCCCTGCGACAAGATGCTGATGACGGTAGTACCGGCCTCTAGGAGGGCGACGAAAAGAACGAAGGTACGCAGCACCGGCTGCCTGCTGACCATCGCCAGGGCCTGCCCCAGCGTGCGCCATGACCCGAGGTCTGTTTCCTGGGCCGAGCGGTGATCAGGCTCGGGCATCATCGAGACGAACAGCAGCGAACTGCCGATGAGGACAGCCTCGGCGATGAACGGCAGCTTGCCGTAGATCATCCCGAGCGGCCCGCCCGCCGCGGTACCGAGCGAGAGCGCGAGGTAGCCGCTCGCCATTGCCCGGCCAGCGACCTTGGCGAACCGATCCTCCTGGCCAATCCCGTCGAGGTAGTCATAAAGCAGCGCGACGTCGGCCCCGCTCTGGGCTGCGGCTCCTCCGCCGAGCAGTGCGAAGATGACCATGAACCACACCAGGCCGTGGCCCGGGATGAACATCAGGGCCGCCAGCACGTGCATGGCGACCCCGATCTGCACGGTGCCGCGGCGCTGCCATCGGTCGGCGAGCACACCAAGCGGGATCTCACCGACGATCCTCGCCAGCTGGTAGCAGCTCTCGACGAACCCCACTTCCACCAGGGAGACGCCGTGGCTCAGCATGTAGAAGATGAAGATGCCCCGCGATACCTGAGCGCTCGAGAAGGCCCCGTAGAGCGTGAACGCCGTGGTGTACCTGATCCCGAAACGCGCGAGGCCTTCGCCGCCGCCAGCCTCCGCATCGGGCACCACCGGGGCTGCCATCCCTAGTAGGCCCATTCTTGGACATGGCCAAGCGCAGCGACATCGTCGCTATAGCCTGCGGCGGTCGTGGAGCATCCGGTGCAGGTACGCGGACCCTCGGCCTTGAACTGCGCCGCGTGGGCAGCGAAGTCCTGGCTGGTGAACACGCCGGCCGGATGCCGGTTTCGATCGGCGAGTATCGCGACCCCGTCACTGCGGTACGCCAGGCAACTGCAGGCATAGGCGCGCTGGTTAATGGGGTCATAGAAGATCACGTCATCGGTGACATGGCACAGCGGCCTCGACGCGCGCGGCGTGATGCCCTGGCTGAAGAACAGCTCGCGCTCCTGCTCGGTATCGCCGTAGAAGCGCTTGCCGAGCGGCACCAGGAGCGTCAGGTCAGCCGGCGTGTACACCGGATCGCAGACCCGCCGCACGTCCTCGGGGTCGTCGTAGACGATCGGGCGCTCGAGCTTCAGCGCCGACAATTCCCACTGGCCGATCCCGAGCCTGGTGAACAGGCGCTGCATCTCGGGGATCTCGGTGTAATTGTGCGGGCCCGCGACCGTGTTGATCCGCAGCCGGACGCCCGCGCTCCGGGCTTCGCGCAGGCCCTGCACCGCGTTGTCGAAGCAGCCCGGCGTCGCGCGGTAGAGGTCATGCGTCCGCGCCGACGCGCCATCGAGGCTGACGATAACCTGGGCGAGGCCGCTGGCCGCCAGGCTGTCGATCTGCTTGGGCAGCAGCATCCCGTTGGTGATGACGGAAGTCCGCAGGCCGGCCTGGGCGCAGAGCCTGACAAGCTCGGGCAACTCCTGATTCATCAGCGGCTCGCCGCCCGTGAAGCGGACGAACCCGACGCCAGCGCCTTTCACGCTCGGCATGAGCCTGGCCAGCTCGGCTGCGGTGAACCTGCGCGGGTCTCGCGACTGGGCAAACCCGCACATGAAGCAGTCCGCGTTGCAGGCCTCAAGGATCCTGATGAACAGGTATTTCGGTCTCATGCCGACACCGCCAGCCGGCAGATGGTCAGTGCCACCGCGGAATCAGCAAGCCCGTCGGCCGCCGCCTGAACGGCCGCGGCGCAGGAACACCGGTCGACCAGATCCCGCAGCGGCCCCGCCCCCGTGACCGCCGAGACGACAACTGCGTACGTCCCGGGCACGGCCGCCGCACTGGCCGGCGCGCCGGAATCAGGAACCGCCGCGCCGGCCGGCACCCGCCACAGCAGGATCGCCGGCGACACGACGCCGCCGGGCAGGGTCGCCAGGGCCGCCAGCGCCGTCTCGACCGCGCCAGCGCCCGTGTCCGATTCGGCGATCAGCGGCTCTGGGTGACCGACCACGCAAATCGAGTCAGGCACCGCAGGAAAGCCGACAGTCACGAGACCTCCGCAGGCGCACCGCGCCACCAGTCGACGACCGCCATCGAGGTGCCGGCCGGGAAGACCCCGAACGACTCCAAGGCCAGGTACCGGGCGAGGCTATGCCCGGCGACCAGGGAGAAGTCGATGCGGGCGGAGCCAGCGGAGCGGTAGCCGACCCACACGGCCTCCAGATCGGCCAGGTCGACCTGGCCGAGATCGGTCTCCGGGCTAGCCTGCCTGGCATCGGTCCAGTCGACGATGCCGATCACCGTATCGCCCCGCGCCAGCAGGTTCCTTGAACCGAAGTCGCCGTGTACCGGGCCGGCGCGGCATTCCAGCCAGTCATCGGCCGCGCGCTCGAGGGCAGGCTCCGCCCACTTCCTCCGCTCGCGGTCAAGCAGCGCCAGCGCCGTCCTTGCTATCGGGTAGCGATCGCGCCGGCGACGGCGGCAATGCTGCTCGGCCGGGAAGGTGCGGCCATCAAGCCGGTGCAGCCTGGCCAGGAGTTCGCCGGCCGCGCACAGTGCCGCTCTCGATCGCGGGCGCCATCCTGCGATTCTCCGGGACACGAGATACGCGCGTCCGGAGCTGAGCCGGCCGGTCGCCACGACCTCAGGCGCGGGCACCCCGCCCGCCCTCGCAGTCACCGAGCACGCGTACTCGGCCGCCACGTTCAGATCAGCGGCGAGCCCGACCCGTGTCACGAAATGATCGGTGTAGACGAGCGCCGTGTTCGCGGCCGACCGCGCCACGACCCGGCGGGCGGTCTCGCCGGTATCCGCGGCGGTGGCGCCGATAACCTCTTCAAGTAAGACCGCCAGGCTCATGCGAGTACCTCCGCCAGCGCCGCCGCGACCTTGGCTCCATCCTCGGCGCTGGTCTGCGTGGCGATCAGCACGACGCGATCCCAGAGTCGCTGCTCGGAGCGCTGCAACTGCTCTTCGCGGTCCGTCCACCATCGGTGAGCCTGCAGGTACGGCTTCATCCACGGCAACCCGATGAGCGACGGGTACCGCCAGAGCGGAATCCCGTCCGCCTCCAGCGTGTCGACCAGCCAGTCGCGGTGGCCAAGCCACGACTCGTCAAGAACGATGCCGACGTCGAACCACGACGCGCTGCAGTCAAGGTCTTTCGGCACCCGGGCGAACGGAATGCCGGCCTCTTCCAGCACCGCGCAAATGGCCGCGGCGGTGCTATTGCGGGCGTTGACGCGCTCGTCGAGCCGGTCAAGGGCAACCAGTGCCAGCGTCGCCTCCATCTCGCCGCCGCGGAAGTTGTAGCCAGGGAATAGCTCGTCGTACCGACCCTGCTTGCCGTGATGCGCGTAGACGCGCATGCGCTGCTCGATGTCAGGATCATCGAAGACATTGATGCCGCCCTGGCCGGCTGTCACCAGTTTCTTGAGCGACCCGGCGAACGACCCGATGTCGCCGAAGCTTCCGACCGGCTTGCCGAACAGCGTGGCACCGTGTGCCTGGCCGCCGTCCTCGACCAGGTACTGCGCCTGAGTCGACTTGGAAACGGCCGGCACATCCACGACATTGCCGAAGAAATGCGTGACCAGCGCGGTGTGAATGTCCAGTCCGTCGACCCATTCCGCGACTTCCGGATAACAGACCAGAGTCGCGGGATCGGTGGGCAGGAACACCGGCCTGGCCCGCAGGTGATAGATGACATTGACGGATGCGACGAAGCCGGAGTTGGTGACGGCCACGTTCGAACCATCGGTAACGCCCAGCGCGAACAACGCCGTCTGCAACGCCGCCGTGCCTGAATTGTGAAAGAAAGCGCGCGATCTGCCAGTGTGCGCTGCGAAGCGACGCTCGAGCTCATGAGCGGCCGGACCGCCGCCCCAGTGGACGGTGCGCCCCGTGCGGACTACGTCGGCGACGCGCTCCGCAGCGTCCGTCACTATCCCCGAGTCCTGCGGAAAGTCCTCGATTAATCGCGGAGAACCACCGTTGATAACTAGTGACTTATCCGTACGAACCTGCTGTGGTGTGCGCATAGTTAGCATCCATCACAAGCCGACATCAGCGGACTAAAGTATCGTAATCTAACTTTGGAATATAGTCAAACGATATTTTATGCCAAAATGATCTTTATAACTCAAGGACGGACGGGAGTCCGTCTCGCGAACTGAGGTCCGCCTCGCATGACCGGTCACCGGAGCCTCATCCGGCACGTGACAATTCAGACTAGATAGTCATCAACGGCAATAACGTCATTTTAGCCGGCGATTTTTCTGCCGGTGACAGCGCCTCAGTCCAGGGCACCAGGCAAGTCGAGCGGACCGCCGTGCCCGGGCAGCCCCCGGTCCGCCGGGATCGCCTGTTCCACCGCGCCCTCGGCGACGATTCCGTAGCCGCGCGTCTGCTCGGCGAGCCGCTGGTAGTACGCAGAAACCGCGGCGAGCGCCTCGCGCACCGAGGACAGCAGCGTCGCCCCGGCCTGCTCCACCACCTCGGCCTCGTGGATCTCGAACGCCCGGATCCCCGCCAGCACCGCGGTCTTCAGGTCATGCAGCAGCCGGACATCGACATGGGCGTAACTGCGGCAAAGCCCCGCGACCCGCCCGAAGTCCTCTCCGGACAGCAGCAGCTCCTTGACGGCGGTGATCGAGTTGCGGACCAGCGGGAGATCCAGCCGCGCCGACATGGCATCGACCTCGGCGTCGAACGACCTGATGTCCAGATTCGGGTCGCAGAAGCCGACGGTCAGCTGCCACAGGGCCCGCAGATCCTCACGCACCAGCCCGTCCAGGTAACTGACTCCGAACCGCCGGTGTCCCTCGATGACGTACTGCGCCTTGAAGGGCGTCAGCTCCGCCGGGTTCTCCCCCTTGGTGGTGACCGACGTGGTGAAGCCGTAGTCGGCGATCAGCGCGTTCTGCATGCTGACCAGCAGGTACACGAACCGGACCCAGCTCTTGAACAGCTCTTCCAGCGGCAGCGCGTGCAGTGCGGTCTCCGGACGGCCGTCCGGAGACCGCACTGCTGGTGTTTGCCTACCCAGCCCGTCCTCGGTGAGCACGACGCCCCAGCGGGAGCCGAACTGCAGCCGGCGCAGATGGCCGATCTGGTACATCGCCAGCTGGGAGTCGATCTCGGAGTGCGCGTGGTGCAGCACTTGCCGGTACGCCGCGGTCGCGTCGAGCCCGACGTAGTTGCGGATAATGTGCGGCCCGCCGATGTGCAGGTGCAGGAATTCGGTCACGTCCAGCACCGTGCCGCCGATCGCCATCCAGTAGCCGGCGTCGGCGTTGTCGTGCTGCGCCAGATCCGACACGTTGAAGCGCGGCCCTTGCTGCGCGTGCCCCAGGTAGGTGGTGAAGATGTCCTCGCCCAGCCGCCCGTCGGCGACCAGCTGCCTGAGGAACTCGCGGCCGTCGCCGGGCACGATCTCGACCAGCGCCTGGCGCACCGAGGCGGCGAACGGCGCACTGCCGCAGATGTACGCGAACGCGCCCGCACCGCCCTCGTCGAGCGGTCGGAGCAGCTCCCACAGCGCGTCCGCCTCGGCCCGGATCACGTCATCGACCCGGCGACGCTGTCCGGCCCCGACCACGTGAGCGTGGCCGTCGAACTCAAGCGCGGCGTCCGCACGGGAGAACGCGACCGAGAGCCTCAGCCTGCCCGCGGCCGCGGCCGTGTCCAGGTCCGAGGGCTGCCCGAACTCCTGGGGCGTCCGTACCCCCAGGTAGAGCCTGTTCTCGCCGGGGCCGGTCCGCGCCTCCACGAACCCCTTGAAGGGAGCGATCCCTGAGCCGGCCGCGAACATCACGACCGGCCGGGCCGGATCGGCGGGCAACCGGAACCGCGGCGTGGACACGACCTGCAGCGATAGCCGGTGCCGGCCCTCGACGCTCACCCGCCGCAGGAAGTGCGACGCCGTGCCCTGCCGGTCCCTCGGGTAGGACCACGGTGTCTGCGCGGAGGTGTAGTCCAGGCCGGCGACCACCAGCTTCAGCGTTCTGGCGGGTTCGCCGGGCGGTGGCGCCGAGGCGATCGAGTACAGGCGGAATGGTTCGGGGGGAATTATTTGGCAGAAAGCATCGCGGTGGTTCGGATCCGCTTTCCAGAGCCGGGTGACGTCGTAGCCGCCCGCGTACAGCAGGTTCAGGACGTCCCACAGCTCCCACTGGTCTTCCATGCGGGCGTCGACGACTCGCTGCCACGACCCGACCGCGGTGAGGCTCGCCAGCCGCTTGGCTAGTTCCCGCCCGATCGGCCGTAGTCTCGCGAAGCGCAGCAGCGTCCGCAGCGGGAGCACGTCGACCTCGGCGTAACCTTCACGGCAGGTCACCGCCGCTTGCCAGTCACCGGTGAGCCGCACCAGTTCGTCGCCGGTCGCCTGCAGGGCGGCGACGGTCCGGTTGACCAGGTCATCGTCGTTCTCGGCCAGCACTCCGATCCGGTCGCCTGGAAGGTGGTGGACGCCCTGGCCGGTGACGTCGATGTCCAGGTAGCAGGTCCAGGCTCCTGAGTCTTGGGCCGTGACGACCCGGCCCCGGCGGGCGGTGCCGAACACCACTGGAGGACCGACTGGCGGGCGGCGCTCGTCTCTGACGATGGCCAGCTCGGCGTCGACCTTGTCCCAGGTCCGGTCCTTGAACAAGCCGGTGAACCGGGCGCCGGTCGTCACCTGCCGGCCGACCTTGAACGCCACCTCGAGGAACCCGTAGGCCTTGATGCGGTGCAGGCCCATCCAGCCGCGGTTGCCCAGGTAGGCGTCGAGCATGGCGTTGTAGACGCCGCGCAGGTTGGGGTTGTGCGTGTTTTCGACGTACTGGCGCACCGAGACCTCGCGCAGCGCGGCTATCAGCTCCTGCCAGTGCCGGGGGAAGAACCCGGCCAGGTAGGTGCTCTGCTGGCCGACCAGCGAGCCGTAGTCCTGCCGCTCCAGGAAGGCGTCCAGCGCGTGGATCTGCGGCTGGGCGGTGCCGCTCGGGCTGGGCGCGCCATCGAAGATCGGGACGCCGGCGGTGCCGACCGTCTTGGCCCACAGCACCTGGTCGAGCGGATGCCGGGCGCGCGGGTTGGGGTCGATCTGCGGGTAGATGGCCTGGGTGACGTGCTGCAGCCGGTGAAGGATCACCAGCAGCGCGGCTTCCAGCGCGGCCGGATCGTCGGCGACCACGGCCTCCTGAGCGTCCAGCATGGCGCCGAGCACGGGCGTCAGGCTCATCGCGAACTCGGTCGTGACCAGGTAGAACACTCGCTCGGCCGCGTTGTCCCAGGTCGGCACCAGCAGGTCCATGTTGTCCAACGCCCTGGGCCCGGCCGGATCGCGCAGCCGCCAGTTGTAGAAGAACAGGTCGATATAGGACACGGCCGGTATCTTCTTGCCCAGCCGGCGCGACACCGTGGTCCACGGTCTGGCCAGCGAGTCGGGCAGCGCCGCCGGCGGATCGATCGCCATGTACTGATAGGCGTGGGCGAACACGCCGAGCAAGGTCGAGGCACGCAGCAGGTATTTGTCCGGCAGCGCCTCCGCGCGGGCGTCGAGCACCGGCATCGCGTCGAACGCCCGGCGCACCAGCAGCCGCCGGAACAGGTCGGGGAGCCGGTCGATCATCTCGTCCCAGGCTCGATGCGACTCGCCGAACGCCAGCAGCGGCGGCTCGGCCGGCAAGAATCCGTGCTCCAGCGACAGGAACCCGTCGAGTTCGTGCCCGACCCGAAGGTTGTGCGCCTGCGCGGCCTCCACCACGCGCCGCGCGGCGACCTGCGGCGACGTCGCGACCGGCCGCACGGAGGTGAGCATCTGCGGGGTGAACGTCGCCGCCTTGACCGTCGCCTGCGGGTCGATGAACCGCCACGTCAGGTCGTACTGACCGATGCGGATACGGTCTCCGCGGTTAAGCACCTGCCTGGTGACCCGCACGTCGTTCACGTAAGTTCCGTTGGTGCTGCCCAGGTCGGTGAGCACCAGCTGGTCGTCGACGACCTCGAGCCGCGCGTGGCGCCGCGACACGTCGGTGTCGTCCAGCACCACCGCCGCCACCGCGTCGTCCCGGCCCAAGGTGGCCGGCAGCGCGCACACCCGCTGACTGGATTGCTGAGTGTGCCGGTTAGTGAGCGTCAGCCGAAGTTCAGGAATGGTAGATCACCGCACGGCAAAGATCGGCCCGGGACAGCGTGCCGACGAGCGCACCGCCGTCGACCACCGGAAGCCTGCGGATGCCCCGGTCGATCATCACGATCGCCGCCCGGGCTAGTTCGTCGCTCGACCTGACCGTCGCCGCGTCCCGCACGACCAGCGGATCGATAACGCGGTCGGCCAGGGTGCGGCCGCGCTCGGTGAAGGCGCGGAACGCATCGGCGAGCGTTCCCCCGGCGGCGGTCACGTCCTCGAAGCTGGGCAGCATTGCGCGCACCAGGTCTTCCTCGGACAGCGACCCGACAAACCGGCTGTCGTGGTCCAGCACCATCAGCTGGCCGACTTCCGACACGCTGACCATCTCGGCCGCTCGCCGGATCGTCGCGCCCAGCCGTATGTAGGCCGGGAACGCCGTCATCACATCGCTGACCAGCACGCCACCCCCCAGGTCCGCCCTGTGCCGCAAACACCAGCAGTGCGATCCGCGGACGTAGTCCGGGGATCGCACTGCGCGGGGGTCGCTTCGATCCGCCGGTGATGCGCGGATCGCCCCCCAGTAGCCGCGATCGGAGCCTTAATGCTAGTGGCGGTACCGCCTGGTGAGCTAGAGGGCATCAGGCCGGTCATGGACCTGACGCCGGCCTGATGCCCTCCGTTGGTTATGGCTGCT
>Ga0134128_10005444_pt1 | contig 15444 bp, 12 predicted proteins | sample KB31754_FD_96462 | JGI IMG/M metagenome (GOLD analysis project Ga0134128, IMG submission 96462) | Terrestrial soil microbial communities with excess Nitrogen fertilizer from Kellogg Biological Station, Michigan, USA - KB3-175-4 | ecosystem: Environmental > Terrestrial > Soil > Unclassified ... | reverse complement strand
CTGTTCTGGCACGATTCGCTTGGCTATTACCCGCCATCGCCGGCTTCCGGCGGCTGGGCCGCCAAGTCGCTGATCCTGGTTCGCGGTTCGCTCCGGGGCAATGCGCGCCACGTCTACGAAGTCGTCGACGACAACACCTACAACATGAAAATCCAGTTCTCGCCGGACGCGGAAGGATGGGCCGACGTGCTCACCGGCACCTACCGGCGCGTCAGCTAATCGATAGTCTCACCCCAGCGTCCCGAAAGTATTCGAAGACATGTCCATCCTGATCGACAAGAACACCAAGGTCATCTGCCAGGGCTTTACTGGCAAGAACGGTACGTTTCACTCGGAAGCCGCGCTCGCCTACGGCACCAAGATGGTCGGCGGCACCTCGCCCGGCAAAGGTGGATCGACGCATCTGGGGCTACCTGTGTTCGACACCGTAAAGGAAGCTCGCGACAAGACCGGGGCCACCGCGTCCGTGATCTACGTGCCGCCCCCGGGCGCGGCGGACGCGATCTGCGAGGCCATCGATGCCGAAATCGCGCTGATCGTGTGTATCACCGAGGGCATCCCGGTGCTCGACATGGTGCGGGTGAAGCGCTCGCTGTCGGGCTCGAAGTCGCGGCTGATCGGCCCGAACTGCCCGGGTGTCATGACCGCCGGCGAATGCAAGATCGGCATCATGCCTGCCAACATCTTCAAACCGGGCACGGTCGGGATCGTATCACGATCCGGGACGTTGACCTATGAGGCGGTGTTCCAGACCACCCAGGAAGGCCTCGGCCAGACCACCGCAGTGGGCATCGGCGGCGATCCGGTCAAGGGTACCGAATTCATCGACGTGCTGGAAATGTTCCTCGCCGACGAGCACACCAGGTCGATCGTCATGATCGGTGAGATCGGAGGCTCGGCCGAAGAGGACGCCGCGCAGTTCCTCAAGGACGAGGCCAGGCGCGGTCGCAAGAAGCCGATGGTCGGCTTCATTGCCGGCGTTACGGCGCCTCCCGGCCGCCGCATGGGCCACGCCGGCGCGATCATTGCCGGCGGCAAGGGCGACGCCGGATCCAAGGCGGAAGCGATGAAATCGGCCGGAATCACCGTCTCTCCGTCGCCGGCGCGGCTCGGACACACGCTTGCAGAAAAGTTGAAAGCTTAGTTCAGTCCTTAGTTCTTTTAAGCGCGAACATTCGCCCTAAATAAGGTATGGGTTCTCCATACGACCGGCCCTGCCGGGGACTGGCCTTTTGCGCCGCTTGTTGCGCGCGAACCTAAAATCACCAGGACGCCATCATGTCTCGCCAGGACGCGAACGCCGCCTTTGCTCTCTCATCGTTTTTGCAGGGCACCAATGCCACTTACATCGACGACATTTACGCCCGCTATGAGCGGGATCCGGCCTCGGTCGACGCGGAGTGGCAGGAGTTCTTCAAGAGCCTGAAGGACACGCCGGCGGATGTCCGCAGGAATGCCGAAGGCCCGTCCTGGGCCCGCGACAACTGGCCCCTGACGCCTCAGGACGATCTCACAAGCGCCCTCGACGGCAACTGGGTCGAGCTCGAGAAGGCGATCGGCAGCAAGATCGCGGCAAAGGCCAAGGACAAGGCCGCCGCCAAGGGCGCCGAGGTCACGGCCGCCGAACTGCACCAGGCCACCCGCGATTCCGTCCGCGCGCTGATGCTGATCCGCGCCTACCGCATGCGCGGTCATTTCCACGCCAATCTCGATCCGCTTGGCATCGAGGCCCCGCGCAACCGCGAAGAGCTCGACCCGCGCTCCTATGGCTTCACGGATGCCGACTTTGATCGCAAGATCTTCCTCGATCACGTGCTCGGGCTCGAATATGGCACGTTGCGCGAAATCGTCACGATCTGCGAGCGCACCTATTGCCAAACGCTCGGCGTCGAGTTCATGCACATCAGTAACGCGGCGCAGAAGGCCTGGATCCAGGAGCGCATCGAGGGCCCGGACAAGGAGATCAGCTTTACCCGTGAAGGCCGCCGTGCCATTCTCAACAAGCTGATCGAGGCCGAAGGCTTCGAGAAGTTCTGCGATGTCAAGTTCACCGGCACCAAGCGCTTCGGTCTCGATGGGGCTGAATCGCTGATCCCTGCGCTGGAGCAGATCATCAAGCGCGGCGGCAATCTCGGCGTGAGGGAGATCGTGGTCGGCATGCCGCATCGCGGCCGCCTCAACGTGCTGACCCAGGTCATGGGCAAGCCGCACCGCGCGCTGTTTCATGAATTCAAGGGCGGCTCCGCCAATCCCGACGCGGTCGAAGGCTCGGGCGACGTCAAATATCATCTCGGCGCTTCGTCCGACCGCGAGTTCGACGGCAACCGTATCCATCTGTCGCTGACCGCGAATCCGTCACATCTGGAGATCGTCGATCCCGTGGTGATGGGCAAGGTGCGCGCCAAGCAGGACCAGCATGGCGATCCGCCCGACCAGCGCATCTCGGTGATGCCGCTGCTGATGCACGGCGATGCGGCGTTCGCCGGTCAGGGCGTGGTCGCCGAATGCTTCAGTCTTTCGGATCTGAAGGGCTACCGCACCGGCGGCTCGGTGCATTTCATCGTCAACAACCAGATCGGCTTCACCACCTATCCGCGTTATTCGCGTTCCTCGCCATATCCCTCCGACGTGGCGAAAATGATCGACGCGCCGATTTTCCATGCGAATGGCGACGACCCGGAAGCCGTGGTGTTCGCCGCCAAGGTCGCGACCGAATTCCGTCAGAAGTTCCACAAGCCGGTCGTGATCGACATGTTCTGCTACCGCCGGCACGGCCACAACGAAGGCGACGAGCCGGCCTTCACCCAGCCGGTGATGTACAAGAAGATCGCAGCGCATCCGACGACGCTGGAGGTCTATGCCAGGCGCCTGATCTCCGAAAGCGTGATCACCGAAGGCGAGGTCGAGAAGGCCAAGGCCGACTGGCGCGCGCGTCTCGACGCCGAGTTCGAGGCCGGCGCCGGCTACAAGCCGAACAAGGCCGACTGGCTTGACGGCAAATGGGCCGGTTTCAAGATCGCGGGCGAGGAAGAGGATGCGCGCCGCGGCGTCACCGGCGTCGATACCGCGGTGTTGAAGGACATCGGCCGCAAGATCACCAAGGTACCCGATGGTTTTCGGGTTCATCGCACGATCGGCCGCTTCCTCGACAACCGCGCCAAGGCGATCGACGGCGGCGTCGGCATCGACTGGGCGACCGGCGAGGCGCTCGCCTTCTGCACGCTGCTCGAAGAAGGTCATCACGTGAGGCTGTCGGGCCAGGACTCCGAGCGCGGCACCTTCTCGCAGCGCCATTCGGTCCTCATCGACCAGGAAGACGAGAGCCGCTACACGCCGTTCAACCATCTCGGCGTCGACCAGGGCCATTACGAGGTCATCAACTCGCTGCTCTCGGAAGAAGCCGTGCTCGGCTTCGAATATGGCTACTCGCTGGCCGAGCCCAATGCGCTCGCGATGTGGGAAGCGCAGTTCGGCGACTTCGCCAACGGCGCGCAGGTGCTGTTCGACCAGTTCATCTCCTCGGGCGAACGCAAATGGCTGCGGATGTCCGGCCTCGTCTGCATGCTGCCGCATGGCTATGAAGGGCAGGGGCCGGAGCATTCCTCCGCGCGTCTGGAGCGATTTCTGCAGATGTGCGCCGAAGACAACATGCAGGTTTGCTATCCCACGACGCCGGCGAACTACTTCCACGCGCTGCGGCGCCAGCTCCATCGCGAGATCAGAAAGCCGCTGATCCTGATGACGCCGAAGTCGCTTCTGCGCCACAAGCGCGCGGTGTCGCGGCTCGACGAGCTCGGCAAGGGCACGACCTTCCACCGCATCCTCTATGATGACGCGCAAATGCGCCCCGACGAGAAGATCAAGCTCGTGCCGGATGACAAGATCCGCCGCGTCGTGCTGTGCTCGGGCAAGGTCTATTACGATCTCTACGAGGAACGCGAAAAGCGCGGGCTCGACGATGTCTATCTGATGCGTATCGAGCAGCTTTATCCGGTGCCGCTGAAAGCGCTGGTGATGGAGCTCGGTCGTTTCAAAGGCGCCGAGGTCGTCTGGTGCCAGGAAGAGCCGCGCAACATGGGCGCGTGGCACTTCTTCGAGCCCTATCTCGAATGGGTGCTCAATCAGATCAACGCGCCGAACAAGCGCCCGCGTTATGCCGGGCGCGCGGCGGCGGCGGCGACCGCGACCGGTTTGATGTCGAAGCACCTGGCGCAGCTCAAGGCGCTGCTGGACGACGCGTTGAACTGACCACCCTTCGTCGTGCCCCGCGCGGGCGGGGCACCCGGCACGCCGCGCCGCCTGTCTTGCTCACGACCGTCACGGCGTCCTGGATCGCCCGCATCCGCGGGCGATGACGGCACGGAGATTTATGAGCGCATAGGCGTTTCTAGAGGAAACATATCATGACCGAAATTCGCGTCCCGACGCTGGGCGAGTCCGTCACCGAGGCCACCATCGGCCGCTGGTTCAAGAAGGCCGGCGAGGCCGTTGCCGTCGACGAGCCGCTGGTCGAACTCGAGACCGACAAGGTCACGATCGAGGTGCCGGCGCCTTCCGCCGGTGTGCTCGGCGAGATCGCCGCCAAGGATGGCGATACGGTCGCGGTCGGTGCGCTGCTGGGCATGATCAATGACGGCGCGGCCGCTCCCGCCGCAAAGCCTGCCGGCGCTGCCCCCGCTGCCAGGCCCGCTGCTCCGCCTGCGCCGCCACCCCAGCCTGCTGCCGCGGCTCCGGCGCCTGCGGCCCCGAGAGCGCCGTCGTCAGACGCGCCGCTGGCGCCATCGGTCCGCAGGCTTTCAGCCGAGAGCGGCGTCGATGCGTCCACCGTGCCCGGCTCCGGCAAGGACGGCCGCGTCACCAAGGGCGACATGCTGGCCGCGATCGAGAAGGCCGCCGCCACGCCGACCCCGGTCAATCAGCCTGCCGCCGCCGTGCAGGTTCGCGCGCCCTCGCCGGCCGATGACGCCGCGCGCGAGGAGCGCGTGAAGATGACGCGGCTGCGGCAGACCATCGCGCGGCGCCTGAAGGACGTGCAGAACACCGCCGCGATGCTGACCACCTTCAACGAGGTCGACATGACCAACGTGATGGCCATGCGCGCGCACTACAAGGATGTGTTCGAGAAGAAGCATGGCAGCAAGCTCGGCTTCATGGGCTTCTTCACCAAGGCCTGCGTGCAGGCGCTAAAGGACATCCCCGCCGCCAACGCCGAGATCGACGGCACCGACCTGATTTACAAGAACTACTACCACATCGGGATTGCGGTCGGCACCGACAAGGGCCTCGTGGTGCCGGTCGTGCGCGACTGCGATCACAAGTCGATCGCCGACATCGAGAAGGCGATCGCCGATTACGGCCGCCGGGCACGTGACGGCCAGCTCAAGATCGAGGAGATGCAGGGCGGCACCTTCACCATCACCAATGGCGGCATCTACGGCTCGCTGATGTCGACGCCGATCCTGAACGCGCCGCAGTCGGGCATTCTCGGCATGCACAAGATCCAGGAGCGGCCGATGGTCGTCGGCGGCAAGATCGAGGCGCGCCCGATGATGTATCTGGCGCTGTCCTATGATCACCGTGTCATCGACGGCAAGGAAGCCGTGACCTTCCTGGTGCGCGTCAAGGAGAGCCTGGAGGATCCGGCCCGCCTGGTGCTGGATCTCTGAGGGAGCCGACGATGGAAGAGCCGTCGCTTCTTCTTTCTCTGCTGCCATTTCTGGTGACAACCCTTATTTTCTTTTTCTTTGCGATTCCGATAAGTCGCAGGAAGGGCAAGGGTGTTGGCTTTGCCTCTTGGTGCCTGATTCCGTTCCTCACTCCCTTCATTCTGTTTCATTTGGTGAGTCTGACGGACAAGTCCGTGTTGGATCGATTGGCGACACTCGAGGGCAAGTCCTCATAGAGCAGTCTGGGCGAAGATAGGGGTGGACGTGATCGACAAAGTAGCTGTGATCACCGGCGGCAGCCGCGGCATCGGCCGCGCCACCGCACTTGCGGCCGCCGCGCGCGGCTTCCGTATCGTCGTGGGTTACGCCAGCAACAAGGCTGCAGCCGACGAGGTCGTGGCCGCGATCGAGGCGAAGAACGGCAAGGCGATCGCCGCGAAATGCGATGTCGGCGAGGAGCGCGATATCCTGAAATTCTTCGAGGCCGCGGACAAATTGGGCACGCTCGGCGCGCTGGTCAACAACGGCGGCATTGTCGGCAGGAGCGGCGTGCGGGTCGATGAGATGTCGGCCGAACGCATCCGGCGCGTGCTGGCGGTCAACGTTACCGGCAGCATTCTTTGCGCGCGCGAGGCGGTGAAGCGGATGTCGACCAGGCATGGCGGCAAGGGCGGCGTCATCATCAATGTGTCCTCGATCGCCGCGAAGCTCGGCGGGGCCAATACCTATATCGACTACGCGGCCTCCAAGGGCGCGATCGATACCTTCACCATTGGCCTCGGGCTTGAGGTTGCCGGCGAGGGCATCCGCGTCGCCGGCATCCGGCCAGGGCTGGTCGACACCGAAATTCACGGCTCGGGCGGCGAGCCCGATCGCGCCCATCGGCTCGCTTATACGGTCCCGATCAAGCGCGTCGGGCAGGCCGAAGAAATCGCCAACGCCATCGTCTGGCTGATGTCGGACGAGGCCTCTTACGTGACCGGCGCCGTCCTCGATGTTTCGGGCGGGCGCTGACCCCTGTCACTTTGGTTCAGCTACAGGATCTCGACCATGGCTTACGATCTCGTCATCATCGGCACCGGTCCCGGCGGATATGTCTGCGCAGTGCGCGCGGCGCAACTCGGCATGAAGGTCGCCGTCGTCGAGAAGAACGCGCTCGGCGGAACCTGCCTCAATGTCGGCTGCATGCCCTCGAAGGCGTTGCTTCATGCTTCGGAAATGTTCGAACAGGCCGCCCATTCCTTTGCCAGGATGGGCGTCAGTGTGCCTCAGCCCAAGCTCGACCTGCCCGCGATGATGACCTTCAAGCAGCAGGGCATCGACGGCAACGTCAAGGGCGTCGAGTTCCTGATGAAGAAGAACAAGATCGACGTCATCCACGGCAAGGGCAGGATCCTCGGGCCCGGCAGGGTCGAGGTCGCGGGCGGCGACGGCAAGTCGCAGCTCGTGGAGACCAAGAACATCGTGATCGCGACCGGCTCCGACATCGCACGCCTGAAGGGCATCGAGATCGACGAGAAGCGGGTCGTGTCCTCGACCGGCGCACTGTCACTGGACACGGTGCCGGGAAAACTCCTGATCATCGGTGCCGGTGTGATCGGGCTCGAGCTCGGCTCGGTATGGCACCGGCTTGGCGCCGAAGTGACCGTCGTCGAATTTCTCGATCGCATTCTGCCCGGCATGGATGGTGAGATCGCGCGGCAGTTTCAGCGCATCCTCGAAAGGCAGGGTTTCAAGTTCAGGCTCGGCGCCAAGGTGACCGCGGTCGATACCTCGGGCAAGATGCTGGCTGCCAAGGTCGAGCCGGCGGCCGGCGGCGCTCAGGAGACGCTTGAGGCCGACGTCGTGCTGGTGTGCATCGGCCGCGTGCCCTACACCGCGGGGCTCGGCCTGCAAGAGGTCGGAGTCGCGCTCGACAATCGCGGCGGTGTGCAGATCGACGCGCATTTTTCGACCAACGTGAAAGGCATCTACGCCATCGGCGATGTCGTGGCCGGACCGATGCTCGCGCACAAGGCTGAAGACGAAGGCGTCGCCTGCGCGGAGATCATCGCAGGCAAAGCAGGCCACGTGAACTACGACGTGATCCCGGGTGTAGTGTATACCACGCCGGAGGTGTCCTCCGTCGGCAAGACCGAGGAGGAGCTGAAGCAGGCCGGCATTGCCTACACCAGCGGAAAGTTTCCCTTTACCGCCAACGGCCGCTCGAAGGTGAACCAGACCACTGACGGTTTTGTGAAGGTTCTCGCAGATGCGAAGACCGATCGCGTGCTTGGCGTGCATATCGTCGGCATTGAGGCCGGAGAAATGATCCACGAGGCTGCCGTGCTGATGGAGTTCGGCGGTGCAGCGGAAGATCTGGCCCGCACCTGCCATGCGCATCCGACCCGCTCGGAGGCGATCAAGGAAGCGTCACTTGCCGTCGGCAAGCGCGCCATTCATATGTGAGCGACGCCCGTCCACGAGTCGGGCCCGGATAACATATGCTGCGCCGCCTGCTTCAACCGATCTGGGTCCTGCTTGCGATCATCTTCCTGATCGAGGCATGGCTCTGGGATCACCTCGAACCGGTCGTGGCCACCGTCGTGGCGGCGATCCCGCTGCGCGCGTTCAAGGCGTGGCTGGCGGACCGCGTCGATTCGCTGTCGCCCGCGATGACGCTGATCGTGTTCATCGTTCCGGTGTTGCCGCTGTTTCCGCTGAAGCTGATCGGATTTTGGCTGCTCACCCACGAATATTGGATGAGCGCCTTCGTCACCATCCTGTTCGCGAAATTCCTCGGCGTCGGGGTTACCGCCTTCATCTTCGACGTGACGCGGCCGAAGCTCCTGGAGATGGGCTGGTTCGAAAAGCTCTATGGATTCATTCTCGCGCTGCGCGCCAAAGCAAAGGCCCTGGTCGATCCGATCAAGGCGCGGATCAAGGCTGCACTCAGCGGCGGCGGCGAGGGCTGGTCAGCCCGCACCCTGCGGGTGATCCAGCGTTTCCGCAAGAGCGTGCATCAGGCGCGCTGAGCTCCGTCTCCATTGCGAAGCCCATCGCGACCTCGTTCAAAATCCAGACCCTCGCAAAAGCTTGAACCGCGCGTCGCTGACGATGATGCGCTGGTGAGATCACTGTATCCCAAACGTGCCGATGCTTCATTCCGGGATGCCGGCCGTCCGAGGCCTTCCAGAGCCCTTTCCGAATCCTGCGGCCGCCCCTTGAACTTCGAGCAGGTGAAGGTCGGATCACGTTCGAGCAGTCGCGACGCCAAGGCGCGAGCCCTATCCAGACGGCCCACAATCGGCACGACGGGCAGTTTGCGCATATCCACCATGCGCAGATTGCCCGTCGTGTTACTTTGTCGCAGGGCTGTTCGGTTGTGCCGTCGGGCAAATCAGTGGCTTTGATTCGCCCGTCCCGCGCCGCTACGAGGGCGTATCGCGACCGTCACGACACGTGGCGCGGGATGCGATGGACGCAGGCTGCATCAACTGACGAGGGATGTGGTTCGCGGACGAGTGAAGTCGTGTTGTCCCGATCCTCCGACGCTGGGATCAACCCCCCGGGCTTGACCCGGGGGGACGGTGGCCAACAAGCCCGGTGCACCGAGGAGACCACGTATAAGCCGTAAACCATCGCGCAGGGAGTGCCGATGTTTCGGCGTACCTGCGGCATATTTTTTTGCATGCGAGCCGCGGGTGCGACCAAGGCATCCGGTCTCCCTGCACCCTCGATCTTTTCGAGGGTGATGAGCTTCAGCAAGACTCGGGCAAGATCACGCCGCGGGAACGCGGTCGTGCGTCTGCCTCACGGCAACGGCAAGAGATGCGGACTGAATATACCGAGCGCGGTTACGGCAATGCCGGCGAGCGTGAGCACGCCCGAGACCCAGGCAAGCCATATCATGCCCGTGATGATGGTCGCCGACGCCAGCACGATCGCGATCTGGAAGGCGGCCGAGGCAAGCTCGAAATGATGATATTTCTCGGTCGCGAGGTCGCGCTCCTCTTCGGCATGCTTGGCGCGCTCGGACAATTGCTCCTGTCCCTCGCCGCTCCTGGGATCGGAGCGGTAGCGCGCCGCGGTGTTCTGCCAATCGTCGATCTGCTTCTGCAGGGCCGCCTTGGTGGCCTCGTCGGGTGCGCTGACGAATTTCCCCTGCTCGGCCGCGGTCTTCACCACCGTGTGGCGAATGCTCTTGGCCTGGAAGAACGCCCACAGGTTCGACGCTTGGACATTCTTGGTGATCGATTCGGTCTGGGCGCCCTTGCCGAGCGTCTCCGACAGCGCCAGGCAGAGAGCGATCACCGCGATCAGGAGGGCGATGTTCCGGTTCTCCTCAGAAGCCTCCTTGGCATGGTCCGCTTGCTCCATGCTTTCGTGTGCGCTCATGATTTCCCCTCCACAGGGTGACGACAGGGCTAACGATTGCCGGACAATGTGGGCGGGCGCAAGGGGGGTAGAGGACGTGACGGCGTCTCGTCGAAACGATCTCAGCTCCGCGGATGGGCGCTACGATAGACTTCCAGCAGCCGCTCGCTGTCGATGCCGGTATAGATTTGTGTCGTCGAGAGCGAGGAATGGCCGAGCAGCTCCTGGATCGCGCGCAGATCACCGCCGCGCGAGAGCAGGTGGGTTGCGAAGGAATGCCGCAGCGCATGCGGCGTGGCGCTGTCGGGCAGTCCCAGCGCGCCGCGCATCCGCTCCATGGTGAGCTGGATGATGCGCGCCCTCAAGGGCCCGCCCCGCGCGCCGACAAAGATCGGCTGCTCGGGCGAGAGCGCATGCGGGCAGATCGCGACATAGTCGGCGATCAGCCCCAGCACGTTCTGCAGCACCGGCACCATGCGCGTCTTGTTGCCCTTGCCGGTGATGATCAGCACGTCGCCTGCTCCCGGACGCGGCACATCCCGCCGCTTGAGCGACAGCGCTTCCGAGATGCGCAGGCCCGAGCCATAGAGCAGCGCCATCACGGCGGCATCGCGCGCCAGAATCCAGGTCTCGCGCGTCTCGCCAGCGCGCTCATCGACATCCGCGAGCCGCTTGGCCGCCGCCATCGGCAGCGGCTTGGGCAGGCTCTTGCCGATTTTGGGGGCACGGATTGCCGCGAGCGCGCCGACCTTGCCCTTGCCTTCGCGCTCGAGAAAGCGAGCGAACGAGCGCAGACCGGCGAGCGAGCGCATCAGCGAGCGGCCGGCGATGTCGTCGGCGCGGCGCATCGCCATGAAGGCCCTGATGTCGGTCGCCTCAAGAAGCGAGAACCGCGCCAGCGTCACCCGCGTGCCCCAATGCTCGCACAGGAAATCGAGGCATTGTCGGAGGTCGCGCGCATAGGCCTCCAACGTCTTCGGCGACAGCCTGCGCTCGCTCTTCAGATGCGTCAGCCAGCGCGTCATCTGCAGCGCGATCGTTTCATCGGCGCTGTCGAGCTCGATTGGTTGGGCTATAGATCGAGTCATGCTGGCCTTGATGCCGTGATTCCCTCGAATATATCGCACCTCCTTCGTTTACCGTTCGCTAACTTGGGCCCGGGGCGCTAGCCTGAACTGCCAAGAGCACCGATTCCGATGGACCATTCCACGCGCCCAACCTCATCCGCCGCCGCATCGACGCGCATCGTCGATGTGCTGGTGCCGGTCGCGCTCAACCAGACCTATTCCTACCGCGTGCCGCGCGGCATGGAACTGAAGGCAGGCGACGTCGTCGGCGTGCCGCTCGGCCCGCGCGAGGTGCTGGCGGTGGTATGGGGGGAGAATGCCAACCCCGATCCGCGGCTGCATAACCGCTTGAAGGATGTCAGCGAAAAGCTCGACGTACCGCCGCTTAAGGCTGAGCTGCGCTCGCTCGTCGACTGGGTTTCGAACTACACGCTCTCCGCCCGAGGCATGGTGCTGCGCATGACCTTGCGCATGGGAGAAAACCTTGGACCCGAGCGCGGGCGGATGGGTGTGCGGCTCGTAGGGCAAGTGCCCCAACGGCTGACGCCGGCGCGGCGGCGCGTGCTCGCCGTGCTCGCCGATGGCCTCCTGCATGGCAAATCCGAAGCCGCCAGGCAGGCGGGCGTGACGACCGGCGTGATCGATGGCCTCGTCGATGAAGGCACGCTGGCAGTGGAGGCTATGCCACGTGCGCTGCCGCCGCCTGCGCCGGATCCGGCCCACGCACAGCCAGAATTTTCCAGGCAGCAGCGCACGGCGGTGGATGCGATGCGCTCGCTCGCGGCCAATGGCAGTTTCCATGTCGCGCTGCTCGACGGCGTCACGGGCTCGGGCAAAACCGAGGTCTATTTCGAGGCGGTCGCCGAAACCATCCGCCGTGGCAAGCAGTCGTTGATCCTGATGCCGGAGATCGCGCTGACCGGTCAGTTCCTCGACCGCTTCGCCGCGCGCTTCGGCGTGCGGCCGATGGAATGGCATTCGGAGCTCACGCCGCGTACGCGCGCACGCAATTGGGCGGCGATATCGGCGGGCGAGGCGCCGGTGGTCGTCGGCGCGCGCTCTGCGCTGTTCCTGCCCTATGCTGATCTCGGCCTCATCGTCGTGGATGAGGAGCACGACCAGGCCTACAAGCAGGAGGACGGCGTCCATTATCACGCCCGCGACATGGCTGTGGTGCGCGCGCACATCGCCAGGATCCCGATCGTGCTGGCTTCCGCCACACCGTCGGTCGAGACCGAGGTCAACGCGCGCAAAGGCCGCTACCAGCGCATCATGCTGGCGGCGCGGTTCGGCGGCCAGCACATGCCGCAGATCGAGACGATCGATCTGCGCCGCGAGGCGCCGCAGCGCGGCCGCTTCATCTCGCCGCGCCTCGCCGGCGAGATCAATGGCGCGATCGAGCGCCGCGAGCAGGCGTTGTTGTTCCTCAACCGCCGCGGTTATGCGCCGCTGACGCTGTGCCGCGCCTGTGGCCACCGCTTTGCCTGCACCATCTGCGACGCCTGGCTGGTCGATCACCGCTTTCGCCAGCGGCTGGTCTGCCATCATTGCGGCTTCTCGATGCCGCGTCCTCCCTCCTGCCCGAACTGCGCGGCGGAGGAATCGCTGGTTGCCGTCGGTCCCGGTGTCGAGCGGCTGCAGGAGGAGGCAGCGGCGCTGTTTCCGAACGCGCGCACCATGGTGCTCTCCAGCGATCTCATCACCTCGATCGAGGCCATGCGGAGCGAGCTGACTGAGATCGCCGAAGGGCGCGTCGACATCATCATCGGCACGCAGCTCGTGGCCAAGGGCCATCATTTTCCCCGGCTCAATCTGGTCGGCGTGGTCGACGCCGACCTCGGCCTCGGCAATGGCGATCCGCGCGCCGCGGAGCGGACCTGGCAATTGCTCAACCAGGTGGTCGGGCGCGCCGGACGCGACCAGGGGCGCGGGATCGGATACCTGCAGACCCACCAGCCCGAGCATCCCGTGATGACGGCGCTGGTCGGCTGCGACCGCGAGGCGTTCTACGAGAACGAGATCGCCTCGCGCGAGCGCACGCTCTATCCGCCGTTCGGGCGCCTGGCGAGCCTCATCATCTCGGCGGGCGATCGCGCCAGCGCAGAAGGTTTTGCGCGGCGGCTCGCCGCCCTCGCGCCGCGTGACGAGCGCGTGCAGGTGCTGGGTCCGGCCGAGGCGCCACTTGCCGTGATCAAGGGCCGCTACCGCTTCCGCCTGCTCGTCAAATCCGTTCGCGGCTTCGACTTGTCGGATTATTTGCGCGAATGGCTGGCTCTTGGCCCCAAGCCCAAAGGCAATCTCAAGCTAGAGGTCGACGTCGATCCGCAGAGCTTTTTGTGAGGGGCAGATCCCACTTTTTCCGTCGTCATTCCAGGCTTGCGCCAGGCGGCACGTCCCGGAATGACATGCGGCAACAAAAAAGCCCGCCGTCATTGGCGACAGCGGGTTTTTTTGGCGCGTAGCCCGGGCTGGCGCCCTTTCTGGACGCGGTACCTGCCAGATCGTCAGATTGGGAGGGGCGCTTTCAAAGCGTTAGCCGACGACTTGGGCGGTGACTTCGCCGATGCCGGAAAGGCCGATGGCGCGGGCGGCGCCGGTCGAGAGGTCGAGCACCCGGCCGCGAACGAACGGGCCGCGGTCATTGACGGTGACGATGACGGAACGGCTGCCATGGGTCACGCGCAGCTTGGTTCCGAACGGCAGCGAGCGGTGGGCGCAGGTCATGGCGTTCTCGTTGAAGCGCTGGCCCGACGCCGTCTGGCGACCGGACTCATTGCCGTACATCGATGCGATGCCCGAGAAAGCATGCCCCGTGGTGCCGAAGGAGGCGTTGGCATTCCGCCAAGAACCGTTGCCATTATCGTTGGCGGCGGTGAGGTGGTGGACATGGTGATGTCCCCGGTAGTGATGCCTGGTTTTGGCCGAAGCCTCGGTGGCCGTCCCGGCGATCAGGAGAGTTGCCGCGAAAATGGCGAGCGCCGTGTTCGAGCGGGTTACCCCCGCCGTCGACTTCTTGAGTGCGATCATTCAGTTTGTCCCTTTAGAAATAGTATTGCCACATATGTGACAGGTGAACCTCCGTCCCAGTCAGAGGAGTTGGCCGTTTTGAGTCGCAATATGGCGTGAATTTGGCAGTAAAGACCGGATATCTCTGGCTGAAACATCTTGTTACTGGTCGGAACTAATCGAACGGTGTTCTGGAAGCTGTCGCGTTAACGAATTCTTAACCAGTCTATACTTGACAATACTGTAGAGGTAAGTCGTCGCATGGCTAAGACGGGCAATGAGCAAGTAATGCCCAAATGGAGTGGCCAGGGCGCTCCGTTCCGCTGAAAAGCGCTTGCCGGCCATGAGCCAAATGACTGGAACAAACCCGCCGCGAGCCATCCCGCGATTTCCTGCGCCTGACCATTCGACGAGGCGCGCATTTGTCAGGTGCCGCTTGCTGGCCGACGAGGTTCTGCGGCGTCGCGAGCAGAGAGGTTTGCGCCGCTGGCAGAGCGATCACAACGCCGTCATGTTGCACCTGCGCTCCCTCTATGTTAGCTAGTCCGCGATTTTAACGACCCTGGCACTCTCTGTGCCGGTCGAAAATCGAAGTCTCGCTTGAATTCCAAGGGCTTGGATCGCTAGGCGCCGCATTGTGGCGACGGTTTTTTCCCTTGCGAGTTTGACAGCTATAAAGAGCTAGGTCTGTGGCTGCTGAAGATCCGTCTGTTTCGGGAGTGTCAGGTCGTTATGCAACGGCCTTGTTCGGATTGGCCCCGGATGAAAACTCCATCGACGCGGTCAAGGCCGACCTCGATAAATTCGACGCGATGCTGAACGAGAGCGCCGACCTGAAACGGTTGGTGCGCAGTCCGGTGTTCGCGGCCGATGCGCAGTCAAAGGCGCTGTCCGCGGTGCTGGACAAGGCCGGGATTGCCGGCATTTCGGCAAATTTCCTCAAAGTGCTTACCGCCAACCGCCGCCTGTTTGCAGTCCACGACGTGATCCGCGCCTTCGACGCGCTGGTCGCAAAGTTCAAGGGCGAAGCGAGTGCCGATGTCACGGTGGCTGAACCGCTCTCCGACAAGAATCTCGATGCCCTCAAGGGTGCGCTGAAAGCGATCAGCGGCAAGGACGTCATCCTCAACGTGAAAGTCGATCCATCGATCATCGGCGGGCTCGTCGTCAAGCTCGGCAGCCGCATGGTCGATAGCTCGCTACGCACCAAACTCAATTCGATCAAGAACGCGATGAAAGAGGCAGGCTGATGGACATCCGCGCCGCGGAAATTTCCGCGATCCTCAAGGACCAGATCAAGAATTTCGGCCAGGAGGCCGAGGTCTCCGAAGTCGGACAGGTGCTGTCCG